>VOFJ01002946.1_pt1 | contig 33664 bp, 47 predicted proteins | sample 5384081 | NCBI WGS metagenome assembly VOFJ01 (sample SAMN12384729, study PRJNA508395) | human gut metagenome | isolation source: healthy gut I | host: Homo sapiens | reverse complement strand
CCTATTGTGAGATTTCAATGTGGTTGAAAAAAATAGATAGTTAACGTGATTAAAAGAGGAGCAGGAAGATGGTTAGTCAATTTTGCCGGATTGGTTCCCATCATCTGCTACTTTATTCCTACTAAAAAAAGAAAAAGGAGGTGCGACAAAGATAGTGATAATAATGGTTATGGCAAATACGTTTTTACCAGATATAGAGAAAAGTATGAAATGAAAAGGTATAAATATTAAAAAATCTACTTAAATGAAAAAGAAATTAATGGGCATAGTTACTATTATTGCAATTGCTGCTGTTGCAGGATATAATGTATATGCTTCGCGGAGTAACGTGAAGTTGTCGGACTTAGCTTTAGCTAATGTAGAAGCATTGGCTGATTCTTCTGAAGGTTCTCAAAGTGATTGTAACACATACTGTATGGTGAGTTATTTTGATACATGTATCATTAGATATACAAATAACACTTTTACTACTTGTTATGATAGTAGAATAAGAAGATCTAACTAACCGATTGTAAGGGGCTATATAGGTGCCTACTATTTCTATATAGCCTTGCTTTTTTGAAAAAATGTAATCATGAATACCCATAATTCTTGTTTAATACTGCTTTTGACAGTATTATTAGTAACAGTATCTTGTGCAGAAAAAAAGTGGAAGTAAATATCAAGATGCAACTTTAATTGAATATCAAGATTTTGTATCCAGTCAAAAATTGACAGGGATAAATTTTTTATCAGATAAAGAAGTATTAAAGCCGATGCGTATATATGTTTGTGACACTATTCTGATAACAATGAACCCTATGGAGAAGAAGCTGTTTCATCTTTTTTAGTTTAAAATCTAAAAAAGAAATAGGAAAACGAATTTCGCTTGGACAAGGGCCTGACGAAATGATTCGTCCTTCTATTATAAAATTTAATGAGAATCAGATTCTAATATTTGATGTTGCCACTTTTACGTTATTTACGTATGATACCGAGGATTTTATTTCAAATGAAAATACGATTCCTTTAGAAAGGAAGACTATAGAGCTACAAGCATATGGTGAAATAGGTTTACTCTCTGATAATCTAATAGGATCGACATATAATCCTAAAAATCAATTTATAAAATTTGATAATAATGGAAAGAAGGTTGGTGAATTTGGCTATTATCCAGTGGTGGCAGACTTATCATATACAGACGACGATGAGAAATTGGAGGCTTTTAAATCTTCTTTTTTGTGACTAATATGAAAGATAGGATAGCCGTTTGTTATAAATGGACAGATTTGATTGATATCTATGATCAGAACGGTCAATTGAAGAAACGGATTCATGGACCTGAACATTCGTATGCACATTTTAAGGAATTTCGTAATGGTAATGCTATTGCAGCTACCTCTGATAAAGATAATATAGATGCATATTTCTTTCCATATAATGTAGGAGATGAGTTTTTTGTGTTATTCAATGGAAAGCCTTGGGATCCGGATGATAAAGAAGTAGAATTGCCAGATCGTATATTCGTTTTTGATTGGAATGGCATTCCTCAGAAAATATATACTTTAGATCAAGGAATAATTAATTTTGCTGTTGATAAAGTTCAGAAAAAGATATATGGAATTAGCAGTTCACCAGAATTTCATGTGGTGGAATTTTCATATAAATAATAGATAAACGATGAAAAATATATGTCTTATGTTATTGCCATTATTCTTGATGTCATGTTTAAATAAGGATAATAACATCGTTTCTCTTTTTGAAAGAATGGGAACAGAAAGAAATTCTGTTCCCTAAAGAAATGTATTTTACAACAATGTTGAGGGATACTACATATTATAATCTTCAGAGTGAGTATAAAATTTTAGCATATGTTGATTCGATAGGATGTACTAGTTGTAAACTTCAATTGTCGGCGTGGAGTATGTTAATTAATGAAATTGATTCCTTATATGCAGGTCGGGTCAAGTTTATATTTGCATTCTCTCCTAATAGAATTAAAGATATTTATCATGCTATATTGACTGCTAATTTTACATATCCAGTATATGTGGATAAACAGGATAGCATTGCTAAACTTAATAGATTTCCATTAGAATCAAACCTCCACACATTTTTATTGGATAAAAATAATAGAGTTATTGCTGTTGGTAATCCAGTTTATAATCCTAAAATAAAAAAAACTTTATTTCAATATTATTTCTGGTAAGAAACCTTTTTTACCGTGTAATGCAGAACAAAGAACAAATGCTAGTTTGGATAAACGATTTTTAGATATGGGCAGTTTTAATTGGAAACAGGAGCAAATATCTGAAATTATATTAAGTAATTCAGGAGAAGAATTATTAGCGATAGAGGATGTTTCTGTTTCTTGTGGTTGTATTACTGTGGAATATCTAAAAGAACCGATTCGACCAGGTCAGAAATTGAATCTGAGAATAAAGTATAAAGCAGAGCATCCTGGGCATTTTGATAAAATGGTAATTATATATTGTAATGCAGAAGGTTCCCCATTTAGACTAAAGATAAGTGGAAATGCAAAATAAAGAGGGAATATGGCAAAAGTGCTTTAGGGATTTATCATATATATGTATAATATTATTTATTGTTTTGGGATGGCATATTATGGATAACATTGTATCTGAAAAAGAGGTAGATATTACTTCTTTAGAAGTTGCTTTGCGGTCTGCTGGTGATAATAGAGGGGAGCTGGAAAAAAGTCCTTTGTTACTATAAAAGGAAAAAAATACAGATAGCCTGAAATATAAAGCAGCCTGTTATTTAATTGAAAATATGCCCTTTCATAGATATTCAGTTGGAGAACAATTAGAAAAACTATAAGTCATACTATGCATGGCTGAAAAAAAGCAAGGGAAAAAGAACCGCAACAAGTTGCAGATTCAGTTAAGAAAGTATATGGTCCAATGAAAGAACCCAATAAGATACGCGATATTATGGAAATTGATTCTGCTTATTTGTGTCATAATATTGATTGGGCATTTAAAGTTTGGCAGGAACAGCCTTGGGGAAAGAGTATATCATTCGATGTGTTTTGTGAGTATTTGTTGCCTTATCGTATTGGCGATGAACCCTTGGTATATTGGCGTGAAATGTACTATGCAAAAATATAATTCATTGTTAGATACATTGAGAATGTCGGATTCTTTGGATATAGAAGATCCAGTAGTAGCTGCTAATTACTTAATAAATAAATTGCCTGATAAGTGGCATTATTATACTTCAACAACTCCTTATTCCTTTGGGCATATCGGACCTGAATATGTACAATACTTGTCAGGAACGTGTCGTGAAGTGACTGATTTTGCTGTATATCTATTTCGGGCATTGGGAATTCCTTGTGCTATTGATTTTGTTCCTGTACGTAGCTATGTTAATGCTGGGCATTTTTGGTTGGTAGCCTGGGATAAAAACAGGTGAAGCGTATATGGCTAATTTTCCCGAGAATCTGGGAATGGTCCGCAAAAATTGGTGGTATCGTTGGGATGATAGTCCAAAGGTGTATAGATATACTTTTGATATAAACAAAGAATTATATGAGCAAATGGCGAAATATAATGAAAAGGTATATTCATTTTGGAGTCTGCCGAAATTTATGGATGTTACTTATGAATATGCTTATTCTTTTGAAAAGGAATTAGTCATTCCATTGGAAAAACTTTATAGGAATCAATGTAGTGGGAGAATAGCTTATTTATGTGTTACTAATAGAGATAACTGGATACCGGTTGATTGGACTGAATTTGACGCACAGCATCTGGCTTTTCGAAATGTACGAAGAGGTACGCTTATGAGGGTGGCTACTTACGAGAATGGTACTTTTGAACTTTTTGACTGATCCTTTTTATGTGGATAAACAGAAAAGGAGCAGCATTATTTCTATTGAAGGAAATACACAAGATGTGGTATTGTATGCTAAATGTAATATAGAGGGGAGAAAATATGTTCCGTGACCGAATGATAGGGGCGTTTTTGAAGGCAGTAACCAACTGGATTTTGCAGTAAGCGATACCTTGTTTATCATACAGTGTAAACCTGATCGTTTGAATACGACAGTAAGAAGTTCTTCAAATAAAGAATATCGTTATATCAGATATGTAGGTCCTCCCGGAGGATTATGTAATGTGGCTGAAGTCGCATTTTATGAAAAAAATGATACTCTTCCATTGTCTGGGAAAATTATAGGGACTCCCGGATGCTATCAACATGACGGGACGCATGAATATACAAATGTGTTTGATGGAAAAACGTGGACTTCTTTTTGATTATTTTAAATTTTCCGGAGGATGGGCAGGACTTGATTTGGGTAGAAAGGTGCAGATAGACCGTATTGTATATACTCCGCGCAACAGGGATAATTATATTCGTCCTGGTGATATCTACGAGTTGTATTATTGTGATCGATATTGGAAATCCGCCGGAAGAATTAAATCTACAGTTGATTCATTAGTATACAGAGGGATTCCCCAGAATGTACTTTTGTTCTTACGTAACCATACGCGCGGCGTAGATGAGAGAGTCTTTGTTTATGAAAAAGGAGAGCAACTATGGAAATAAGACTTAAAATTAAACTAGTTGTGTTGTGGAAGACAATCATCTTATTAGGAATAATTGTCTTGCTATCTGCTTGTTTCCATTCGAAGAAGGAGGCTGTATCTTCTATTGCTATTATTCCTGATGAGCATACGTTACTGGCGATTACGCCGGAATTCTCTATAAAAAAATGGCAGGAAATACATTGAATAAACATTATCTACGATTGAAGTCTGGAAAGATATTTCCAATGACAGGGATTTTGCAGGTAGATGGTAGGACCTATCGTTTTATGGGGGAAGATTCTTTACGTATATCCCCTATAGCTTCTCTTGCAAATGACAGCGTCAGTTGGTCAGGGAAATATTCTTATTTGTTTCCAGGAAAAGGGGTGGGAGCAAAAAGGAATATGATGATTCTTTTTTTGAAAGAAGGAAATGCAGCTTTTGGACCTGTAAAAAGGAAATTCTAAGATTCGTACCGCTTGGGGGCGGAAAATATATATGTCCGCAGGCATATTAAGATTGATAATAAAGATGCTTTGGAAGGGCATAAAATTTACGTCTGTTATATTTGCGATGATCAGATAAAACTTTTTTTGGAATGGAGATTTTTTATTTGAAAAAGGAATAACATATCAAACGAAATGTGGACGTTTAACAGATGAAGCTATTGCTCATATTGGTAATGGAACAAATGTTTTGGCAGCTTATGGATGTAATACAGGAGGCCCTGCGTTGTTAGATTTTGGTCTGTATATTGAAAATAAAACTTATAGTGAAGCAGATACGGCCCTATTGAAGCAAATAGATGTACAAGCTACTCAAACTCATTATGTATTTCAATGTGGGGATGTAGAACTTCAGATTGATTTTTTGTTTCACCTTCTTTGTCAGAGAAGTGGAATATGACAGGATGGCCTGTCGGTTTCCTTTTCCTATCAAGTTCGTTCAGAAGATAAAAAGGAGCATACGGTGGAAATTTTGTTCGATGTGGATATGGAATGGATGTTTGGTAGGAGGAAGATTGATAGTTGGGTTGAACAAGAGTGGCGGTTTGTCAAGTCTGATAGTTTATATTTAGGTCTGACGGCGGATGGAACATCGTTTTCATGCGATGATAGTCATGTTGTTCTGTCTCAAAAGTTGTGTGCAGAAAATGGAAATAAAGGCATATTGTTAATAGGATACGGAGAAGGGCAGAGGATACAATATATTGGTGAGCGTTTACAACCTCTTTGGAATGACAATGGAAAAGGAGAGGTTAAAGAATTAATGAAGGCTGTTGGAAACAGGTATCAGAAACTTAAGGAAGAATGTAATAAATTGGATAATCTGTGGAATAATAAAGCATTTCAAGTGGGTGATAAGACATTTGCAGAACAGATTCTTCCTTCATATCGTAATTTTATTTCTTCCCATAGGTTTGTGTTATCTTCGGATAATAAGTCATTCTGCTTCGGAGATACTTTGGGTAATGTTAGAGATGCTTATAGGAGTTTTCCTGCTTTGTTATTTTTTAATCGTGTTGATTGGATGAAAAGTTTATTAAATCCAATATTTGAATATTGTGAAGATGAACATTGGAAAAGAAAATATCCGCCTTACGATATTGATTATATCCGGTTGCAAGCAAACAAATAAAAGTGGATAATTGTGCTGAAGAGGCTGCTGCAAATATGTTGGTGATGACGGTTGCTATTGTGGAGGCAGAACAAGATTTCAGTTATGCTGAATTGCATTGGAGTCATTTGTGTTTGTGGGCAAATTATCTGGAAGAAAAGATGAAAGGTGAAGTTCTTCCTTCTATTGAGTTATTAGATGCAAATGACAAACGTGTGAAATGTGTGCTGGGATTGATGGCTTATCATAAATTGATTCAACTAAAGGATGCATATGAATAAAGTGAAGAAATTTCTAGCAATAATAGAGAATTTAATATTCATGATATTCTGCATGATAGTAATTTTGTTCTTGGTACAGTTATTCTGTTTCACATCGTTTAAAAATTCCATCAGATTCTATGGGACCTGCATTAAAAGATGGAGATAGAATATTGGTTAATAAAATGATAAAAGGAGCCAGATTGTTTAATGTGTTTGCTGCTTTGGATAACAAAGATGTTACTATTTACCGGATGCCGGGATTGGGGCATTTTTAAAAAGAAATGATGTACTGGTTTTTAATTTTCCTTATCAGATGAAACGGTGGGATAGCATCCGGATGAACGTAATGCAGTATTATGTGAAACGTTGTATAGCTTTGCCTGGGGATACATTGGAAATCAGAGGAGGATTTTATAAAGTGCGTGGATGTCGCGAACAGTTGGGAAATTATGAAGCTCAGCAATATCTTGCCGGGCTACAGCAACCGGAAAAACAAGGAATCGTAGTAGGAACATTTCCTTATGATCAAAGCCTAGGATGGAATATTCGAGAGTTCGGGCCATTGCCTATCCCACAAAAGGATCAGATTGTAATAATGAACCATACTACTTATCTTTTATACAGACAACTGATCGCATGGGAGCAAAAGAAAAAAATAGAACTAAAACAGGAACAGGTGTTTATTGGTGATAGTCTTATTCATCAGTATTGCTTTAAAAAGAACTATTATTTTGTATCGGGGGATAATATGGCGAATTCGCAGGATTCCGCAGATATTGGGGGATGCTGCCGGAAGAATATATTGTAGGTAAAGCTACCCGTATTTGGAACTCAAAAGAAAAATATACCGATCAGATACGTTGGGAACGGATTTTAATGCAGATCAAATAAAGATAGAAGATGTTATTACAGAATAAATATATCGTTCATTTATTAATGCTGTTTGGAGTCATTGCACTTTTAAGTGTTGTGACTGTTTCATCTTATACTATTGCGGTCGGAGATATGGCATATCAGAAGCTATATTTGGGGCATATGTCTATTGTCTTTGTGATATGTACTCTTATGTCTTTGTGCTTAGATTGTAAGAAAAATGCATTTTATTTATCAGTCGTTTGGTCTCTTATTATTTTAGGTGGGGTTGAGGCTGTTTGGGGATTAAGGCAGATATACGGTTTAGCTGTTTCTAATCATTCATTATATGCGCTTACAGGTTCTTTCTACAATCCGGGGCCTTATTCCGGATACTTAGCAATGGTATTTCCTATTTGTTTGAGTGAATGGTTGAATCTAAAAAAGGTGAAGAAACGTACTTGGATCGAGCAAAGTAAATATTGTGTGGCTTTAGGAGTCTTGCTGTTAATTCTTTGTGTTTTACCGGCAGGTATGAGCCGTTCGGCATGGATGGCTGTTGCAATTTCTGGGATATGGGTATATGCTACATACCGTTCATGGGGAACTAGTTTAAGGAAGATAGGCCGAAAATATAAGAAAAGAGTATTTCCGGCTATTATTGCCGGGGAATGGTATTGATAATAGTTGGTTATGCTCTTTTTCAATTAAAAAGTAGATTCGGCTAATGGACGTCTGTTAATTTGGAAAGTGAGTGTTATGGCTATTGTGGAAAAACCTTTCCTTGGACATGGTACTGGAAACTTTGCATCGGCTTATGGAATGGCTCAGGAAAAAATATTTCTCCCAAAAAAGTGTTTACATCTGCAGAAGAATTAGTTGCGGGAAGTGCTGAATACGCTTTGAATGAATATCTTGCAAATAGCTGTAGAATATGGAGTCTTATTTCTATTGGTTGTGTTATTGATTATTGTTTTTTGCCTTTGGATAGGAATAACAGAGAAAAGACTAAGTGCATGTGCTGGTTTGATTTCTGTTTTAGTATTTGCATTTTCATCTTATCCAATGCAAATACCCGGATTTGCTATAGCATTCTATTTTTTTTATTGGCTGCTTGTGTAGTGGGTTCTTCACGGTTACAAATATTGTTCTTTATTATAATGATTGCTTTATTGGGAAGTTACTATTGGAAATATAATCAGTATAATGCTTGTGAAGAATGGTTTAGGTATAAAATGCACTATAATATAGGCGCATTTCGTTTAGCCAAAGAAGGGTATGAGAAAATTTATCCGGAATTGAATGATAGGGGGAGCATTTTTGTTTGAATATGGACATTCTTTACATAAGTTGAAAGAATATAATAGTTCTACAGCAATTTTGAAAGAGGCAATGGCACATAGTTGCGATCCTATGATTTTTGAACATAATAGGAAAAGAATTATCAGGCTATAGGAAAATGTGAAAAGGCTGAAGAGTATTTCATACGATCTACTCATCGGCTTCCGGGAAGAATTTATCCATATTACTTGTTGGCAAAGCTTTATGCGGAACCGGAATATCGACATCCGGAGAAATTAAAACAGGCGATTCAGATTGTATTGACGAAGGAACCAAAGGTACAATCGACTGCAATAAGGGAGATGAGAGAAGAAGTGAAACTGCTAAAATAAATGGGTGAAGAAAAAAAATGACTGTACAAACTTGATTAATAGATATTTTTGTCTAAATTTGGCAAACATGATACAAACTTACATACAATATATAAGAAATTATATGTGAGATAATTTAGAATAAACAAACCAATAAATACGATGAAAAATAATTCTACATGGATTTTATTGTGCCTTGCATGTATGATGACGCTCTCTTGTTCCGACAAGAAGAATACTGCAGATGAATCGGAGAAAGGTGTCTCCATAGTCCTTCCGGATACGAAGAATGAAGTAGCTGTTCAGATATTAAAGAAGCGTGATTTTCATCACGAACTGGTGAGTAACGGTAAAATCAATGCCCGTGGCAAAGCCGATCTGCGTTTTGAAACCGGTGAAGTCATCGCTCATATCTATGTGAAGAATGGCGACCGTGTACAGAAAGGACAGAAGCTGGCTGATCTGGATAAATTCCGTCTGGAACAGAAATTATCCCAGTCGGAAGATGCTTTACTGAAAGCCGAACTGGAATTGAAAGACGTACTGATCGGGCAGGGGATATTCTCCTGACGACTTTAGTAAAGTCCCTGCCGAAACAATGAAAATCGCCAAAGTAAAAAGCGGGTATGAACAGTCGAAATCCCAGTATGAACTGGCGAAAAGAGAGATGGAGCATGCTACGTTGATTGCTCCTTTTGACGGTGTGGTAGCCAATTTATTTTCGAAGCCTTATAATCCGGCAAATACTGCTGAAGCATTCTGTACTATTATCGATTCCAAAGGAATGGAAGCTGATTTCACAGTGCTGGAAAATGAGCTCGCTTTTATCAGGATGGGAGATAAAGTGGTAATTACTCCTTATGCCGGAGGAGATGCGTTTGAAGGCAGTGTATCAGAAATAAATCCATTGGTGGATGCCAACGGCATGGTGAAAGTGAAAGCATTGGTAAATGCGGGAGGAAAACTGTTCAGCGGAATGAATGTAAGGGTAAGTGTCCGCCGTTCGCTGGGAGAGCGGCTGGTTATTCCGAAGAGTGCCGTTGTATTGCGTTCCGGCAAACAAGTGGTATTTACCCTGAAAGACGGCAAGGCAATGTGGAATTATGTGAATACGGGACTGGAGAATGCGACAGAATGTGTCGTCTCCGACAAGTCGCAGAAAGGCATTGAGGATGGTCTGCTGGAAGGAGATACGGTCATCGTCACCGGAAATCTGAATCTGGCGCATGAGGCGGAAGTCTATGTTAAATGAAGAATTAAGAATTAAATAATGAATCTATGATAAAATTCTTAATTCAGCGCCCTATTGCCGTATTGATGGCCTTTACCGCCTGTTTCATCATCGGACTGGTGACGTACTCTACGCTACCTATATCGCTGCTTCCCAATATCGCTATTCCTGAGATTACGGTACACAGGTGGCGTCTGCCAATACCTCTGCCCGGGAATTGGAAAACACGATTGTCAAACCTTTGCGGGGGCAGTTGATTCAGGTCTCTACCCTGAAGGATATTCATAGTGAATCGAGAGACGGGGCGGGCATTATCCGCTTGTCATTTGAATATGGAACGAATACGGACCTTGCCTTTATCGAGGTAAATGAGAAGATAGATGCCGCCATGAACTATCTTCCGAAAGAAGCGGAACGCCCGAAGGTAATCAAAGCGAGTGCAACGGATATTCCTGTATTCTATCTGAATCTGACACTGAAGAATGACAGTGCTTACGGAGCTACGGAACAGCACTCCTTCCTTGAATTGTGTGAGTTTGCCGAGTCTGTCATTAAGCGCAGGATAGAGCAGCTTGAAGAAGTTGCCATGGTGGACGTGACCGGAATTTTGGAACGGCAGGTACAAATAGTGCCCGACAAGGACAAGCTCGCCATGATGGGACTCTCCATTGGAGATATCGAATCGGCTTTATCTTCTAATAATGTGGAACCGGGCAGCATGACAGTGCGAGACGGGTATTATGAATACAATATTAAATTCTCGACATTGCTGCGTACAGCGGAGGATGTGGAAAATATTTATCTGCGTAAGGGTGACCGCATCGTACAGTTAAAAGACTTCTGCAAAGTAAGCGTCGTACCTGTAAAGGAAAAAGGAGTATCCCTATCCAATGGCAAACGGGCGGTGAGCCTTGCCGTCATCAAACAGGCGGATGAGAACATGGATAAGATGAAGCAGGCGCTGGTAGGCACGATGACCTATTTTCAGTTAGTATACCCGGAGATCGATTTCAGTATCAGCCGTAATCAGACGGAATTGCTGGACTACACAATTTCGAATCTGCAACAGAATCTTTCCCTAGGTTTTCTCTTTATTTGTCTGGTAGCGGTTCTGTTTCTGGGAGATGTAAAGTCTCCGCTGGTCATCGGACTCAGTATGGTGGTGTCCATCGTGATTAGCTTTGTCTTTTTTCTACCTTTGCAATATGTCCCTCAATATCATTTCACTTGCTGGATTAATCCTGGCATTGGGAATGATGATTGACAGTTCGATTATTGTGACCGAGAATATATCGCAATACCGTGAACGGGGATACTCCTTGCGCCGTGCCTGTGTGACGGGAACCAGTGAAGTGGTCACCCCATGCTGAGTTCTTCTCTGACGACTATTGCCGTCTTTGCCCCGCTGATTTTTATGAGCGGTATTGCAGGCGCTATTTTCTTTGATCAGGCTTTTTCCGTCACTGTAGGCCTGATGGTGTCCTATCTCACCGGTATCATGCTGCTTCCCGTGCTTTATCTGCTGGTCTACCGGACCGGTATCCATACCCGGAAATGGAAGTGGCTTTCTTTTAAAATCAATAACCCGATAAAGGACCACACGCTAGACCGATTCTATGATGCGGGGGTCGACTGGGTATTCCGCCATAAAACGTTCAGTGTACTGTTCTGTGTGATTTCCATTCCGCTTTGCATATTCTTCTTTTTCTTTATAGACAAAGAACGGATGCCCGATATCGAGGAGAATGAACTGATCGCCCGGATAGAATGGAATGAGAATATCCATGTGGATGAAAACAAACGACGGGTGGATGAACTTTTCAAGGAACTGAAGGATGAAGTACTGGAGCAAACAGCCTCTATCGGCAGACAGGATTTCATCCTCAATCGGGAACGGGAACTGTCTTCTTCCGAAGCGGAACTTTATTTCCGTACGGAGACTTCCGATGCTATTGCCCCTTTGGAACAGGCGGTATATCGGAAACTGAAGGAACGTTATCCGCTCTCTGTCATTTCTTTCTCTCCGCCGGAAACGGTATTTGAGAAACTCTTTGTGACGGGTGAACCGGATGTGGTGGCGGAATTTTACACCCGTAATAAAGCGGAAGCCCCCAAAGCGGAAGCAATCCGTAGCGTTGAACAGGAACTGGGACGAAAAACCGGAATCAATCCGACAGGTATCGCCTTCGAAAACCAGTTGAATCTGAGTATCAGTAAAGAGAAACTCTTGCTCTACCGTGTTTCCTACAACGAACTGTATCGGGTACTGAAAACGGCTTTCCGGGAAAACAGTGTGACGATGCTGCACTCTTATCAGCAATATTTGCCGATCAACATTGCCGGGGATGAAAAGACTGTGAACGAGGTGTTGCAGGAAACACTGGTGCAGACGCAACCGGACAACCGTGGGAATGTCGATTTTATCCCGCTTCGGGAATTGATCAACGTAGCTCCCGCCGAAGACTTGAAAAGTATTACTTCCGGACGTAATGGCGAGTATGTCCCGTTCGACTTTTACGGCGTGCAGGATGCGAACCGGCTGATGCGTGAAGTGAAACAGGTGGCGGAGGAAACAGGGGACTGGGATACGGGCTTCTCCGGCAGTATCTTCTCCAACAAGGAGATGCTGGATGAACTGGTCGTGATTCTGTTGATCTCACTGCTGCTGATGTATTTCATTCTTGCCGCACAGTTCGAGAGTTTTCTGCAGCCGTTGCTGGTACTGGCGGAAATCCCGATTGATGTGGCATTTGCCTTTACTCTTTTTGCTTTGGATTTGCGGACATACGCTGAATCTGATGTCTGCTATCGGGTTGATCGTTACCTGCGGTATTGTAATCAATGACTCTATCCTGAAGCTGGATGCTATCAATGAACTGCGCAAAGCGGGCGTTCCTTTGCTGGAAGCTATCCATGAAGCAGGACGCAGGCGTTTGCGCCCGATTATCATGACTTCGCTGACTACTATCTTTGCAATGGTGCCGTTACTGTTTTCATCGGATATGGGTTCGGAACTGCAAAAGCCGTTGTCTATCGCCATGATAGGCACAATGTCCATCGGTACGGCAGTCAGCCTGTTCATCATACCATTGCTTTACTGGTTTATCTATCGGGGAAAAAGCGGGAATCACAAACCAAATGAAAAACATGTTGAATTATGAAGAAATCATCCGTTCTTTTTGTATTGATGGCAGCATCGGGGATATGTTTCTCTTCAGTATATGCCCAGAAAAACGTCTGGTGCTGGACTTGAACCAGACTATCGCTTTAGCTAACGACAGTTCGCTGGAGTCATTCCGCACACAAAATATGTATCTGTCCGGTTATTGGGAATACCGGACGTACCGGGCAAACCGTTTGCCGAGTCTGACAATGGACCTTACCCCGGCACAATATAACCGGGATATTACGAAACGTTACGATTCGGGACAGGATTTGGATGTGTACCGTACGCAACAGTCATATTATGCCTATGGAGGATTAAGTGTCCGTCAAAATCTTGACCTGACCGGAGGTACATTTTATCTGGAATCGAATCTTGCCTATATGCGTAATTTCGGAGATAATAGTACGACACAGCTGACCAGTGTCCCGATACGGCTCGGTTATTCGCAGAGCCTGGTCGGGTATAATCCTTTCAAATGGGACCGGAAGATCGAACCGCTGAAATACGAGCGTGTGAAAAAGGAATTTCTTTATAATGTGGAAAAGGTTTCGGAAACGGCAACGAATTATTTCTTCTCTCTGGCTATGGCACAAGCGGAATATAACCTGGCAAAAGAAAATCTGGCTTCTACGGATACGTTGTACCGCATCGGACAGCAACGGCACCGGATCGCCGCTATTTCACAGGCGGACCTGTTGACTTTAAAGCTGGATAAAGTGAATGCACAGAATACATTGCAGAATAGGGCAAGCGCCTTGAAACGGGCAATGTTCTCACTGGCATCTTTTCTCAATCTGGATAAGAATACGCAGATCGAGCTGGAACTTCCTTCACGCCCGAGTATGATGGAGATTCCGATAGATGAGGCTTTGAGGTGGGGAAGGAGCAACAACCCGCAATTGTTGGAATTGAAACAGAATGTGCTGGAAGCGGAGCGTAATGTGGATAAGACTAAAAAGGAGTCGCGCTTTAATGCAAGTGTGAATGCCAGTATCGGTTTTAATCAGGTGGCGGACAGCTTCGGGGATGTCTATCATAAGCCCATGCAGCAGGATTTGGTGGCGGTCAGTGTCTCTATTCCGTTGCTGGACTGGGGCGTTCGTAAGGGCAAATATAATATGGCACGGAATAATCTGAATGTAGTGAAGATCTCGGCACGTCAGGATGAGATTAGTATCGAGGAGGAAGTGATAATGACAGTGAGTGATTTTAATATCCAGCAACAATTGATAGCCAGTGCGGAAGAAGCTTTGGATTTGTCCATACTCGCTTATAATGAGACAAAGCAGCGTTTTATCATTGGCAAAGCGGATATTAATAGTCTGACGCTTTCGCTCAACAGGCAGCAGGAGGCGCAGCGCAACTACATTTCTGCCTTGCAGAACTACTGGCTGAATTATTATAAAATACGTCGTCTGACTTTATTCGATTTTGCTACGAAGACTTTCTCTTTCGGATCGTTTCGACTTTAATGGAGGGAGACTGATCAGATAGTAATTTCTTTTGAGATATAGACAAATGAATCATGCAAGATATAGGTTCTGAAATTGGTAATGCAAAAAATAAATCTTGAAGTCATCAAAGGCTTCCGCTTTTACGCTCATTGTCGCTTTTATCAGCGTGGCGTTGGTCGGGCTGGCACTTGTTCCGTTGCTGCCGGTGAAGCTGAATCCGTCACGGACCTTACCCGGATTTTCTGTGTGGTTCGGCATGGGAGGGACTTCGGCGCGTGTCGTGGAGATGACGGCTACCAGCAAACTGGAGGCGATGCTTGCCCGTGTCAAGGGAATACAAAGCATATCTTCGACTTCCGGCAATGGCTGGGGAAGTATAAATGTGAGTCTGGACAAGCATGCAGATGCGGCTGTCGCACGTTTTGAGGCTTCGACCATCATTCGTCAGACTTGGCCGGAATTGCCGGCGGGAGTTAGTTACCCGTACATTCAGATGGCAAGTCCGGAGCAGAAAAGTCAGGGACCTTTTATCGCATTCACGATTAATGCGCCTGCCACTCCCAGTCTGATTCAGAAGTATGCGGAGGAACATATAAAGACACGCCTTGCGCAGCTTCCAGGAATCTATAAGATAAACGTCAGCGGAGCCACACCGATGGAATGGCGTCTGGAGTATGATTATGAGCAGTTGCGTGCGTTGGGGGTGAGTACGGATGAAATTAGTCAGGCAGTCGGTCTGCATTATCAGAAAGAGTTTCTGGGGACTTATGATGTGGAACAGGCGGCTTCGGGCAAGGAATGGATTCGGTTGGTGCTGATGCCCGAACATGATAACCGGGAGTTTGACGCCGGGCAGATACAGGTGAAAGTGAAGGATGGGAGAATCATCCGCTTGGACGAACTGGTGAAGGTCGTCCGTATGGAAGAGCAGCCTCAGAGCTATTACCGGATCAATGGGCTGAATTCGATTTATCTGTCTGTTGTCGCTGAAGAGGCGGCTAATCAGCTGGAACTGAGCAAAAAAGTACAGGCGTGTATGGATGATATCAGACTGTCGCTTCCGGCGGGATACGAGATTCATACCAGTTATGATACTACAGAGTTTATACATGACGAGCTGAACAAGATTTATTTGCGTACGGGAGTGACGGTGGCTATCCTGCTCTTGTTTGTACTGCTGATTACTTTCAGCCCCAAATATCTGTTTTTGATTGTCACCAGTCTGACCGTGAATATGGCAATAGCCGTTATCTTTTACTATGTCTTCGGACTGGAAATGCAGTTATATTCTTTGGCGGGTATCACGGTTTCACTGAACCTGGTGATTGATAATACGATTGTGATGAGTGATCATTATCTTCGATGTAAAGACCGGAAGGCGTTCATGTCTGTATTGGCGGCTACACTGACAACAATGGGAGCGTTGGTCATCATCTTCTTTCTGGACGAGAGGATTCGTCTGAATCTGCAGGATTTTGCCGCAGTGGTGATGATTAATCTGGGAGTTTCATTATTGGTTGCTCTGTTCTTTGTACCTTCTTTGATTGATAAAATCGGGTTGAAACGACGCAGGAAAAAAGTCTTCTCTGACCGGAGTGAAGAGAAAATGGAAAATGGGGGAATACCCGTTTCTTAGGATGGCTGCGTTCGAAGATGCGAAGGGGCCGGTCTATTTCAGTCATTTCTACAGGTGGCTGATACAGAGGCTTTGCCGCTGGAGAGTAGCGGTTTGTCTGTTGCTGTTGCTGGCATTCGGATTACCGGTCTTTCTGTTGCCGGAAAAGATGGATGGGGATGGCAAATGGGCAGAGATTTATAATAAGACACTGGGGACTCCTACCTATAAGGAAAAGGTGAAACCGATAGTAGATAAGGCGTTGGGAGGAAGTCTGAAGGCTGTTTGTGCAAAAAGGTGTATGAAGGGAGCTACTTTACCCGGAATGAGGAGGTGGTGCTTTATGCCAACGCCAATTTACCGAACGGTAGTACGCTTGAACAGATGAATACACTGATCAAGCGAATGGAAACTTATCTGAGCGAGTTCAAGGAGATCAAGCAGTTTCAGACATCGGTAGAAAGCGCCCGCAGGGCATCTATCAGCATTCGTTTCACAAAGGAAAATCAGAAAAGCGGGTTTCCATATACGCTGAAAGCTAACATGATCAGTAAAGCTCTCCAGTTGGGGGGAGGAGATTGGAGTATCTATGGATTACAGGACCAAGGATTCAGTAATAATGTGCGTGAGAGTGCGGGATCATTCCGGGTGAAAATGTATGGGTATAATTATGACGAACTTTATAGACTGGGCTACAAAAACTGAAAGAGGTCTTATTGTCTCATCGCCGTATCAGGGAAGTTACGGTCGGTTCCAATTTCTCGTGGTGGAAGGATGATTATCAGGAGTTTTATTTTGAGCTGGATAAACAACGGATGATCGGAGCGGGGATCGGAGCCGGAGAACTGTTTGCTGCTATTCGTCCCATATATGGGCGGAATCAGGGAAATCGGTTCCGTTGTTACCGAAGATGGAACGGAAAAAATCAAACTCTCTTCCCGCCAGTCGGATCAGCGGGATATATGGGCCATGCAGTATTATCCTTTCCGTGTAGGCGATAAAGAGTATAAACTGGCGGAACTGGCTAAGGTAGAGAAGGGACAGATGCCGCAGGAAGTGGCGAAGGAGAATCAACAATACCGCTTATGCCTGCAATATGAGTATATCGGTGCGTCGGAACAGGGAAATAAACTGTTGAAAAAAGATCTGGAAGAGTTTAATGAACTTCTCCCGATGGGATATAAGGCGGAAGCGGAAAGTCAATAACTGGTCATGGGGTGGAGGTGCCAACAAACAGTATCGCTTGCTCCTGATTGTGATTGCTATCATTTTCTTTATTACGAGTATTCTGTTCAATTCTTTGAAACAGCCGTTAGCGATTATTTTTGTGATTCCGGTGTCTTATATCGGAGTGTTTCTTACATTCTACTGGTTCAAATTGAATTTTGACCAGGGTGGTTTCGCTTCGTTCATTCTGCTCTGCGGTATCACAGTGAATGCCAGTATTTATATTTTAAATGAGTACAATGCGATTCGAAAACGCTTTCCCTGCCTTTCTTCTCCGCTTCGTGCTTACGTGAAGGCATGGAATACGAAAGTGATCCCTATTTTTCTGACGGTTGTTTCTACCATCCTTGGCTTTATCCCCTTTATGGTGGGAGCAGAGAAAGAAGGTTTCTGGTTTCCGTTGGCTGCAGGTACTATCGGTGGACTGGTAATGTCCGTGATCGGCGTGTTTATTTTCTTGCCGGTACTGACTTTGAATAAAAAGAAGATGATGGTGAAGAAGCCTTGAAGAAACAAATTAGCTATTAGCATATTTCGATTAGCTAATAGCTACGTATTTGTTTTTGCTAATAGCTAATCGAAATAAGGTATAGGAGATAATTCACCAGTTATTTCCTGCATTGCTGCTGCCGATCAGCATTTCTACCCGTTGCTTATACAAGTTGGCTCCCTCAGCGATGTTCTTTCCCGCATCTGCGGTTCCCATTCCGTAAACAACAACAGGCGTTTGCCACGACATCCCCGAATGAATGGCACTAACCTGATAAGGACGTAAAAGCTCATCCACTGTGAAGCGGTTTCTGCCTCCGCTGCGGTATGCCTCATATTCGGAACCTGTGGTGGTTACTACTGTCAATGGTTTCCCGGCTACTGCCGGAGTCTTGGAAAGGAAGGTGAATACTTCGTCCTGCCATTTTTTGAGCAATGACGGCGCAGCCATCCAATGAAAGGGAAATTGATAAATGAGGGCGGAAGCATCGGAAATGATTTTGCTCCATTCGTCAACATCAAAAGAAGCGCCTTGCTGGTCGTAAAGATTGAATACTGCTACGCCTTCAATATCACTCACAGCATCAATTAATGCTTTGTTTGCCTGTGATCCTTTGATGTTAGGGTGTGCCAGCAGAATCACTACTTTTCTTAAGTCTTTATTCATAATCAGTCAAGTATTTAGGGATGAAACAACTACATCTATAATATACAAGGTCTAAAAATAAGAAAAAAAGTTTTCGAAAAGTCAATATCTTAATTAAAAATAAAACGAATCCCTCTTTGCTTTTGAATTTGTATTTTTGCATCACGTATGTAAGACGTTACTTTAGATAACAATATTGTATATGATAGATTTCACCCAGTTTCCTTCTCCCTGCTACATCATGGAAGAAGAACTCTTGCGAAAGAACCTGTGTCTGATAAAAAGCGTAGCCGACAGGGTAGGAGTAGAGATTATTCTCGCCTTCAAGTCATTCGCCATGTGGCGTTCATTTCCGATATTCCGCGAATACGTGGAGCATTCCACAGCAAGTTCTGTGTATGAAGCGCGTTTGGCATTGGAAGAGTTCGGAAGTAAGGCACATACTTATTCTCCTGCATATACGGAACAGGATTTCCCGGAAATCATGCGTTGCAGTAGCCACATTACTTTTAATTCAATGGCACAGTTCCGTCGTTTCTATCCGATGACAGTGGCCGAAGGAAGCGGAATCTCCTGCGGTATCCGTGTGAATCCCGAATATTCGGAAGTAGAAACAGAACTTTATAATCCGTGCGCACCCGGTACCCGTTTCGGAATGACCGCCGACTTATTACCGGATACCTTGCCCAAAGGAATCGAAGGTTTCCATTGTCATTGTCACTGCGAATCTTCTTCTTTCGAGCTGGAACGTACTTTGCAGCATCTGGAAGAAAATTCTCCCGCTGGTTCCCGCAAATTAAATGGCTGAATCTGGGAGGCGGGCATCTGATGACCCGAAAAGATTATGATACAGAACATCTGATTAAATTATTGCAAGACCTGAAAGCACGATATCCTCATTTGCAGATCATCCTTGAACCCGGTTCTGCTTTTACATGGCAGACAGGAGTCCTGACTTCGGAAGTGGTAGATATCGTTGAAAGTCGTGGTATCAAGACGGCTATTTTGAATGTTAGCTTCACTTGCCACATGCCGGACTGTCTGGAGATGCCTTATCAGCCTGCCGTTCGCGGTGCGGAAATGGGGAAATGAAGGAGAATATATTTATCGTTTAGGAGGAATCTTGTTTGAGCGGTGACTATATGGGAGTATGGAGTTTCGATCATGAGTTGCAGATCGGAGAACGTATTGTGTTCGAAGATATGATTCACTACACTATGGTAAAGACGAATATGTTTAACGGAATCCATCATCCCGCCATCGCTTTGTGGACGAAAGAAGGGAAGGCGGAAATATACAAGCAATTTTCTTATGAAGACTATCGGGACCGAATGAGTTGATAATCAAAAAATTGTTTGTGCGGTGGAGGCAAAGTGCAGAGATTTCTGTGAAAAAAAAGTGTGCAGAATGCGTTTGTAGGTTTACGGAAAATCCCTACCTTTGCAACCGCAAACGAAAAAATGCGGAAATAGCTCAGTTGGTAGAGCATAACCTTGCCAAGGTTAGGGTCGCGAGTTCGAGTCTCGTTTTCCGCTCATCTTTCTTTTTGAAATGTTGGAAGTTCATTCTTTGCCCAGGTGGCGGAATTGGTAGACGCGCACGTTTCAGGTGCGTGTGTCGAGAGGCATGCAGGTTCGAGTCCTGTTCTGGGCACAGAGATTTTAACTTTAGAATTCTGGAGAGGTGGCGGAATTGGTAGACGCGCTACTTTGAGGGGGTAGTGACAGTTATGTCGTGGGAGTTCGAGTCTCCTTCTCTTCACAGTTCATTAAAGTTAAATGCGGAAATAGCTCAGTTGGTAGAGCATAACCTTGCCAAGGTTAGGGTCGCGAGTTCGAGTCTCGTTTTCCGCTCATGTTTCTTTGAAATGTTGGAACTAAATTTTGCCCAGGTGGCGGAATTGGTAGACGCGCACGTTTCAGGTGCGTGTGTCGAGAGGCATGCAGGTTCGAGTCCTGTTCTGGGCACAAGAAATTCAGATTTCTGAATGGAGAAAATTTAGTTTGCGGAAATAGCTCAGTTGGTAGAGCATAACCTTGCCAAGGTTAGGGTCGCGAGTTCGAGTCTCGTTTTCCGCTCAAATAGTGCAGGTTGTCAGTCGATAAGATTGACAACCTTTTTTTGTATTATATGGAAGTTTACCGGACTATTTTATCGATAGATTGAATAGAAAAAAAGCGTAATTTTGCAATTGAAAAAATCAGTGTACTTCCCCCAAAAAGAGTGTCATCGACTCACACAGGCCTATAATTAATTTAATAATAGCGATATGTTAACACAAATCATTAATGCGCGTATCCTTACGCCTCAGGGCTGGTTGAAGGATGGGTCCGTACTTATTCGTGATCATAAAATTCTGGAAGTGACTAACTGCGACCTGGCGGTTATTGGAGCTAAACTAATCGACGCCAAGGGTATGTATATCGTTCCGGGAGGAGTGGAAATTCACGTTCATGGCGGTGGTGGAAGAGACTTTATGGAGGGGACGGAAGAAGCCTTCCGGACAGCGATTAAAGCTCACATGCAACACGGTACGACCAGTATTTTCCCCACACTTTCTTCTTCTACTATTCCTATGATTCGTGCAGCCGCAGAGACTACCGAGAAGATGATGGCGGAGCCGGACAGCCCTGTACTCGGACTTCATCTGGAAGGACATTACTTCAATATGGCGATGGCAGGCGGACAGATTCCGGAGAATATCAAAAATCCTGATCCGGAAGAGTATATCCCTTTGCTGGAAGAAACCCGTTGCATCAAACGTTGGGATGCGGCACCGGAACTTCCGGGGGCATGCAGTTCGGAAAGTATATCACCGCAAAAGGCGTATTGGCATCTGTAGGACATACACAGGCTGAATTTGAGGACATACAGACTGCCTATGAAGCCGGATATACCCATGCTACCCATTTCTATAATGCAATGCCGGGATTCCACAAACGGAAGGAATATAAATACGAAGGTACGGTAGAAAGTATTTACCTGATTGATGATATGACAGTGGAAGTGGTGGCTGACGGTATTCATGTACCACCTACTATTCTGCGTCTGGTCTATAAGATAAAAGGAGTGGAGCGTACGTGCCTGATAACGGATGCACTGGCTTGTGCGGCAAGTGACAGCCAGACTGCTTTTGACCCGCGCGTGATTATTGAAGACGGAGTATGCAAGCTGGCCGACCGTTCTGCTTTGGCAGGAAGTGTGGCGACGATGGACCGTCTGATCCGTACGATGGTGCAGAATGCTGAAATTCCTTTGGCGGATGCTGTGAGGATGGCTTCCGAGACTCCGGCCCGTATCATGGGAGTGCTCGACCGCAAAGGTACGTTGGAACGTGGCAAGGACGCCGATATAATTGCTTTAGACAGAGACTTGAATGTGAGAGCTGTCTGGGCGATGGGACAACTGGTAGAAGGTACAAACAAGCTGTTTTAACGACTAAAAAAAGAAAACGATGTTAACTCAAATAATCAACGGTAGAATACTTACTCCGCAAGGCTGGCTGAAAGACGGCTCTGTATTGATTTGTGATGGAAAAATATTAGAGGTGACCAACAGCGATCTGGCAGTTATCGGTGCAACAGTGATTGATGCGAGGGGAATGACAATCGTACCGGGATTTGTCAGTATGCATGCGCACGGTGGCGGCGGCCATGATTTTACCGAAGCTACAGAAGAGGCTTTCCGTATCGCAGCAACTGCTCATTTGAAGCATGGAGCTACCGGTATGTTTCCTACTTTGTCGTCTACTTCGTTTGAAAGGCTTTATCAGGCGGTCGATGTATGCGAGAATCTGATGAAGGAACCAGAGTCTCCGATTCTCGGTCTGCATATCGAAGGACCTTATCTGAATCCGAAGATGGCAGGAAGCCAGTATGACGGTTTTCTGAAAACTCCCGATGCGAATGAATATATGCCGCTGTTGGAGCATACTTCTTGCATCAAGCGCTGGGATATCAGTCCCGAATTGCATGGGGCACATGATTTTGCAAAATACACTTGTTCAAAGGGAATTATGACAGCCGTTACTCATACGGAAGCTGAATATGATGAGATTAAGGCGGCGTATGCGGTAGGATTCTCGCATGCTGCTCATTTCTATAATGCGATGCCCGGTTTTCACAAACGTCGCGAATATAAATATGAAGGTACGGTAGAAAGTGTATATTTGACAGATGGAATGACGGTAGAAGTTATTGCGGACGGCATTCATTTGCCTGCCACTATTCTGAAACTGGTTTATAAACTGAAAGGAGTGGAGAATACGTGTCTGGTGACTGATGCGCTGGCTTACGCTGCCAATGAAGGGAACGAGCCGATTGATCCGCGTTATATTATTGAGGACGGAGTATGTAAGATGGCGGATCATTCTGCATTAGCCGGTAGTTTGGCGACTATGGATGTGTTGGTTCGTACGATGGTGAAGAAAGCAAGTATTCCTTTGGAAGATGCTGTGCGTATGGCTTCCGAAACTCCTGCCCGTCTGATTGGTGTGAGCGATCGGAAAGGGGCATTGTCTAAAGGTAAAGATGCTGATATTGTGATACTTGATAAGGAATTGAATGTACGGTGTGTCTGGTCGATGGGAAAAGTTGTTCCGGGGACTGATAGATTGCTGCATAAATGATAAGTGCTATCTGTTAAATCTGAAAATAGAAAGTCCGAACCTTTAAATTGCAAAAAGCAATTGGGATTCGGACTTTTCAGTAAGAAAAGTAGTAATGTGAGTACTCTATATTCTATTTTATCATGAAAATAGAGTCGTTTCTATAAACTCTTTCAATTGAACCTTATTCATTGTACCGAGTTTCATTATTGGTTTGCCATTCACCGGGCAAAGCAAAAGGTTGGGAATTGTCCGAATCTTGAATGCACTTTCCAGTTCCTCTTCCTGATCGACGTCTACTTTATAAATGTCCAGTCTCCCTTTATATTCTTCTGCTAATTGGTCCAATATGGGTGATAATGCCTTGCAATAACCACACCATGGAGCATGAAAATCGACTAAACAAGGTTTATTCCCTTTATATTCCCAATTATCCGGATAAGATTGATAATCAGCAACTTTCTCAACAAAACTTTCTTTGGTTAAATCTATAATTTTCATATTTCCTGTTTTTAATGATTCATTATTTATTTCTACTTTGCAAAGATAGGGGTATGGTAGAGAAAGAGGGATAGCCATTCTTCCTGTTGTGTTTACAAGTTTTCCTTTCCCTAGATATTTTCTAATCAAATTCTAATCTGAAATGAGAGCCTTATAATCGCTTTTTATCCAGCCTCTACCGTTGCAGAGTTGTACTTTTGTCGGAAAACAAATTAAGGTAACAAAAGATTGCGATGAACAGAGCATTTTTATTTTTACTATTTCTTCTATTGGCAGGAAAGATGTGTGCGCAACAGGTTGCAGGCACATTGACACTGAAAGAAGCAGAGCAGCGTTTTTTAGAGCGCAATTTATCGTTGATAGCCGAGCGGTACAATATCGACATGGCACAGGCGCAGGTATTACAAGCCAAATTGTTTGAAAATCCGGTCATTTCGCTGGAACAGAATGTCTACAACCGATTGAACGGGAAGTATTTTGATTTTGGAAAAGAAGGGGAAGCTGTTGTTGAAATAGAACAGGTGATCCATCTTGCCGGTCAGCGGAACAAGCAAGTCCGGCTGGAAAAATCAATAAGGAAATAGCTGAATACCAGTTTGAAGAAGTAATGCGGACGCTCCGTCAGGAATTGAATGAAAAGTTTGTAGAAGTCTACTTTCTTTCTAAGTCCATTGCCATCTATGAAAAGGAAGTAAATTCCCTGCAAGTACTTTTTGGGCGGAATGAAAATTCAGCAGGAAAAGGGAAACATCTCTTTAATGGAAATTTCCGTTTGGAATCCATGCTCTTCTCCTTTGAGGAAAGAGAAGAACGAACGGGAGAATGATTTACTGACTACCAGGGGAGAACTGAATTTATTACTGAACCTTCCGGAAGATACACAAGTTCAACTCTCATTAGACGAAGAAGTACTGCAACAACTGGACCTGTCGCAATTATCATTTGCAGACCTGAAAGCAATCATCAATGAACGGCCCGACCAAAAGATCGCCCGAAGCACAGTGAATGCCTCCCGTGCAAATCTGAAACTACAGAAGTCAATGGCCTTTCCCGAGTTCTCTGTGAAAGGGAATTATGACCGTGTAGGAAACTTTATCAATGACTATTTCGCGATAGGAGTAAGCCTGTCCGTACCTATCTTCAACCGTAATCAGGGAAATATCAAAGCAGCCCGCTTCAGTATCCAACAAGCGGGAGTGCAGCAGGAATATGCCGCTAATCGTGCCGATATGGAACTTTTCACCGCTTATACGTCTCTGGAGAAAGCAACTCAACTCTATCAATCCACTAATATGGGACCTGGAACGTAACTTCGAGAAATTGATCACAGGAGTCAATGAGAATTTCACCAGAAAGAATATCAGCCTGCTGGAATTTATCGACTATTATGACAGCTATAAAGAAACCTGTATCCAACTATACGAGATAAAGAAAAAAACGTATTTCTCGCTATGGAAAACCTGAATACAGTTGTCGGACAAAATGTATTGAACTACTAATAAACCGACCAATATGAAACGATTAAAGATCACAATCCATAAATTATCAAAGACTATGAACTGGAATAAATTTCTTCCTTGTATATTGTTTGGCAGCCTTTTGGGAGCATGCTCCGGAAAAGGAGAACAACCCAAAGTAGAACCGACTACACTATGCCTGACGGACAGCCTGCTGAGAATCGTATCCGTCGATACCGTGCACGTCTGTGAAGTGGTAGATGAACTGACATTGAATGGACGGGTCACTTTCAATCAGGATCAGGTGGCAAATGTGTATCCGATGTTCGGAGGAACTGTGACGGAACTGCGTGCCGAAATAGGAGACCTTGTTCGCAAAGGAGAAGTGCTGGCAGTGATCCGTAGCGGGAAGTGGCGGATTATGAGAAACAATTGAAAGAAGCTGAACAACAACTCTTGCTGGCCCGGCGGAACATGGATGCCACACAGGATATGTACACTTCCGGCATGGCATCGGATAAAGATGTACTTCAGGCCAAGCAGGAACTGGCAACTGCGGAAGCGGAAGAAAGACGAATCAAAGAAATATTCTCCATTTATCACTTCTCCGGAAATGCTTTTTATCAGCTCAAATCTCCCGTATCAGGCTTTATTGTGGAAAAGCAGATTAGCAGGGATATGCAGCTGCGCCCCGACCAGGGGGATGCGCTGTTTACGATTTCCGGTCTGTCCGATGTATGGGTGATGGCGGATGTGTATGAAAGTGATATTAGTAAGGTTTCCGAGGGAGCTGATGTCCGTATCTCGACTTTGGCATATCCGGAAAGGACATTTACAGGTACGATCGACAAGGTCTATCATCTGCTGGACAGTGAAAGCAAGACAATGAGCGTACGCATCAAACTGAAAAACGAGGATTACTTGCTGAAGCCGGGTATGTTTACAAACGTGAGCGTGAAGTGTAAAGCGGAAGATACTTCCATGCCTCGTATCGACTCCCATGCGCTGGTGTTCGAGGGAGGAAAGAATTATGTGGTCACAGTAGAGCCTGACCAGCGTCTGAAGATAAAGGAAGTAGACGTTTACAAACAGTTGAGCAAGGAATGTTATGTCCGTTCCGGTCTTTCCGAAGGAGACAGGGTACTGAATAATAATGTATTGTTAGTGTATAATGCTTTGAATGCGGATTAAAAATCAGAGAATAGTATGCATAAATTCATAGATAATATAGTAGCCTTCTCGCTGAAGAATAAGTTCTTTATATTCTTCTGTACGGTGATTGCCGTTATAGCCGGAGCCGTCTCATTCAAACATACGCCGATAGATGCCTTTCCGGATGTAACGAATACAAAAGTGACGATCATCACGCAATGGGCGGGTCGTAGTGCGGAAGAGGTGGAGAAATTTATCACGATTCCCATTGAGATAGCCATGAATCCCGTACAGAAAAAAACGGATATTCGTTCGACCACTCTTTTCGGACTTTCTGTGATCAATGTAATGTTCGAAGATCGTGTTGATGACTTTACAGCCCGTCAGCAAGTCTACAATTTGCTGAATGATGCCGATCTTCCCGAAGGCGTGACTCCCGAAGTACAGCCTTTGTACGGACCTACCGGAGAAATCTATCGCTACACCCTGCGCAGTGACAGACGTAGTGTACGCGATTTGAAAACGATTCAGGACTGGGTGATCGAACGAAATCTCCGTTCGGTATCGGGTGTAGCCGATATTGTCAGTTTTGGTGGCGAGGTGAAGACATTCGAAGTGAGCGTGAATCCTCATCAGCTGATTAATTACGGAATTACCTCTCTCGAACTTTATGACGCGATAGCCAAAAGTAATATCAATGTAGGAGGAGATGTCATCACGAAAAGTTCTCAGGCATACGTAGTCCGGGGAATCGGTTTGATAAACGACCTGGATGAATTGCGAAACATCGTAGTGAAGAACATCAACGGGACGCCGATTCTCGTAAAGAACCTGGCAGATGTTCACGAATCCTGCCTGCCCCGCCTCGGACAAGTGGGACGAATGGATGAGAACGATGTCGTTCAGGGAATTGTGGTGATGCGTAAAGGGGAGAACCCCGGTGAAGTCATTGCAAATCTGAAAGATAAGATAGAAGAACTGAATCAGAATGTACTCCCTAAAGACGTACAGATAGTACCGTTCTATGACCGTGAGGACTTGGTGAACCTGGCGGTAAAAACGGTGACCCATAATCTGATTGAAGGAATATTGTTGGTTACGTTTATTGTGTTAATCTTCATGGCAGATTGGCGGACAACCGTGATTGTTGCGGTGATTATTCCATTAGCTCTGTTATTCGCATTTATTTGTTTACGCGTGATGGGGATGTCCGCCAATCTGCTTTCTATGGGGGCCATTGACTTTGGTATTATTATCGATGGGGCAGTGGTGATGGTGGAAGGTGTGTTTGTCGCTTTGGACAAGAAGGCGAAAGAGGTGGGAATGCCCGCATTCAATGTGATGTCCAAGATGGGACTGATCCGTCACACCGCCAAGGATAAAGCGAAAGCGGTATTTTTCTCCAAACTGATCATCATTACCGCCTTAATTCCTATTTTCTCTTTTCAGAAAGTGGAAGGAAAGATGTTTTCACCTTTAGCATACACATTGGGTTTTGCCTTGCTGGGTGCACTTATTTTCACATTAACGCTGGTTCCCGTCATGTCGTCCATGTTGCTGAAAAAGAATGTACGCGAAAAGAACAACCGCTTTGTTCATTTCATCAATCAAAAGTGTACGGCTCTTTTTGATACCTTCTATGCCCATCGCAAACTGACTATCGGACTGGCAACCGTAGTTGCAGGAGTCGGTTTATGGCTTTTCTCTTTTCCTCGGGACGGAGTTTCTTCCTCAGCTCAACGAAGGTTCGATCTACATCCGTGCTACGCTGCCGCAAAGTATATCGCTGGATGAATCCGTAACGCTGGCAAATAAGATGAGAAAGAAACTATTGACTTTCCCCGAAGTGAGGCAGGTACTGTCTCAAACCGGACGTCCCAACGACGGAACGGATGCGACAGGCTTCTACAATATCGAGTTTCATGTAGACATTTATCCGGAGAAAGACTGGGAAAGCAAACTGACCAAACTGCAGCTTATCGACAAGATGCAGGAAGATTTATCCGTTTATCCCGGCATTGACTTTAACTTTTCGCAGCCGATTACGGATAATGTGGAAGAAGCGGCCTCCGGTGTAAAAGGTTCTATTGCGGTGAAAGTGTTCGGTAAGGATTTGTACGAATCGGAAAAACTGGCCGTCCAGATTGATAAGATCTTAAATACCGTGCAGGGAATTGAGGACTTGGGAGTGATTCGCAATATCGGCCAGCCGGAACTTCGTATCGAACTGAATGAACGTCAGTTGGCACGTTATGGAGTGGCTAAGGAGGATGTTCAGTCTATCATTGAAATGGCTATTGGCGGGAAGTCAGCTTCGCTGTTGTATGAGGACGAACGGAAATTTAATATCATGGTGAGGTATAGTGAAGAGTTCCGTCAGAATGAAGAGGAGATAGGTAAGATACTGGTTCCGGCGATGGACGGAACGATGGTACCTATTAAGGAACTGGCAGATATCACCACAATCACAGGACCATTATTGATCTTCCGTGACAACCATGCCCGTTTCTGTGCTGTCAAGTTCTCGGTGAGAGGACGGGATATGGGTACGGCAGTTGCCGAAGCGCAGAAAAAGGTAAATGCTTCCGTCCATTTACCGGCTGGATATTCTTTGAAATGGACGGGTGATTTTGAGAATCAGCAGCGTGCTTCGAAACGTCTGGCACAGGTAGTACCTATCAGCATTGCCATTATTTTCATTATTCTGTTTATTCTCTTCTCCAATGCCAGAGATGCAGGACTGGTATTGCTGAATGTACCGTTTGCTGCCGTGGGAGGTATCGCAGCCCTTCTGATAACGGGCTTCAATTTCTCTATATCGGCGGGTATCGGTTTTATCGCTTTGTTCGGTATCTGCATACAGAATGGCGTTATTATGATTTCCGATATCAAGGCAAATCTAAAACTGGGTTCGTCCTTACAGGAGGCCACTAAAGAAGGAGTCCGTTCACGTATCCGCCCTGTGATAATGACAGCGGCTATGGCAGCTATCGGTCTGTTGCCTGCGGCTATGAGTCATGGTATCGGTTCGGAATCACAGCGTCCGTTGGCGATTGTCATTATCGGCGGATTGATAGGAGCGACTTTCTTCGCCCTGTTCATCTTCCCGCTGATTGTGGAAGTAGTGTATGAACGAATGCTATATGATAAAAACGGAAAATTATTGCAAAGACGTATCTAATTCAATTTTCTATTCTTTCTATGAAAGAAACGGGCATAGATTAAATTTTAATTTCGTTTTCAGTAGGTAGAAGTGAGGAAGGGACAAAAGTCGGTTGAATCAGAAGATCACCCGTACTTTTTGTTCCTTTTTCTATTTCCGAAGATATTTCCAGCTTGGCGTTGTAGGCAGATACTATTTTCAGAGTCAGGCTGAGGCCGATGCCACCTGACCTGCATAGTCATGTGTGTTGCTGCCCCGATAGAAAGACTGGAATATATGTTCTATTTCTTCCGGAGGAATGCCGATGCCCTGATCTTTTATTTCAAGAACGAGGTGTTGATATTTTTGGCTGAGTGTAATGTCTACTTCCTTTTTCTGAATATTTGCAGGCGTTATCGATGATATTCTTTAAAAAGCTATTTTGAGCAGATAAGGATTGGCCTTTACAGTGGCAGCCTTACCTGTTTCTTGATAATGGAGACGGATTCGTTCGTTCATTTTTATTAAGTCATTCAGCATATCCGGCAGAGACATTGCCTCCATATTGCTTTTTATGAGCTCTTCATCCTGACGTGAAAGGAAAAGAAGATGGCGGATCAGATTGGAGATTCGCTTGCTTTCGGATGAGATTCGTTGCAGGGCTTCGATATATTCTCCGGTACTTCTTTCTTTCAGCAGACTGATTTCACATTCTCCCTGTATGGCGGTTATGGGGTTGTTCAGTTCATGCGAAGCATGGCTGACAAAGGACTTTTCAGCTTTGAAAGCACTGTCCAGACGGTCGAGCATGCTATTCAGTGTTTTGATCATGTCTTCCAGTTCATCGTTGTTTCCGGTCGTCTTTAACCGGCGGTTCAGACTGTTGGCTCGTATCCTCTTCAGCTCCTTCAGTATATGTTGCAGGGGGATAAGAATACGGCCGGAATAGATTTTCCCGACTAAATAAATCAGGATGGAACTGAATAAAACCAGAAAGATGGAGAGAAGCAAGAGGTGTTCTTTGATTTCTGCACCGTACACATTCCCGGGACATGACGAGGACGATGAAATTTCCTTCATTATCGGGATAATAAAGGGCGGCTCCCAACTGGTCTTTGTATTTAAAAGAAAAAGGGACGCTGTCTTCACCGGCTATCAGAAGTGCCTGCTGATGCTGGGTCAGATATTTGTTCAGTGTGTCACGGACTTCGGAGAGACTGTCCATATTTAAAAAAGAATCTCATGAGCTTCGGGCAGGAGTTCGTCATATTTGCGCTGGATAATCTGGTAACTCTGTTCGTCTACTTCGTCTTTCTCCCAGTGCTTTTGTGCGGTCAGATATGCTTTTTCACGAAGATAGGAGGCATAGAGTTTATTGATAAACTGTGTGCTGAAAAGATAGAATACGGCAATAATGATGATAGTTGTCAGTACACTGAGCAACGTATAGAAGAGAGCTATTTTAGAACCTATTTTCATACACGGATTTATTTGATGGATGTTCAGGCATTCATGATATATCCTAATCCTACTACTGTATGAATCAGTTTCTTGTCGAAGTCACGGTCTATCTTTACCCGCAGATAATTGACGTATACGTCTACGATGTTGGTATTCGTATCAAAGTTCTTGTCCCATACATCTTTGAGCAGCGTAATGCGTGACAAGGCTACCCCCGGTGAGTCATGAAATATTCAAGCAGGCGGTATTCTTTTACGGTGAGATCGATATCCGCATCACCTCTTTTTTGCCCGTCTGGTGTTACAGTCAATACCAGATTGTCGCAAGTCAGTTGATTGGTTACAGCCTCCTTGTTTCGTCGCAGCAGCGCCTTTGATACGTGCTTCCAGTTCCTGAAAACTGAAAGGCTTGACAAGATAATCGTCTGCTCCTGCATCCAGTCCTTTACAATGTCTTCCGTAGTGCCTAAAGCCGTCAGCATAATGACCGGTGCCTGGTAACCGAACATCTGCCGATAGAGATGGCAAAGTTCGAGCCCGTTTATTTTCGGCATGATAATATCCAGGATTACAAGGTTGAAAAGGTTCTTCCTGAAGGATTCTCCAACCCGTATTTCCGTCATGACAGACTGTTACCGAATGTCCGAACTCTTTCAGTCCCCGTTCGATAAAGGAGGCGATATTGACTTCATCTTCTGCTAATAGTATTTTTGCCATAAATCTACATTGTTTAGATGCAAAGATACTTTTTCTTTGCATCTGAAGAAAGAAAAACGGCATACATTTAAGTGTTTCTTCTTTCTGAACTGTATTATATATAAACAGATTATTATACTATGAAAGTAAAACATTTACTTGGAGCTTTTCTGTGTATGCTGGGATGTTGTGCGTGTAGCAGTCCGAAAACAGAGGTCCAGTCACCGGACGGACATATCAAAGATGACATTGACGGTAGACGAAAACGGCAAACCATTTTATAATGTGTCGGTGGATGACTCCCTTTTGATAGAAAAAATTCAGCCATGGGCTTTACGGCGGCTAACGGCATCATTCTGGCAGAAGGTTTTCAGGTGAAGAACACGACTTTCAGCAGTGAAGACGAAACTTGGACACAGCCGGGGGGAGAAACAAAAAACAGAACAGGAATCATTATAACGAAATGGCAGTCAATCTGACAAATGAAGATCATGTACAACTGACGCTTCGTTTTCGTGTATTCGATGATGGAGTCGGTTTCCGCTATGAATATACGGTGCCGACTATAGATTCTTTATTGATTACCGATGAACTGACTACTTTCCGTTTCCATCGTGACGGAACTTCGTGGTCGATCCCCGCCAGTGCCGAAACATATGAACTACTCTATCAACAACAACCGATTTACGAAGTGGAAACGGCTAATACACCTTTCACATTCAAGACTGCGGATGGAGCTTACGGAAGTATACACGAAGCCGCTTTGTATGATTTTCCGGAAATGACTCTGAAGCAAATCGGCCATTATACATTGAAAGCGGAACTTGCCCCGTGGCCTGACGGCATTAAGGCGCGTAAGGGAAATCACTTCACGACCTCATGGCGCACCATACAGATCGCACCGGAAGCTGTCGGTTTGATCAACTCTTCACTCATTCTGAATCTGAATGATCCTTGCGTACTGGAATCTACGGACTGGATTCGCCCGCTGAAATATGTAGGAGTATGGTGGGGGATGCATCTCGGCGTAGAGACCTGAAGATGGACGAACGTCACGGAGCTACTACTGCCAATGCAAAGAAATACATAGATTTTTGCCGCGGCCAATCATATCGAAGCTGTCCTGTTCGAAGGTTGGAACGAAGGTTGGGAGAGTTGGGGCGGTATGCAGAGCTTTTGATTTCACCAAGCCATATGCGGATTTCGATATTGATGAAATCGTACGTTATGCCAAAGAGAAAGGTGTTGAAATCATGGGACATCATGAGACCGGAGGGGGCTATTCTAACTATGAACGTCAGATGGATCATGCCATGCAATGGTATACCGATCATGGTATCCACCTCCTGAAGACAGGATATGCAGGCACATTTCCGGACAGGATATCTGCATCATAGCCATGCGAAGTCAATCACTATCAACGGGTAGTGAAACTGCCGCCAAATCATCAAATGACTCTGGATACACGAACCGATCAAAGATACCGGTATCCGAATATGGCCGAATATGATGACACGCGAGGGGGCAAAGAGGCATGGAAATGGAATGCATGGAGTGAAGGCAATCCTCCTTCTCATCACGTGATGTTACCGTTCACCCGCCTGCTGTCCGGTCCAATGGATTATACGCCGGGAACTTTTGATATTCTGTTCTTGAAAACGAGAAGGATTCTCCGCGCCGACAAAGTGGAACGATCAGGATAAGTGGGCAATAGCCGTGTGAATACGACGCTGGCCCCAAACAACTGGCTAATTGGGTAACCTGTATTCTCCTTTACAGATGGCTTCGGATATGATCATGAGCATTATGAAGGACATCCGGCATTCCAGTTCTTCCGTGATTTTGATCCGTGGATTGTGATGAATCGAAAGCACTCGGCAGGAGAACCGGGAGAGTTCATAGC
>VOFJ01002393.1_pt1 | contig 33683 bp, 49 predicted proteins | sample 5384081 | NCBI WGS metagenome assembly VOFJ01 (sample SAMN12384729, study PRJNA508395) | human gut metagenome | isolation source: healthy gut I | host: Homo sapiens | reverse complement strand
ATGGAAGTTATTATGTTCATAAATATATGTATCAGGGAGAAGAACGGTTTGAATCTAATCCAATGATTGAAGCCAAGGAAAGAGATAATGTGAACCAGGATCTGGGGGCTAATATTACCTCTTATTTAGTGTCCAGACCGTTCGGAGGACTGAGTCTTAGATTACAATATTCCTATAACTATAAACAAAGTAAAGGGCGGGATTTTTATCCGAGTATGACTTTATATGGGAGTGGTGGATACAAAGGACAGAAAGGTCAGTTGACGAATACAGAACGTCTGTCTGAAAATCAGGAATTGATGGGACAGATTATGTATGGGAAACGTATAAAGAAACACAATTTTGATATTACAATGGTGGGAACTTTGACAGATTCCAAAAATTCTTATGCCTCTATGACCTTTTGCTGATTTTCCTGATGATAAAAACTCAGACTTCAATTTGGCAGGGAGTTACTTATAAAAAGATCAGATGGGATATGACAAGGGTGCTCTCTTGTTATCTTACGTTGCCCGTGCTAATTATAGTTTTAATGATCGTTATTTATTGACGGTATCCTGGCGTGCAGACGGTTCGTCTCGTTTCTCTCCTGACAATCGTTGGAGTTATTTTCCTTCATTGGCTGTAGCTTATAATTTGACAGAAGAAAAAATTTCTCCGGCATAATAAAGTGATTAACTTTTTAAAATTGCGTGCCAGCGTTGGAAAGGTAGGAATGGGATATGTGGATGAATATGGCTGGAGAACATTGTATGATGCTACGGAATACCTGGATCAGCCTGCTATTGTCCCGGGATCGATGGGTAATGATAACCTGAAATGGGAAGGAACTGTTTCTTATGAATTGGGTTTGGATTATGGATTTTTTAAGAATAACCGTATTTCAGGAACATTAGAATTCTATAAGAAAAAAGACAAAAAGATCTGCTCTATCGGTATACCTTGTCTCCGGGGATCGGTCTGCCTTCTGCAAATGTGAATTTTGCGGCTATAGAGAATCGGGGGGATAGATTTTGACATCAATGCTAAAATTATCAAAGGTTATGCACCGCTCTATCAGCTTTCTGCCATCATCGCCCTGTCCTTTCTGTTGGACAGCATGGAAGCGCATTTATTCATAGGGTATGTCTGTCGGAGATTGAAGCAACCAGCATCCATGATAACGCCGATATTTCTGCTCGGCAACACGAATAACTAATGATTATATCTTTTATCTTTCCTTTTTTCTTTCACTGATTATATCTTACTACATAACTACAATAAAGGATAAAGCGTTGAAAGAAAAAGGATTAACGTGTAGTAAAGTACTCGAAACAATGGTACTACGCAGTAACTACATTTGCCTTTCTTCTTTTCACCGCTTTATTACGGTTAAAAAGGAAATTATATGATATTTGTTATTCTTTGGACAATCCTTTGAAGTACGCTTTCATTGCTTACAAGTACAGATGCTGTGCCTGTCATTCCGCTGACGAGTTTATACTTGCAAGACGTTATCCTTACCTGTGCCGTGAATACGCTGCCTTCTGCCGTTTGTCGGGGTGTATGCGATGTGGCTGTTATTACACCATTTGCAACTCCGTATGTTTCTGCATCGTAACCCTCAACTTCAATGTTCGCTGTCATTCCTCTTGCTATCGTATTCACGTATTTATAAGGAAAGTCTATTGTGCCTTGATGGGCATTTGTTATCTGCACCTTTGCACTGATGGTCTCGGGGATAAGGTATAAAATATGCGCCCACCAGCAGTCCTAATATCACAAAGGTGATGATTGTGATACCATAACGGACAATCCTTGACGGTATCTCGCCAATGATATGCCTTACCTTTTCGCTGCGAAGTTCAATCTTGCTGTCTGCCATAGTGTTTCTCTATTATTAGTTGCCCAGTTCCAATTGATTCTTTACGAGGTTATAGTATGCACCCCGCTTTGCCGTGAGTGCTTCGTGGTTGCCTGTTTCCACTACTTTGCCTTTATCCAATACCACTATCTGGTCGGCATTCTTCACCGTGCTTAATCGGTGTGCCACGATAACCACCGTCTTGCCTTTGTAGAACTCATCCAGATGTTCTACTATCATACGCTCGTTATTGGCATCGAGCGAGTTGGTAGCTTCGTCAAGGAAAATATAATCAGGGTTCTTATATACGGCTCTTGCTATTAGGATACGCTGTTTCTGTCCCTGACTCAAACCCACGCCATCACGACCAATCTTTGTGTTGTATTTTAAGGGCAATCCCATTACATAATTGTGAATACAAGCAATCTCTGCAGCCGTCTGCAATCGCTGTTTGTCTATCTCCTTATCGTCTACGGCTATATTGCGAGCTATCGATTCAGAGAATATCACGCCGTCCTGCATCACCACGCCACATTGTCTGCGCCACCACTTTTTTTATTAAGTGTGTTTACATCTGTTCCACCAATAGTTATTTGACCTCCCAATACGGGATAATAGCCCAGCATAAGTTTGATGAGGGTGGTTTTTCCGCTACCCGACGCTCCGACAATGGCTGTTACTTTGCCTTTGGGGATAGTGAGGCTAACATCATCTATAATAGTTTTCAGTGCATGTGGGTCGTATTTAAAGTTTATGTTTTCCATGTCTATACCCTTATCCTCTTCTTTCACAGAGGTCTCCAATCCTTGCTTTCCGTTCTCATCGTCCATACGGTGGATTTCGTTGATACGTTCAAGGCTTATCTTTACATCTTGTACGGAGTAGATGAAATTCATCAGCTGCTCGATGGGCGAGTTCAGTTGCCCGATGATGTACTGCACCGCCAGCATCATACCCAGCGTGAGTTGTCCGTGAATAACAGCAGTTGCTGCCACCACGGTGATAACAATGTTCTTTAGTTCGTTGATGAAGATGCTGCCTGCCTCCTGCGTTTGTTGGAGCTTTAGCGATTTCATCTGTACGTTGAATAAATCAGCCTGCACGTCCTCCCACTCCCAGCGGCGGCGCTGTTCGCAGTCTTGCAGCTTTATCTCCTGCATGGAGGTAATAAATTCGTAAGTCTTATTATTGTTGATGGCTTGCTGCTCAAAGAGTTCGTAGTCGAGTACCTTTCTGCGCCTAAGAAATAGTGCAAGCCAACCGCCATAAAGCAGACTGCCAAGCATGAAGATGGCAAAGACAAGCCAATTATAGGACAGCAGCACGATACTGAATACTACAAAGGTGAAAAAGCGAGAACACAATACTGAGCGTTTGTTGTGTCAGAAACGAGTTTACACGGTTGTGGTCGCCCATACGCTGCATAAGGTCGCCCATCAGCTTGGTGTCGAAGAAGGACATGGGCAGCTTTAAGAGCTTGATGAAAAAAGTCGCTTACCAATGAAATGTTGATACGCAAAGAGATATGTAGTAAGAGCCAACGGCGGATAAAATCTATGGCAGTTCGACTAATGGTAAGCATCAGCTGTCCCAAGAGTATCAGCCAAATAAAGCCGATGTTCTGGTTTTTAATGCCCACATCTACGATTGATTGTGTGAGGAAAGGCAGAATGAGTTGCAGCAAGCTGCCAACGAGCAAGCCTAAAACAATCTGCCCGAAATACTTACGATATTGCTTAATGTAACCAAAGAGGAACTTAAACGAGCGTTCCTCTGTTGGCTGTTCGTCTGTCTGCTTTTCATAAAATGCAGGAGTAGGTTCTAAGAACATAGCGATACCCTTTTCCTCACCGCCCGAGTGGGTGCTAATCCAGTGCTTCTTAAATTCCTCGAGATTGTATTTAACAAGTCCCTTTGCGGGGTCAGCAATGTAGAAGGTCTTGCCTTTCTTAACCTTATACAGAACTACAAAAATGATTTTGATTCCAATGAAGAATACAAGGGTAATGAGCCTCCCAAAGTTTATTAATACTGATTCTTCCGCTGATAGTTCGTAATCCAAGTTGCAAAGCTGTTTCATTAATACCAAGTAATGAGACTCCTTCTGTGGTTGCAAAAGCAAATTCTAGAAAGATATTCTATTGAATATTCGATTCTAAAAAATTACATACCATCGCAAGGCATGCAACTCCACACTCCATCGCATCATGTTGCTTAATAAAAGGGAAGTGATTCATTACATTCTTTCTTTTTCTTCTTCATTAGAGTGTATCTTATCATACTGGATTGCATGTTTTGACCCGGCAGAAAAAAACTAAATGTTACGCTGACAAAGAATTTTCGGGAAATGAAATCAAAGTCTGTACGGTGCTCAAAGTCACCGTTCTTGAATATTTGTTGATTCTTTCCTCTGCTATTCAGCAAGTCTTTTACACCAAAATTGATATTCAGCTTGTCTTTCAAACAACTATAATCCCCCTCTATATCTACTCCAAAGTAATCTGATTTCTGAATAAGATAAAGTTGTTTATAATGCCTGATATAGCGTAAATTAGCCATTGCAGTAAGTTGCTTGGACAACCTGAAACGATTAAAACTTGACAGGACAAGCCCAAAGTCATTAACACGTTTGGTACTGTTCCGATAAAAGTTCTCACTCACTTAGTTCGACATTACTTCTGCTATTCCATATACCACACGTGAAAGGAAATTCCATGTATAAAGCTAATTTCTTTAAATTGCCATCATTTCTTAATGTGTAGCGCGTTTGTTGTTCGTTCATCTGTTCGTATACCTCATTGATTTTCCTATCAATAAAAAAATGCAGATAACGAGAAAACATATCTTGACTTCAAAACGAATTGTAATCCTGCATTGTACAGCAATTCGCCTTTCAGATTAGGATTACCTTCCTTATAAGATGTTTCGGACAGATGAAAAACAAATGGATTTACCATCTGATACGACGGACGGTTTATCGATTGCGTATAACTAAGCGACAGGGCATTCCCTTGTCCCATGTTTTTTCTCACAAAGAAAGACGGGAAGAAAATTATTGCCTTTTTTGGTTGTTATGTAATTGGGTTCTAACTCTTTGTTGGGTATTCCATTCTGTATATTCGTCACGTAGTCCCACTTGAAAATCCCAAGGTCGTGAGGAGTACCTGTACATTCCATATATCGCATATCGTTGCTCATCATAACTGAAATTATCCCTGTTGGTCAACATCTTCCGATAACACTCCTCCTAATGTCGTGTTTCCGAGATATAGCTTATTATCATAATTGATACCGGCATTGACATACTTGACACCAAGCGTAAACTGATGGCGGTTGAAGAACTTTGTAAAAATCTACCTGTGCACTATATATGTTGATGTGTTCGAATGAGGGTTGCGATTTAGATATAATACTATCCCCACCTATACCTAAGGTGTATTTATTCTCATACTCGTACAAATCATGTTCTCTTTCTCCTACATAATCAGCAAGAAGGTTCAGCTTACTGCCCAGTGTATCTGTTTTCCATTCATAATTTAAAAAGTAACATTATTGGTATTAGGTCTTAAAGAGTATGGAGCATAACTTAGAATATTTGTTTGATTAGGACTATTATCGGTAACGGTAGAATGAACCCAACAGGCATTGGCATAATCCTTTGCATAGTTGCCCGACCATTCTACACCTAAATAATGCTTCGGAGATATATAAAAGTCGATGCCCAACTTAGGCATATAATAAAGACTTTTATCTGTAGTTTCAGATATACTGTTGATTGTAATGTTTTTGTCCATAGTCGCTTTCGGATATCTTACTATGACTTGCCGACTGCCCTAACGCCATATTAGCATTAAAGAGCAACGTTCCCCCACGAATAGGTTACCCCTGCAAATTCCGAAAATAGATTCTTGCTTTTCCGTTCGTATTCACTGCCCACATAACCTGATAGTCCGTACTCATGTTTCTTCTGACGGTTAATAACAAGAACACCCGTGCCTCCTTCTGCATCATACCCGGTTGTTGCCTGAGGCAGCAACTCCAAATTCTTTATATCATTACCGCGCAAGGATGATAAATATCTTTTGAGCTGCGCCCCACTTAACCTTACCAATTTTCCATTTTCATATATTTTGATACCATTGCCCATAATGGTAATACCACCTTCTCCATCATAATTTACACCCGGAATCAAATTCAAAATATTAGAAAGAGAACGTGCCTTTAACAATTTACTATGTTCTACACTAACTATCATTCTGTCAGCTTTATATTGAACAAATGGTCTTTCTGCTAATACAGTTACTTCAGAAAGATTTATTGTGTCTGACATTGAGGTAGGTTTGTTCTGTGCAAAAGCCCGTTAGTACACATTGCAAAAAAACAAAAAGAAAGAATGTATAAATACTTTTTCATAGGGACTTTGGACAATTTACGTCAGGATAATCCCAATGTTTTGTGCCATATTTTCTTACAATATCTCTATAACATACTTGTTTAGGAATTCTACAAGCTTCATAGTCTTTACAGGTCTTACATGGACTTTCATCTGATATATTAGATTGTTTGAGATAATAAAGATTCAAAGCTGCTTCTGAATTCCAAATATCATTAAGTGATTGTTCTAAAATATTACCCACAATAAATTTAGGATGCCAGTATAATTCTTCACAAATAGTAACATTTCCATCTGGCAGAACAAATAATTGGAGATAATTACCAGAGCAAACACTTCTTTCATTAAACTTAGCCCAAGTCTTAGTGGAAGAGTTTGTATCTTCTTTATCAAGACCTGAAGATAAGATTGGAAAGTTAGCCTTATTCTGTAATTTTTTACACAATGCAGATATAGATGCTTGAGCCTCCTTTGTGGGAGTAATTGTCCCTTGAATGGCGGAATTTACATATATAGATTCTCCGCCTATATCAGGCTTCCAATAAAGAATGTTGGACAGACTTTTTATAAAGTGAAATATTGATATAAAGTCCTCTTTTGTAGAATTCCTTTGTGTTAAAATTGAATGTATTGCAACTCTTATATCATATTTGTCTAAAAGTTGTAGAGTCTGTTTTACATTTTCAATATATTTGTTATTTATTCCTAACATTCGATTTAATGTTTCTGGAATTAGAGAATCAAGTGAAAATTGCAGTTGGGTGCATTTATTTTCAGAAAGAAAACTACAGGATGATCTGCAGTTTTGTCGGATAAGTTATCGCCACCTGTCAATGTTACCATTTCTGATTTTAAGAGAACTTCAGACTCCTCTAAAAAACTCTTTTTTAATTAAATCTTTCATAAGGACTATATAAATATGCCTACTCGTTACTATTAGCTTTTCGGCTACCGCTCCTGTTTACCAGTATGGTCTGGATATAATATTGTCAACTTGGCTATCCAATATAAACTCACCCTTGTAGGGATAGTTTCTCTATTGGAATCAAAAAGCATAGTTTGAAGCATGGATTTTTAGGCTTCGCTTTTTACCCTCCGTTACATACTCGAACTCTATTCAATATGTTGGAGGTGATATATGGGGTAAGAACAGTACTACTTTCATAAGCATATTTTATTGTTGTTTTTGCAAAAATAGTCTTTTTTTCTTTAGATTGCAAGAAATTTGCCCGGAATTTCAATGAAAGTCGAAAATTTAATAATTAAACTGCCGTAAAATGCACACTAATTGACCTTTGGGCATATTCATGGCTGTTCGTTTTGACATGTATGTGTCCGTATGTCCCATCTATGGAATTTTTTCTCACGATTTCTTGGAAGGTTGGTGTTTATCTGCAAATTTTCGTATAGTTTTCTACGTTTCATACATAGCAAAAATATGAAAGCAAAAGGCCTCTACCATGTATTTTGTATAAAATATATGGTGGAGGCAATTCCAATAAGATAAAGAGAGTATTCTCCTGCCTATACTTTATATTTCTCTTCCAACAACCATTCTAAGTCCGAAGCCTTATAAAGTATTTTCCTGCAAACTGTGTGTAGGGAATAATCCTCTTGTCCCGATAGTCCTGCAAGGTGCGTGGGCTGATATACAGCTTCTCGCATACTTCCTTACCTGTAAGAAAATGCTCACCGCCAAATAGCGGCTTGTGTGTCTGTGCCACTTCCTTAATTCTCTTGCTTACTCCGCTGATAGCTGACAGCACCACCTGCATATCGTCAGCCTCTATATTCAAATCTCTTACCTGTTCCATAATCTTCGTGTCTATTTGTTGATTTTAGTTTTTCCCGTTTCAGCTTTCTCCGTTTTTGTTTGGAGCAACTGTTCCACGTCCTCACGCTTGTAGTAGCACTTATGCCCGATTTGGGCAAAGGGCAACACACCCGTATCACGGTAGTGCTGCAAGGTGCGCTTGCTGATATTAAGCAGCCTGCACACATCACCGTTGTGCAGCCAATCGGTGTGCCTGCTTCGTTCCCCGAATGCCTTGTGGCAGGTCTCGGCAAGGTTGAGTATTTCGTTCCTCAGCTTTTGCCCAATTTGAATCCGTAATGATAAAATATCCCATTTCCTTATTATTGTTTTGTTTGTAATTTCTTTTTGTTTTGCGCTTCATCGCACATTTCTGCCTGCAAAAGTAGGATGTGTTTTCCATACCTCAAAGCAACAGGGAAGAGCAGGGAAATACAGGGAACTTGAAGGAAAAGGCAACGCATTTCATCGACTGGCATTTACACTTTTTGCCATATTTTCTTCTTTCACCATTCGTTTAGTGTAAAGATACGTCGTGCCGATACAATTCTATCGATGTTGTTCAAGTGGCAGCTTGTGGCACTTTCAATGTAGCCAAACGCTACCACATCTCTGCACAGATTCTATCGTTTGCAATATCGGTGCAGAATATTGCAAACATGCGCAAGGGGTACACTATTGTTTTTGCCTTTTCTTGTCGTTTTATCCTCTGTTTTGGCTTAAATCATCTTTTTTTTTTTTTCCACCTCCATAAAAAACATGTGAACTTTATAGCAGACGGGCGCAACATTATGCAAGCACTCCCTGAATGCTTGGAACTTTCCTGTTCTCTTCATAACTTCACTCTTGGAAACCAAACCAAGCATATAATGAAAAAGAATGCAGATAAAGGTAAATCGGAGGGAGGAAACAATATGCCCAAGCAAAGGAAGACTTCCTCCAAAAACGGTGAGATAGAAACTTATCTCTCCTCTCGCTATGAGTTCAGATACAACACGGTATTGGGAAGAACCGAAAGGAAAAGAACAACCTGATACTGGTTATCAACTCGTACCTCCAAGCCGTTCCTCAATTTCACGAGACAATGACACTCCACGAGCGCAGAATCCCATTGGTGCGGTGGCAGACACCATTGTTAGTGCAGCCGACGTGAAGTTGTGGAAGGGTTAGGCGATTTGATTACACCATCCACACAAGGCAATGACTATGCTGAAACAGCATGGCAGCGCAAACTTAGAAACCAAGCCAACAGAAAGAAGAAGCGAAGACGTGGATTATAGTCCAATCACAAATCGCATTATAAAAGTGCAGAAAGAAGAATATCTCATTAAAAACGCTTGTTATTCGCAAGCAAAGTATTATCTTTGCAAACAGAATAACAAGCGTTCTTTTGTTAGGCAGAAAACAGCGGAGCCAAGTAGTTCGCTCGTTTCCAAATCGTTACCTATTTAGTTTTACCAACAAGGTAACTTCTTTATTTTCAATAAGTTGTATTTTAAGAATTATCTTGCCGTGCATTTTTCTGGGACTTGGATAGTAAATACGGGCCATTGATGCGTCGTGTGCCTGGGACGCTGAGCAATAATAATATGGAACGTTCCGGAGTCCGGGAGGCCTATAATCTGATTCTGGAGGATCTGGATTATGCTATTGATTACGGGCCTGTGTATAAAGATGTTTTTTCTGCTTCCAGAGGATTGGCAAAGGGGTTCAAAGTGGAAGTTTTATTACTGAGGGGAACAGATGAAGATTACGCGAAAGTGCCGGAATTGGCAAATGAAGTACTTTCTAATTATGAATTTAAGTTGGAAGAGAGCTTTGAGGATGTTTTTTAAAAACGGTTATAAATCTACTGAAATCATGTTTTCCCCGTTTCCTTTCTGCTAAAAAGTTGGCCGACGTGGATATGAATGTCGCCAGTATAAAAAGAAGTTAATGTGTGGAAAATACAAGCCCAACGACCAGTTTTTCGATATTTTCAACTCAACCAATGACATCCGTTATGCTTTGACTTTTGATTCGGTACTGTATGAACAGTTTAATTCGACAAATAAGACGTTGATTTTAAAGAAATTATGGCGTACGGACGGAAATTGTCCGATGTTTTATATGCGTTTAGCCCAGATGAAACTGTTTCAGGCTGAAGCGTTGGAACGTAATGGGGCGTCGGTTGCAGATGTGTTGGCTCCTTTGAATGATTTGCGTCGGCGTTCGGGAAATGTGCTTTTAAAAGCAGAAGATTTTTCGGACCGGGATGATTTGGTCAGGACTATATTTTATGAAATTGTTCGGGAAATAGGACTAGAAAATGGAGCTGAATGGTTTGCTGCTGTCCGGATGCGTTTATCTTCAGGTAAAAGATTGATATCGGAACTGAATCCAGTTTATTCGGATGATAAACAGTTAGCCTGGCAGATTCCGGACGATGAGGTAAGTTACAATACCCTGATGGAGCCTAATCCGGTGTTTATACGGGAGTAATGAATGTTTAATGATTTTAGATTGCTTGTTATGAGATTTAAATATATATTGATTCTATTATTAGGATGTTGTTGCTGGAGGTGTAACAGTATCGATGATCGTTTTGAAGAAAAAAGATAATCTGCGTCTGATTATGCTGGAAGCCATAGAAGAACCTTATGCAAATCCCAAGGATGTGTATGTATATAAATTGATGGCGCAGAGTATGAGTGGACTTGAACGGGTTGTTATTTCGAATGTTAGTCATAAACTGGATTCTGCTCCGGCTTTACCGACAATTGTATTAGTGGACTCTGTTACAGTGGATTCAAATGGATATTTAAGCCGTCCGGTGAAAACTGCAATTATAGAATATCCCATCGTTGTTCCTCCTCTGCCCGGAGAATCAATCAGCCTGGATTTTACGGTGACTGCTGTCAATGGGAAATTCCAGACTATAACCTCTTCGATGCTGGTTGCTAATTATAAAGAAAGTAAGAAAGGGCTCTTTTTTGCCAATACCTATACTTCCAAGAATTATGCTTTTTTACTCTTCGGAAAAAGATGCTCTTTATGGTGTAAATCCCAACTTAGCTACTTATTATAAGAGGAATATTCCTTATATTGATTTTTATTCTATTTCTGACGGCGCCAGGGAATATTTTATCTATTCACCCACAGATCCGGAGGTCGTTGAAAGACTGAAAGGGCAGGGAATTACGGATTATGTACTGACGGAGATGCGGAGAACCCGTATGGTAAAACTGGAGGATATAAATTTTTACAAAGGTGAAAAGATAAAGAGATTCTAGCCATAGATTTTACAAATACAGTAACGAAAATTCAGGTAAAAAAAGGTGATAATATAGGTTTTATAACGGAAGACGGCCGGAAAGGTATTATGAATATTGCTGGAGCCTCCGGCAGATACATCGATTTTAAAATGTAAGACCCAGACCATTCCCCAATAATCAGGGAGGTTTTTGGGCATCCTACTATTGCCGGTATTTGGGCCGGAAAATGTAACCGGGCAGAAAAGCTGCCCGGTTATTATATTAGGTAGTTATATACATATTTGCACTCATAAGCGTACTTTTTAAATAGTAGCGGCGGTTTTAACGGTTATAAAGGTTTTAAAAAAGTCAAGTCTGACTGCTGTAACTAAAAACGATACAGAAATACTGTTTCAGGTCTTTAGAATCAATTGTGTGTCGGTGTTTCCGCTTCTTTCCGCTTTTTGGAAGTTGTCCACTACGAATGCAGTAAAAAATCGGAAAAAAATACCATGCCAGAGGCGGCTAAGATAACAGCCAGCGATTGGCCTAATTTTGTGACGCCGAAGATGTTGGAACCGACGGTAGTGACGTTCATCAATGACCAGTTGAAGGCATCCCAGTAGTCTTTGACCATGGGGTTTGGGCCATGCTCGACGAAGTAGAACATGATGCTGCAAAAATAAATGATGACAAAAGACGATGGACAGATAGGTGACGAACAGATTGGTTACTTTACTGCGGGTCATCCAGCTGACGATGATCGATATACCGTAGATACCCCGGGCGATAGGAATTAAACGCAGTAAAACCCAGGTGGCATGGGAAAGATGGGCGGAAGAAATATATACGATATTCAGATAGGGGGATAGAAATCAATAATAAAAAGATATGATGACCCAGAAAGTGCCATCCTTCCTGACTAAAATACCAGCGGACAAAGAAATCTGCCAGGAAAATCGTACAGACCATTAAATGAGTATTCAGAATAAAGCGTTCGGATAAAATCGTTGTTGCAGATAATAATTCGATAGAAATAATTACCAGAACCAGTATGCTACTGAGCAATACCATAATGTTCAGGAATTTTTACGATAGGTTTATCGTTCTGTACCATGGTCTATGGGTTTATAAAGTTCATAAAGTTTGTAAAGTCGGTGTCCCCTGCGGGTACTTAATTTACGGTACTTTCGGTGGGACGCATCGGGGACGTAAACGAAGCGCTCGCAGGGGAAACGACTTTATGAGTTATTTTATAATTTCTACAGTGTCGCCACTGAAGACATTGACTCCGAGTTCCCGGGCGATGTATTTGATGGCAGCTTGTGCTTTCACCGAGTTTCCGGCATCGTCTAATGGAGGAGCAAAGGCTGCAATACCGAATACGCCGGGCAGACAACCCATCACGCCGCCAACCGACTCCGGTTTTGGCAGGGATACCGCTGGTGTAGATCCAGTCGCCGGTGTGTTCGTAGAAACCGACAGCAGTGATCAGGGAAATGATATGGGGCATCAGGGATTCATCGAATACCTGTTTACCGGTTACCGGTTTTTACCTTTGTTAGCTATCGTACAACCTGCTATCGCTAACTGTTTGGTCGTTACTCCCATAGAGCAATGCCGGGTATAGAGATCCAGCGACATGTCCGGATCGTCGTAAATCCGGTTGTAATTTTTTTTCAATAACCAGGCGATAGAACGATTGTTGAAATTTGTGGCGGATTCCGATTTGTAAAGTTCGTCTTGTAATATTAATTCGCTACCGCATAGAATCGGCCATATTGTCGGCAATAGCAGCCCATTTCGAATTGGGATCACCGATGGGCTTAACCATACTATCGGCACTGATAGCGCCGGCATTGACCAAGTGGGTACTCGGATGATCCTTTTCCAGTAAGATTGCCATGATGGAGTTGAAAGGAAGCCCGGTTGCATCGGCGCCTATCTTTTTCAATACGGCTTCGGCTCCATATTGTTTGAGTATCAATACAGCTGTATGGACTTTAGAAATAGATTCGATACCGAAAACATAGGTTGTATCTCCGGCTTCGATGACTTCTCCGTGGGTAGACAGACAGCGATACCGAAAAGGTTAGGATCGATTTTAGCCAGGAAAGGGATATAGTCGGCATTCTTTCCGCCTTTCAGATTTTTTACTTTCTCATGAGCTTGTTTGACAATGGCTTCGAGGTCGGTTATTTTTATGGTCTTTTTCATGATTCAAAATTTAATTTTTTCTGTTCCGGATTTATTGAAAATAAGCCGGAACAGAAAAAAAAAGATTATTTTTTGTGAAGTCGGGTTCTCTTTTTGCTCCCAGCGTTGGGGGAATTGTTGTTTGCCCGGTCGATGTATTAGTCTGAGGAGTGCCGGCCGGGGTTGTTACCGGAGTGGGGGTTACTGTGGCTGGGTTTGTTGTAGTAGCAGTAACCGCAGCAACTTCCCAATGAAAAGGTTGGATTTCCGTATTCGGATCTTTCCAGGACGGCTTACGCAAAGAATAAATAATCAGTGGTATGGCTACAAAGATAATGCATCCCAGGATCAGTACGGTAAACCATACGGTATTACTTCCGGTTGCAATCTGAGAAGGTGGGATAAAGCTTAATACGAATGCCAGCAGGGCACCCAGGAAACCGATGCCTGCCACTATCCAGATCAGGCCGTTTCCTTTCCGTCCGATAGCGAAAGGACGATCGGCTTTGGACATTTTATACCGTAAAGTGATGGCTGCTGTAAACATCAGCATGTACATAATCAGGTATAGCAATACGGTCAACTGTGAAAGCATCTGATAGAAAGATTGGACAGAAGGCATGACAACAAATAATAAGGCCAATAAAGTAACGATGCACCCCCTGAATGATCAGGATGTTTTTCTGTACTCCGATTTTATTCGTTTTTGGAAAAAAGGAGGCAGATAACCGGCTTTACCGACGGCAAAAATACCTTTTGACGGACCGGCAACCCAGGTTAGAACTCCGGCTAATACACCGAACATCAAGGCGATGGCGATGATTGGCGAAGCCCAATGAATATGAAGATAAGCCAAATAATTGTCAAAACCGACCAATAAACTTTTGGGTTAAGTTGATTTCTTTAGCCGGAATAATCAATCCCAGGGCAAAAGTACCTAGAATAAAAATGACTACGATAATGATGGCACCGATAAAGATGGCTTTAGGATAGTTCTTACTGGCGGGTTCTTTTTACATCCATAACGTGAATACCGGACATTTCCATACCGGCATAAAACAGGAATATACTGGAAGCTAATACCAGGTTATTGAAATTGGACAGGTCCGGGAAGAATCCCTGACTCATATCCATGTTGTTATGCCCTCCGGTTGCTAAATAGATAATACCGAAAAAGAATCAGTAAACCGGCCGGAATAATAGTTCCTACCGTTGCGCCGATTTTTGAGATTTTACTTACCCAGCCCAATCCTTTCAGTGAAATAAAAGTGGCTAACCAGTAGATGACCAATACAGTGACCAAGGTAAAGACTTTGTTGGAAGCCAGTGCTGCATCATGTACATTATTCATGCCAATATAGGCAATGGATACAGCACCGAAGGTCAATACGGTCGGATACCAGATGGTACTTTCGATCCATTGCAGGAAAATAGCCAGGAAGCCGTATCTTTTTCCGTAAGCTTCACCGACCCAACGAAATACCCCACCTTCTTTGTTGGAGAACATGGCCGCTAGTTCGGCCGCTACCAACGAAGTCGGGATTAAAAATACGATTGCAGCGAACAGATAATAGAAAGCCGAACTCAGGCCATATTCGGCTTCTGCCGGCAGACCACGAAGACTCACTACTGCTGCAACGTTCATGATAGCCAGGGTCATTACGCCGATTTTTGCCGCCGTTCCTGTTTTTTTGGAATTTGTTGCCATAGTTTGAATAAATTTAATTAATAAATATAAGCTTGAAATTAAGTGTTTTATATTTTTTTTTTGAATTTGTTATCGCTTTTGCTGTCCTAGGTACGAGTTTGATAAAATGAATGTTTAAATCCTTACATTATTTAACTTTGACGGAGGAAATCCTTTTTCCTTGAAGTGGGATAAGAAGAAAACAAATTAAACCGATATTTAATTGTATAATTTTGGATACTTTTGCAGGATATCTACTAAACAGTGATAAAATGACAGTTGCAGAAGCACAAACGCTTTGTTTGAAGCAGGGAACCCCTTTTTATTCCTATCGTTTACCGGGAGAACGAGAATCTGTTTTCGGCGCTCAGCTGGACGGTGAAGTTGCCCCTTTCCGTCAGGTTGGAACAGGGGAAAGGGATTTATTCTGGTTCCTTTTGCCGAATCTGAAGAAGTACCTGCCTGGTTTATCCGGGGAGATATAACCTTTAGGGAGGTAACGACGGATATTGAAATCCGGGACCGGCTTAAGCGGGACTATGGGGCTAACCGATATTAAACCCGGGCAGGAACCGGATATTTCCTGGGAAGAATATGAAAGTCAGGTGGCGGCGATGGTAGCGGCCGTAAAACAGGGTCAGGTACGCAAGATGGTTTTGTCCAGAACAATTACTTTACAGGAACGGGCTTATGAAAAAGCGGCTGTCTGGTATACTGCTTTGGCTGATCGTTATCCGGAAGCTTTTGTGTTTTTGGTTTTTGTTCCTGGTAAAACCTGTTGGTTGGGAGCGACACCGTAGATTTTCTTGAGGCAGTTGGCGGCTGGAACCGAGACTATGGCTCTGGCGGGTACCCGAAGGGTAGGAACATCAGGAGCTTGGGGGCAGAAGGAGATCGAGGAACAGGCTATCGTAACGGAATATATGGCAGAGCTGTTAGAGACGGTATGTGGAGAAAAATGGCGACGGCAAGGCCCCTTTTCAAAACAGGCCGGACGGGTTGAACATTTGTGTACCGTTTTTTTCGGCATGAGGGCAAACTGACTCCCGGGCTGACCGACCGGGTACGTCGTGCTTTGCATCCGACTCCTGCGGTGGGAGGGGTACCTGCTGGATCGGCTCTTCCGATGATCAGGCGGATAGAAGGACGTAACCGGCGGTATTATGCCGGGTATGTGGGGGGGCCGGTATCGGGTGACGGATGTTGGGATTGGTTTGTGAATTTACGTAGTATGGAGTTGTGGCCCGATAGAATCAGATTACATATCGGAGGGGGATTACGGCCTTGTCCGATCCCGGAAAGAATGGGAAGAAACTGAATTGAAATCGAGGACCTTGTTGGATATCGTACAGTATAGCGATAAATAAATTTTGTCGTCGGAATATGGAATACTTAACTACAGATAAAGAAGGAATAAAGATATTGATAGAGGTTCTGAAAGAGAAAAGGAATCCGTCAGGTGGTATTATCGCCGGGCTCCAGAAATGCTCCTTTGTTGGTTGCATTTGCCCGTGAGAAACTCAAATCAGGCACTTTGTCGTGCTCGACGAACGGAGTGCCGCTTTTATGGCTCTGGGTATGGCGCAACAATCGGGTGTTCCGGTGGCTTTGGTATGCACGTCGGGGACTGCTCCTTTGAATTATGCACCGGCGATAGCGGAAGCATATTACCAACGTTTACCCTTGATCGTGATCACGGCCGACCGTCCGGTGGAATGGATCGATCAGGACGATAGCCAGACAATCCGGCAGCAAGCGGTTTTCGGAATATTGTAAAGGCTTCTTATCAGTTACCGGCCGAACTGTTCCATGCAGACGAACACTGGTATGCCAATCGTCTGGTCAACGATGCTTTGAATACCGCTTTGAAAGGCCGGCAGGGACCTGTACATCTGAATATACCCTTGCGGGAATCGCTCTATGGGCTGAGGGATTACCCGGCGGGAAGTAAGGACGATCGAATGTATCGATCCGGCCCCGAGTCTGTCGGCCGGGGTGATGCAACGTCTGGTGGATATCTTCGATCATTGTCCGAAGGTGATGATTCTGGCCGGATTTCATCGGCCTGATTTCCGGTTGAGAGAAGCGCTTCATCGGTTGGCGGGTTATCCGAATGTAGTGGTATTGACAGAAACGCTGGCCAATGTGACTTCTGAGCGGCATATCGGAACGATCGACCGGGTATTGGCAACGGTAAAAGAGGCAGAGCGGGAGGAATATCGTCCGGAGTTGTTGATTACTTTCGGGGACCGTTGATTTCCAGGCATGTGAAAGCTTATCTGCGGAAGTTCCGGCCTCGTTGGCATTGGGTATCGATCGTACCGAGCATCCGGCCGATACCATGCAGGTACTGACGACTCAGATCCAATTGGAAGCAGAAGGTTTTTTTCCGCAATTGGTAGCGGTGGCCAAAGGTAGGGCATCTGATTATGCTTTGCGTTGGAAAGAAAAGAAAGAATCGGCGGCAGTACGTCATGAGGAATTTGCCGGTCGGGTAGAGTGGTCGGATTGGAAGGCTTTTCGCTTATTTTGCCGGCATTGCCGGAAGGATCTGCCTTGCAGCTGGCTAACAGTACTCCTGTGCGTTACGGACAACTGTTCGACTATTTTCAGGTGAAGCGGGTAGACGGAAACCGGGGGACAAGTGGGATAGACGGTTCGACTTCGACAGCAGTGGGGGCTGCCTTGATGAGGGAAGGAATAACAACGCTGATCACCGGGGATATGAGTTTTCTGTACGATTCCAACGCATTGTGGAATAAATATATATCCTCTCGTTTGAAGATTATTGTGATGAAAAATGGCGGGGGTGGTATTTTCAGATTCATATCCGGTCCTTCGGAACTGGAAGAGTTGGAAGAATGTTTCGAAACCGGGACGGAGGTAGATGTCTGCGGATTTGCACAACTTCATCATTTCCGTTATTTCAAAGCAAGCGATGAGGTTGAACTGGCCGGTGTTTTTACCTGAGTTCTTCAATGAAACCGAATGGCCCGTGATCCTGGAGGTCGAAACCCCACGTTTGAAGAATGCAGAGGTGTTGAAAAGTTACTTCCGGAGTTTACAAGGAGAATGATAATATATTAAATAAAACAGTTTATGAGAAAGTGGCAAACCATAAAAAGAATACGAAGATATCAAATTCGATTTCTTCGAAGGAATTGCAAAGATTACGATCAACCGTCCCCGGGTGTATAATGCTTTTCGTCCTCAAACGAATAAAGAGATGCTGGATGCGATGACGATTTGCCGGGAACGCAACGATATCGGGGTTGTCGTGTTGACAGGTGCCGGAGATAAAGCTTTTTGTTCCGGGGAGATCAGCATGTGAAGGGTGTAGGAGGATATATAGATGAGAACGGGGTGCCCCGTCTGAATGTACTCGATTTGCACAAGGCAATCCGTTCACTTCCCAAACCTGTGATCGCTATGGTCAACGGTTATGCTATCGGAGGCGGGCATGTGTTGCATGTAATCTGTGATCTGACTATCGCTTCCGAGAATGCCCGTTTCGGACAAACCCGGACCGAAAGTAGGGAGTTTCGACGGAGGATTTGGTTCTTCGTTTCTGGCTCGTTGTGTCGGACAGAAAAAAGCACGTGAGATCTGGTTTCTTTGTCGGCAATATACAGCCAAAGAAGCCGAAGAAATGGGAATGGTCAATAAAGTGGTTCCCTTCGAACAATTGGAAGACGAGACGGTGGATTGGTGTAAAACCATTATGAAACGTAGTCCTATGGCTATCCGAATGATAAAACGGGCTTTGAATGCCGAATTGGATGGGCAACACGGACTGATGGAATTTGCCGGAGACGCGACTTTGATGTATTATTTGATGGCTGAAGCCCAGGAAGGGAAGAATGCCTTTTTTAGAGAAACGGGATCCGGATTTCGATCAATTTCCCAAATTTCCTTGAATTCTTTATTCGATCAGGTTATCGGTATCATGTTGAAAGCATCTTTTCAGAAATATCGGCTTCATTTCAAAGAACCTTCCGGGACGTCCCGGGGATTCTGTTGGATAAGGATACTTATTTTATCCGGATTTGGGAGGAAGGCGCGGAGACCTGCTTCGGGCTTGGCGAGTGTGCTCTCTTCCGGGGATTAAGTGCTGAAGACCGGCCGGATTATGAAGAAAAAGCTGAGAGAGGTTTGTAATCGTATCGCTGAAATAGAGATAGCCTCTCTTCAGGAATGGAGTTCGATCCGTTTTGGTGTGGAGATGGCATTCGCCGATTTGCGGCAAGGAGGAAAGCGGATTTATTTTCCTTCTGCTTTTTTCTGCCGGCGAAGCAGGGATCGAAATCAACGGACTCATCTGGATGGGAGACCGGGAAACGATGTTGCAACGAATCCGGGCTAAATTAGATGCCGGATTTCATTGTATAAAAGTGAAAATCGGAGCCATTGATTTTCAGTCGGAGCTCGACTTATTGAAATTTATCCGTCGCCGTTTCGGTAGGGAAGATGTGGAGCTGAGGGTGGATGCGAACGGCGCTTTCTCTCCTGAGACAGCTCTGGAACGCTTGGATGCTTTGGCAAAATACGATTTGCATTCTATCGAACAACCTATCCGTCAGGGGGGCAATGGCGGGAGATGGCCCGGCTTTGTGCCCGGACACCGGTGCCTATAGCGCTCGATGAAGAATTGATCGGAGTAAACGATGCCGGGCAGAAACGTGAATTGCTGGAAGCGATCCGGCCCCGGTACATTATTTTTGAAACCGGCTTTGGCCGGTGGTTTTTAGCGGAACGGAAGAGTGGATCCGGCTGGCTGAAGTAAGAGGTATCGGATGGTGGGTGACTTCTGCCCTGGAGTCGAATATCGGATTGAGTGCATTGGCACAATGGACGTATGGATTACAGAATCCGATGCCTCAGGGATTAGGAACAGGGCTGCTCTATACCAACAATATCCCTTCACCTTTGCAGCTGACCGGGGAAAGATTATATTATCGTCCACAGAGAATGTGGGATTTGTCGTCTATTAGCTGAGTATATGATGGAAGTACGGTTAAATGGAAGAAAGGGTGTATACTTGCCTGGAACAACTTCGTGAACAGGCAGATGAAGAATTGTTCCTTTTTTTTTAGAAGAGTGGTTCGACGATCGTTCTTATGTACCGGGGCATACTTCCGGTTCGACAGGTGCTCCCTAAAGAGATACAGTTGTCCAAAGCGGATATGCGGGCTTCTGCCCGTATGACAAATGCTTTTTTTTGCTATCGACCGGGAATCGGTTTTATTGCTGTGTCTTTCGGTTTCGTATATTGCGGGAAAGATGATGGTCGTCAGGGCTCTGGAAGCAGGTGCCGAGTTGTTGACTGTGAAAGTTTCCTCTCATCCTTTACGAATAACGGGACAGGAGGAATATGTGGACAGGAGGATCGACCTGGCTGCTATGGTGCCGATGCAGGTGGAGGAATCTATGAAATCGGAATCGGAAAAAGCAACGTTTCGGGTATATTCGTCATCTGATTATCGGAGGGGCTCCGGTATCCGTGGCTTTAGAAGCACGGTTGAAAAAAAAAAATTCCGACACAATGTTACGCTACATATGGAATGACCGAGACGGTGTCTCATATCGCCTTGAAAAAGTTGAATAGTGATCCGGCTTATTTTGCCTTGGGGGAGGTTGGCTTCGAACAGGATGAGCGGGGATGTCTGATCATCGATGCCCCCCATTTACAAGCCCGCCGTTTTGTGACGAACGATATGGTCAGATTGCATGGAAACAAACGGTTCGAGTGGCTGGGAAGGTTCGACTATGTGATTAATTCAGGAGGGATCAAATTGTTTCCTGAATTAATCGAACAAAAAATTGGTCCGTAGTATCCCGGGACGTTTTTTTATTACTTCCCGGCCGGATGAAGTGTTGGGCGAAAGTGTCCTGCTGGCCTTGGAAGGGGTACACTGGGACTTCGTGTCTTTGCAACTATTGCTGCAAAAAAATCCGGCCTTTGCTGGGACGTTTCGAGTTGCCCAAAGCGTTTGTAGTCAGTCCTTTTTTCGGGGAGACGACCTCTGGGAAAGTTGTACGTACCTTGCCTGAAAATGCGGTCTTTTATCCTGTCCATCAATTGAGGGTCTCCGAATGATGACGGAAAAAGGCAAAAATACTGAAACAACAACAGGCGATGATCGTGCTGAGGATAAAAAGGGAAATAGGCCGAATCCGTTGAAAACAGACTTTCGATTCCCTGTAGGATAAACGGATAAGTGATGATTGCGATATAATTCATCACCATCACCAGGGACAGGACGAAAGTGGCTTCCGAAGGTTTTACGTGGGAAGCTGTTTTATCGTAAATGATCGGTTGCATGATTCCATAGCCAAAGCCGGTCAGAATGACTCCGAGGGTCAGTAAGAACATACCTGCTTTGAAGACAAAGAAGATTAATCCTACGGTCAGTAAAACGATGGCTATAAAATTGGTATAGGCTTTCAGTAGAGCGATGATGCGGTTGATCAGCAAACCCGGTAAAGTCATAGACAAAAAGAATACGGATATCAACGTGCCGGAAATGTCGTAATTCCCCAATTTCAGATTATGCATATAAAGGGAGAGATTGAGCGGTATGGTCAGTGCCAGAAAAGTAGCCACATAGTAGAAAAGCATGAGTTTGATCAACCAGTTGTATTTTTTATGATGATGTGTCGCCGGCTGTTGAACCGGAGTTGCCTCTTGGGCCGAAGCGGAATAGAAAGGTGGTTTTTCGTCCAGATAGAATGCGAAAAACAGGGAAATACCTGAGATACAATATACGACAAAGGATAAATGCCAGCTGATACCGGCCAGAAAACCGGCCAGTAAAGTGGCGATAACCAGCGTGAGGTTAGTGATCGCAGACACATAGCCCAATTGTTTTGTCCGGTAAGAACCCGAAAAATAATCGGCGACCAGGCCTGTTGAAAAAGGAATTACCAGTCCGGCTCCTATGCCGAGCAGGCCACTGATCAGCAGCAATGCCCACATCCGATCGGCGAAAGGATAGGCGATACTACAGGCGGAAAATATCGCCAGACCGGTAATCAATAATTTTTTTGTATTGAAATAAAGGGACATACGTCCTGCCAGGAGGATGAAAGGAACGATGATAAACGAGGGTAGCGATTCCAGCATTTGCAGTTGTAATTCACTTGTCGAACTGAATATCGACTCCAATTTACCCAGAATAGGTGAGATAGCGAGGCCTGGTAAAGAGGTTACCATGGATATAGAATAAATAGCTATCAATTTTTGCAATGTCATATTTCCCTGGCCTGTTTTGATCTTCATGGTTTTATGGCTTAATTAGAAAGTAATTTTGCATGGTCTGTTTATGGAATTGTAACGCAGGCGGACCTAAAAAGTTAAATCATTTCGGAAAAATGTATCGAAACTAAAAGGAGGCATGCCGAAACTTATTCGATGGTTTGTCGTTATTAAGGGAAATAAACTAAACAGACTCACGATGAGAACATTTAAAAATCAGATGCAGGCTTTTGCCATAAAACAGCTATTGAAGTATGTAGAAAGAGATCCTGAGGTAAATGCGGCTAAAGCTTTAAAGATAATCCGGAAAATAGACCTTGACGGGACTTACGGATCCTCCTGGGATGAATTAGAGAAATGTTTACAGGATCCCGGGAACAATTGGACGCGTCTGGTAAAAAAGGCTTATACGGAATGGGATCCGCATGTCAGGAAAAACTATTCGAATCCCTGATATGTAATGCAGCGATCATCGGTAATAGTGCTGTAAAAAGAGACCAGTAAAAAATATGGGGTGCATGTACCCTGGACGATTTTGATGGATCCGACCTCTGCCTGTAACCTGAAGTGTACGGGGTGTTGGGCGGCCGAATACGGGCATCAGATGTCAATGGACCTGGAAACCCTGGACCGTATTATTACCGAAGCCAAAGCTTTGGGGATTTATATGTTTATTTTTTCGGGTGGGGAACCTTTAGTCCGGAAAAAGATATCATCAAACTTTGTGAAAAACATACCGATTGTTATTTTCTGGCGTTTACCAACGGAACCCCTGATCGATGAGGCTTTTTGCCGACGATATGCTGAGGGTTGGAAATTTTGCACCGGCTATCAGTGTCGAAAGGATATGGAGAGAAGAAACGGATATGCGGCGTGGAAAAAGGTACTTTCAAGGCAGTGATGAAAGCAATGGAGATATTGAAACGCAAACGCTTGTTATTCGGTATGTCGACTTGTTATCATCGTAAAAACGTCGATGTCGTCGGGTCGTCTGAATATCTTGATTTTATGATCGACCAAGGGGCTGCTTTTGTTTGGTATTTCACTTATATGCCGGTCGGTAACGATGCTGTACCCGAATTGATGGTGACTTCCGAACAGCGGAAATTCATGTACGAGCAAGTACGTATGTTCCGTAAAGACAAAAGCCGATCTTTGCTATGGATTTCTGGAATGACGGGGAGTATGTCAGGGGATGTATCGCCGGAGGACGTTATTATTTCCATATCAATGCCAATGGGGATGTCGAACCTTGTGCTTTCATTCATTATTCGACAGTCAATATAAAGCAGGTTTCTTTGCTGGAAGCACTTCGTTCTCCCTTGTTTAAGGCTTATCAACAACGCCAGCCTTTTAATAAAAATCATTTGCGTCCTTGTCCGTTGCTGGATAATCCCCATAGTCTGAAAGAAGTTGTGCGTGTTTCGGAAGCTTATTCTACGGATATGCTGAAACCTGAAGATGTGGATGTACTGACAGGTAAATGTGTCGGAACTGCAGAAAAATGGGGAAAGTAGCCGATCACATCTGGTATGGTAAAAACGGTACAGAAGGGCAGAAAGAAGAAAAACAACTGGAAACAGAAAAATCTGCCGAAAAACGGAAAGGAAATGAGGTGAAAGATAAGGAACGGGAAACTTCGGAACAAAAGCAGGAAAAGGAAAAAGCTTTAAGTGTTTAATGGGTTTTATGTGTCCGGATCAGTACTCGCTGACCTGAATAGAGGGTGGTGGCGAATAAATAAATGTCACCCCCTTCTTTTTTATGTTGTACTGCGTTTGCGGAGTTCGGCCACTGTCAGGGGAAAATTACGGGTGGTCAGATTGGCTTTGGGAATTTGGCGGTAAAGCTGTTTCAATAACTTACCGGAAAATTCATAGGTCTCTTCGATAGTGAAGATACGGCCTGGAAAATCCTGACATAAAGATTCGGAGGTGTATAAATGACTGTGCCGGTGTAATTTGAATAAATTCAAACGGGTAGCGATTAATTTGAATGCTCCGCTTTTTAAGAGGGCAGCATGGGGTTCGTAAAGATAGTTTTGCAAGGTTTGACACACTTGCAACGGAGCTTCTTTCTCTTCGTCGGGAGTAAAGATAAAAAGGTGGCTCGGCGGTCGTACCACCTAGATTTACTGCATATATTTTTACCGGTTGTACAGAGGGGGGTAGTGCCTTCAAGGATGAATAACAGTTCTTTGCATTCATTCCTTACCGCCAGAATATGGATTTCACGGGTTTCCGGTAAGAGCCGCAGGGTCTCTTCGGGATCGGCCATCGGGGATATTTTGACGATTACCCGTCGGGCCCGTTCTAAAAGCAAGGGTTTGAGCTGGAGAATGTCGGGTTCACAATCGGTCAGAGCGAACAGTCGCTTATTACCATTGCCCCGGCGTGCAGGATCCAGATAGAAAGTATCGGCTTGCAGGGTTTGAATAATATCACATGCATCCGAATGGATAATATGAATATTGGAGGTATTCAACACCTTGAAATTATGCTGTGCTGCGGTACAATATTCCGGAAAACGTTCGACGTAAATAACGTTCCCGGCTTTTTTTGGGCGAAGTAAAAAGTATCGATCCCGAGTCCTCCGGTCAGGTCGCAAACCGTATTTCCTCTAAGAAGTTGCTGTTTATACAGGGCGGTTTGTTCCGATGAACACTGTTCGGTGGACAAGCGGGAAGGATAGATCAATTCATCCTGCTCATACCAGAAAGGAAGCTTATGTTGAATCTGACGCCGGGCGATAATTTGATCGATGGCAAAAACGGATATCGATACCGGGAAAGCGGGAAGCGGCCAACAGTAGTTTGTCGGTATTGTCAGTCAGATGTGCGCGTATGAATTGTTTTAGCCCGGCGGTTAGCTGCATGATCTTATCATTTGCCGGCAAAGATACGAATTTCTGTTGTGTAGGAGCTAAAAAATCAGGTTTTGTAAATAATAGATGCCTATTCCGGCCAGAAATCCGGTTATGGCAATCCAGCTGATATGCCGCATATACCAGGTGAAACTGATTTTCTCGAGTCCCATCACTACTACTCCGGCGGCAGAGCCGATGATCAGAATACTTCCACCTGTTCCGGCACAATAAGCTAAAAGTTTCCAGAAATTCCGTCACTGACAAAATTCAACAAATAGGCAGTTTCGGAAATACCTCCCGCTGTGGCCGGCGCTGTGAGCGGATACATGCCCATGGCAGCCGCTACTAAAGGTACATTGTCGATGACAGAAGAAAGAAATCCGATAATACCTGTAATGATATAGACATTATGAATACCCGAATTCAGTAAATCGGACAACTGGTGTAATAGGCCTATAGCTTCCAGGGCTGCGACCGCCATCAGGATACCGAAGAAAAATAAAATAGTAGAGAAATCTACTTTGGTCAGGACATCAGGGAATCCGGTATTTCAGACCGGTCGAATCTGTTTTCTTCCGGTTATACAGGCAATCGGTGTAAAACCACAAACAAACCTAAGGTAAACAGTATGCCGGCAAAAAGGGGGCAGGTCGGTCAGTGATTTAAAGATGGGAACCGCTAACAGACAAAGGATACCGATGATCAGGATACTTGTTTGCTCCTGTTTACCGAGGTAAAGGGAAGAAACGCCGGAAGTTGGGGGAGGGGGTGGTTATGCTGTTGCTTTTTCAATGAGTAAGAGACCAGCCATACCGGAATTGCCAGCGAGATAACACTGGGGAGAAACAGGCCTTTCATGATGTTACCTGAAGTAATGTTATCGTTGATCCAGAGCATGATTGTGGTGACATCCCCGATCGGGGTCCAGGCTCCCCCGGCATTGGCTGCAATAATGATGATACTGCCGAAAATCCAGCGTTCGCGTTGTTCCGACAATAGCTTTTGAATCAGCATCATCATGACGATAGCCGAGGTCATGTTATCCAGTACGGACGACATAAAAAAGGTGATAAAAGCTACGAGCCATAACAGCTTCTTTTTTGTTTTTTGTTTTTACAGACCGGGTGATTCCGTCGAAACCCTGGTGAACATCGATCGTCTCTACAATAGTTAAAGCGCCGATCAGATAGAATAGGATTTCGGAGATATTGCCTAAATGATCGATAATTTCCCAATTAAGAATATATTCACGTACCTGGGCAAGCGGGGAGAGATGCTCATAGGCCGGATGCTGGTGTATGAAATTTTGAAAAGCGGCCGGATCCGCCCCTACGATGATTTGCGGACCGGAAAAGATATACATGACCCATAAGAGGATCCCCAACAGAAGAGCTATTGCCGTTTCTTATTAATACCGGTCTGATGTTCGAGCGCGATGAAAATATATCCGATGACGAACATCACGATCATTGCTGTTAACATGTTGAAAATTTTAGCGTTTACCCTTGCTTGTACGTTTATTGTTCCGGAAGTGTTTATCCATTTTTTTTGTAATTTTTGTCTCAGGGCAATCATCCTGTTGAAGAAATGCGTATATTTGCACAAAATTCGGGTTGATGAAACGGTTTGTTATATGTCTATTGTTTTTTGTTTACAGTTGTGTGGAGTTGGAACACAATGGTGAATTATTTTTGGCCCGGAGAATTTGGTTGCAGAAAAAGATGACTGGCTCTGATGACAAGGTGGTTCAAAAGTTAGACGAGGTGATCAGTGCCTTGATGGAAGCGAATCATTTTACGAACCTTTCGGTACAGCCTACCCTTAGCTTTACTTCTAATATTGCCAGACGGTATCGGCCGGGTGGTTTTTACTTTCGACAAATTTATGGAGTATCAGCTTGAAGAGCGGGAAATGTTGCTGAAAAATCATTTAAAAACAACTTTCTTTTTCTCGCAGGAATATGCGGCCAGGCAAAAATATGCCGGCTATTATATCTTTTCCCTGCGTAAAATCATTATTTAATTGCTTTGTTTATATACTGTCGGTTCACTGATCATTTAATCGTTGGTTCGTTTGATTGACCGGAGGATCGGTATTGTTGTGTGCGTGGATCGACAGGAAACGGACCGATGAATAAAACAATTTAAAAATGAGAAAATTATGGGAAAGTTCAAAAAAACTTCAGGAAGATATAGAAAATGTTACTAATAAAGAAGTAGTAAAACAAACCCGGATTTCCGGTGTAGCGACTATTGTGTTAATTATTTCGGTGGCATGTGCCATCGGTGGTATGAGTTTTTGAAGATCCGAATTCTTCTATGCCGACATTTCTGTTTACCGCTTCGGCTTTGTTGTTTCTAAGTGGAGTCATTAAATTGTTGGTCGATCGTAGTTGCTATATGTTCAAACCGACCAAAAGTAAACTGAAAACGATGACCATGTATTTCGATGTGCATGAAAGTGACAATCTACAGGATTGTATGGAAATGAAGCGGTTTGAAGATCTGAAAAAATGAAACGGGAAAAAGATACCGGTGTGAAAGTGGAGGCAATGATTGCTGACGATCAAAAATTTGCCGCAGTACAGATTTCAGAGTATATCCCTTATTCCTATGAGGCGGTGACTCCTGTTATGTGTTATTATGGCGAAGAAGCGCGGCTGCTGGCTTCCTATCTGAAAGTATCTTAATGATAGACACCCCTCTGAAGAGAATTTCTTACTTGCCAGAGGGGTGAAGTTTATCTATGTCTTTGTATTATTCTTTCAGTTTGGGGAGTAGTGCGGAAAGGGTAGTCAGTAATTCTTGTTGCATTCTGAATAGTTTTTCCAAATCTTTGTGAAGGTTCATATACTGGTCGTCTCTGGTTTGGAACATCAGCCGGATTTCCTCTACAGCTGCACTTCCACACTGTTTGGGGCCGGAGTCTTTTTAGGGGAAGTTTCATCATGGGGTGTGCTGACCATATTTTGTCCTGTCCGTATCCATTCTTCGGAAATTCCCAAATAGTTACGAAATAATTCCCACTTGATTCCATCGGGTTTCGTCTTGCCTGTCAGATAATTGGATATAGTCGAGGCGGAGAGGTTCAGATCGTGTGCGATCCGGTATTTAGAAATCTTTCTGGTTTCTAAATATTCCTGCAACCTTTCTTGTTGTTCCGGCGAAAGTTTTTCCATACGAATCTTTTTTTTTGATATATATTGAAAATAATTCAAGATTTGCTTGTTTTTATTGCAGAATTGTACTATTTTTTGCAAAATTGAATATACACAAATATAGAAAGAATTCGTGAGATTCAGGCAGATTTTGGCGGAATAAAGTAAGTGATTGGAGGCTAAAGGGATTGGGTGTTGAATGACAATGTTCTTCCTTTTACTGAAAAAAGCGGTATGTCGAGGGAGTTGTGAGGTGATTTTGCTACCTATCCGTTGCCTTTTTAGTGTCGAACGACATCGAAAATGAAACGTGAAACCACCCTGATTTCGCCTCCGTCATCTCAAAGAACCCTTGTTTGCGAGAACAAAGATACGCATAATTTTCCGTGTATCGACCAAATATGCCTATTGTTCTATGTTTCAAGGGTCTGTTTCTATGTTCTGCCATATTTTTCATGCTGACAGGTAACTCTATACCGGTTAATTTTGCAATTAAAAAGTATAGAGCTATGAATCAAGAAGATGTAAGGGTTTCGTTCTACCTGAAAAAGAGCGAAGCGGACGAGCAGGAGAGTGCCCGATTATGGGCAGGTTGAATGTAGGCAAGTATTCCGAGGCGGCCTTCAGCGTGAAGATGACGGCTCCGGAATCGGCATGGCTTTGCGGTCGTGCCACGGGGAAGAGTGCAAGGTCAAGGGAAATCAACCGGCAATTGGACGAGATACGCGCTTCGGCACTCTCCATCTATCAGGACTTGTTTGCCCTCCAGGAGAAAGTATCAGCCGAGGAGGTGAAATGTATCCTTTGGGCATGGCCTACGGGCAGGAAACTTTGGTGGCGTTCTTCCTCCGTTTCATAAAGAAATTCGAGAAGAAAGTCGGAGTCAATCGCGTGGAAGGCACGGCCACATCCTACAAGTATGCTTGCAGCCATCTTATGCAGTTTCTCAATAAGGAATACAACTTGTCAGACATTCCGTTCACGGCGTTGGACAGGTCTTTCATCGACAAGTATGACCTGCACCTGCGGACGGACTGCCGCCTGGGTGCTGGAACCATCTTACATCTGACCACATTGCTTATGACGGTTATCCGGAGAGCGAAGTCGGCAGGTATTCTGACGTCCAATCCGTTTGCCGGCTATGAGGCGGAAAGACCGGCAAGGGAAATAAAGTATCTCACGGAGCAGGAATTGGAACGCATCATGTCAACACCGCTCCATAACAGGAAACTCTACCATATCCGGCGACCTGTTCCTTTTTTCCTGCTTTACCGGGATTCCATACGGGGATATGTGCCGCTTGTCGGATGGAGATCTCGTGGCTGCCGAGGACGGCACTTTATGGATTAAGACCTCCCGCAAGAAAACAAAAAAAATCAGCTATGAGGTCCCCTTTGCTGGATATTCCGCTCTATATCCTTGAAAAGTACAGGGATGCCGCACCGGAAGGGAAACTGCTGCCGATGTACAGCAACAGCGAATTGAATAATGCGCTGAAAACCATTGCCGACTTGTGTGGTATCGAGCAACGGCTCGTATTCCATCAGGCCCGCCATACCAACGCAACGACCGTACTTCTGTCGAACGGAGTCCCGCTTGAAACCGTGAGCAAGATATTGGGGCATGAACGGATAAGCACCACCCAGATTTATGCCCATGTGACCGATGACAAAGTAGAGAACGACACCCGTATGCTTGATGCCAAGATTGCCGAGCGGTTCTCGGTTGCCATTTAGCTTGTATGTCGAATATCAAATTTATCAGCCATGAACATAAATAATAACATTCGGAATAAAGAGATAAAGCACCGCAGCACGTTTGCAATCCTGTTCTATATCAACCGTACAAAGGTACGCAAGGATGGAACGTGTCAGCTGTTGTGCAAGGTAAGTGTCGATGCCAATTGGGAACAAATCGGCATTAAGGTAGCGGTAAATCCCGCCCTGTGGAATCCGGAAACGGGACGTGCCGACGGCAGAAGCGAAAAACGCCCTTACCGTAAATCGTGCCATAGACGACCTGGACAAACAAATCCGGGGGCATTACAAGCGTATCAAAAACAGCCTTGGTTTCGTTACGGCGGAATTGATCAAGAATGCCATGCTGGGTATCGGTGAGAAGAAATTGACCTTGCTGGCATTGTTCAGGGAACATAACGAGGAGTTCAAGAAAAGAATCGGTGTGGACCGGGAGAAAGGGAGTTACGAAAGCTATACCCGTTCCTACAAACATTTGCATGAGTTTATACGGGATAAAAAAGAAAACGGAAGATGTCACCTTGAAAAGTCTCGACCAGGATTTTTATGATGATTTCGAGTTGTACCTGCGAAGCGATTGCGGTATGCAGTAGAAGACCGTACATGAACATCTGTACCGCTTGAAAAAGATGACTAAACGCGCATTGAGCCAGGGAACATTACGTCGTGATCCTTACGATGAACTGCATCCGGCCCTGCCGAAGCGCAAAAGCCGTCATCTGAAATACGAGGACCTGACGAAACTGATGGCGACACAACTCGATCAACCCAACCTGCAACGTGTCCGCGACTGGTTCATCTTTTCGACGTTCACCGGTCTGGCTTATGCTGACCTGAAACGCTTGTCGGAAAAGGATATCATACAGAAGGAGGACAGAAGTCAGTGGATTCGTATCCGGCGAAAAAAAACGGATGTCGCCTCTTATGTCCGGTTGCTGGATATTCCCTTGCGGATTATAGAGAAATACAAGCCGGAACGGCGTAGCGATAAGATTTTCAACGTGTATTGCCGTAGTTACCTGATTAAACTCACGAAAGAGGTCGGTGAACAATACGGATTCTACATGACTTTCCACAAGGCGAGGCATAATTTCGAACGCATATCACGCTCTCGCTGGGTATTCCGATAGAAACTGTGAGCCGCATGATGGGACACACCAGTATCACGACTACCCAAATATATGCCGAAGTGGAAAGCCGGAAAGTGGACGAGGACACAAGAGCGTTGCGGGAAATGTCGGCAAAGCGACCGATAAACCTCTACGAAGAAGAAGTTATCGCCAAGCCCAAGCGGAAAAGAAAAAGACTGTATAAACAAACGATAATAAAAATAAGAGGAACAATCCGTGTTGCCGGGCTGTTCCTCTCGTACTGTTCCGTTGGAACCGCTTGCTCAGGTCATAACCATTTCCGTTGTTCGTCAAGGCACTTTCTATGCGCCTCTTCCAGCAGTTGCTGAATTTCCGATTCCTTGTACAGCACCTTGCCCTTGTATCAGGTAGTAAGGCAGGATGCGCAATGAACGGTATTCCTGCAAGGTGCGGCGGCTGATACGCAGGAATTTTGCCAATTCCACATCATTCATGAAACGTTCGCCGTTGAACGAGCGTTGACAGTTCGGTTCCATTTTCTTCAGTGCCCTGCCGGTATTCTCCAGACGGAGGAGAAGGTCGGCCACACGCGGGTCTTGTTTATCGATGAAATAATGGCTCATAGTTTCTTTGAATTTGCATGATAATACGATTGTAATACTTTCTCCACATCTTCCGGCTTGTAGAACAGCTTGTTCTTGATCCTGCCGAAAGGCAGTAATCCTTTTGGCCCGGTACTCCCTGTAGGGTACGCTTCGATATGCCGAGAATGTCGCATACCTCCTGCTTGTCCATCCATTTTTTCAAGCCGAGGTCTTCCTGCCGTTTGCAGAGCATGTCGGCCTTTTCCTCGATGGTTTTTCACACGCGCCATGAGCGCGTCGAAAGTCCGGATGTCCATACTGATAATTTCCATCGTAATTCTTCATTTTAATTTGTTAAACGTTGATTTTATTTCGCTCCATTTCCGCGAGGGAGAGCCTGCCTTTACGGTTTAGAAACTCCTTGACCTCGGATGATTTGTAATAGGTACGCCCATCTATCATGTAATAAGTCACGAGTTTTTTCTGTCGGTATCGTGCAAGGGTGCGTTTCGTGATACCGAGCAACTCGCACATATCTTGGTTATCCAGCAGCTTGTCGCCGTCAAGGGCGGAGGTCTGCCGGTTCATGCGGCCCAGTTTGTCTTCAATCTTGTCGAACCGTTCCATAATCTGGTGAAGCATCATCTGGAATGTCTCCCTGTCTATCTGTATCATAATACGATCTGTCTTTAAAGTGTAACTAATGACTGGTTACACCTTGTCGCGCAACAGGTTATATTATGATATAGGGCTAACGGCGTGCCAATGACCCTGCATTTCACGGAATGGCACAGGCATTCCACTGAAATACAGCGAAATAAAATTATCGAAGAAAAAATTGAGATAAAAAACGGTCTTGCAGAATGCAAGGATTCCCGCAATGTGCAAGTTACATCTTGCGAGGGTTGCGATAAATCAATCGGCAGATGCCGTTAGAAAAGGTAGTGGCTTTATGCAACCGCCATTGCAGAGCGGGAAGAATGCTTTGTATGGAAGTTCCCCCGATTGGAGGAAATGGGAAGCAGGTAGATGACCAGTTCGTCCACGAGGTTGTAGTGGAAGAGTCCACGGAGCAGTTCCAACGATTCGGAATCGGAAACTTCAGCCAGATAGGTAAAGGTATTGTCTTTGCCGTCTTTCTCGCACAGCAGGTCCAGAATGGAATGGGGTAAAATCCGGGCATCACAACGCTCACGCCAATGGGCAAAACCTTTCCTGTGGTCCATTACCCATTGCATCGACTCGTTATCGGATTCCGGAAGGAACCCGTCCAATGTCATCACCGTTACTGCCTGTATCTTTGCCATGCCGTCTGTCTAAAAAAGAAGCGTGGTAACCACGCACTCAGACAGAGGCTCTGGTAAAGCCTAAAGGAGAATACGCAATACCACGCTATGACAAAGCATAGCATAAGCATTACGCAATCACTCTCCTTTAACGTCAATTTACCAGATTTCTGTCCGAGAAGCTTGCGCTCTTATGTTATATAGTCGGTAACTGCCCTATTGGCAGTATGCCGATTTTTTCTATTTAATTGCAAAATTACATATATTCAGGGATATTTCCATTAATTGCGGTTATCTATTTCACTTCAGCCCGTATTTCTTCATTTTCCGGTACAGCGTTGCCGGATTGATATTCAGCATCGCCGCGGCTTGTTCCCGGTGTCCGTTGCAAACCTTCAGAGCATTGATAATGCTCTCTTTCTCCATCGATTCATCTCTCAGAGGCAGGACGGCACGTGAAGGCGCATCGTCATTTACACTTGGACGTATTTCCATATCCAACGCTTCCATATTCAGCATCGGC
>VOFJ01001517.1_pt1 | contig 33690 bp, 50 predicted proteins | sample 5384081 | NCBI WGS metagenome assembly VOFJ01 (sample SAMN12384729, study PRJNA508395) | human gut metagenome | isolation source: healthy gut I | host: Homo sapiens | reverse complement strand
AAGAGACGATAAAGACGGCAAAGCACTGCTATCTGGTAAAAATATGTGCCGGGAGGTACAATGATAAATGAAAAAACCGGCATGGAGCATCCGTCCGTAGATTATAATTATCCGGTTCTGGTGTTGGCGTCCTTTGCGAAGAACCAGTATATCTGTCTTAAAATTGAGGCGGATGCATTGCAGGTGCGGAAAGTGGAGCAGGTAATGTCCACGCTTGGCACCGCCGTACCGGAACAGGTGGATTTTGATATTCCGGAGCTTTGCAGCGGGGAGAGTGTGATCTTCGAGATGATGGATTCCACGGCGGCTTACCACGTTATCGACAGCGTGGGGGATGATTTTTACCGTGTAAATGCGCAGAAATTCAATGCGGAGCTGGTATAAGGAGTGTGGGAAAATGAACTATAAGCGGATTACAGACCTCCCCGGTGTGCGGATTGCACGCGAGGCGATGGTGGTCGGAGACGTGACGATCGGGGAGGACAGCTGTGTGCTGTTTTACTCCACCGTGCGCGGGGATGAGGGAACCATCACGATCGGAAGAGAGACAAACATTCAGGAAAGCTGTACGATTCATGCGAGCATTGAGGGCGATGTGGTGATTGGTGACAATGTGACCATCGGGCATCAGGCGGTTGTCCACGGATGCACGGTCGGCGACCGGACGCTGATCGGGATGGCGGCGACGATCCTGGATGGAGCGGAGATTGGCTGTGACTGTATCGTCGGGGCGGGAAGCCTTGTCACAAAAGCACACCCGGGTGCCGGATGGATCGCTGGTGCTCGGAAGCCCGGCGAAGGTCGTGCGGCAGCTGACGGAAGCGGAGAAAAAAGATATTTACCGCAACAGCCGGGAATATGTGAAGGTGGCGCGTGAGATGCAGGAGCAGGGACTGCTCCCGTAACAGGCGCAATAAGCATATCGTGCTTTGCTTTGATAAGTAATATTATAAGAAGACCACACCATGGGATTTCAGATGAAAATGCAGATGGACATTCGGTTCAAAAAAATGTGGCATTTCTAACCAGCCGAATGTTTGCATCTTCGATGATCCGTGTTTTTCAAGTTTGGAGCACTCCGCGGGTCATGTCCGCATCCCGGAAGACAATTTGTAGGACTTTTGTGTGTGTCCCTTGCGGCACCAGAAAGTCCGCCCATTGTCTCCGGTGTGCCGGACATGCACCCGTCGGATTGTCCAAACGTGGAAGAAACACGGAATCCGATGGCAGACATTCAGCTGGAAGAAATTCTCACATTTTTCTCAAACGAATATTCCATCTGCATTTCCACATGAAATCCCGAAGTGTGTTTCTTATAATATTACTTATCAATCCAAAGCAGTATATGCTTATTGCGACAATTCTTTTGATTCTTGACAAGATGCCTGATGTCGTATATGATACAGATAGTTAGAAGAGACTAACTCGAAAGATCGTTGACACAGGAGGGATCGGCATGAGTCGTGAGACATGGGAGATTTTGCAGCAGATGGAGCCCAAAGATGTGGAATTGCAGCTTGCACTGCAGTGTGCGCCGTTAATTGCAGGCTTAAAGCCGTCGAATCTGTTCAATATTCCGTGTGAGGGAGTATGTCAGGTTCGGGAGCTGATCCGGGATACCGGAATATCCATGTATGTGCTTTTTTCAACCGGCAGAAAAGCGCCTGTGCTCTTATACCGAAGAGAAAGCCTGGAAGAATACATGGAACAGGAACCAGTGAAAAGGATGTTGCATAAACTGGGGTATCAGGATACTTCCTTGGAGGCGGTGCTTCCTGTTTTCCAGATGCGTTACCGCAGATACATGCAGGAGCGCAGGGATTTCCCTCATGAGATGGGACTGCTTTTAGGCTATCCGGTGGAGGATGTGAGAGGATTTATCGAGCATCAGGGGAGAGATTATCTCTGCACCGGGTACTGGAAGGTATATGAGAATCTGGAACAGAAGCAGCAGTTATTCCAGCGATTTGAGTACGCGAAAGAAAATCTGGTGCTGCTCCTTTCCTACGGAGTGGGAATGGCGGATATTATGGACATCTTCGGCGGGACCGGACAAAAAAGACGCTGTACCGGGAATGTGCAGGTTAGAAGTGACGGGAGGACACTGAAGAAGATTCAGTGTCCGTTTTTGTATCATGGAAATTTTTTTTGCCGCACATTTTGCGCCGGAACTGGCGGGAGGCTTGACAAATAGGAAGTGATTGATAAAATGAGGTTAGCAAAAGCTAACTGAAAAGGAGGCTTGCATATGAGCTGGAGTGTATTTTACGGAATTTTGATCCCATTTCTTGGAACATCGTTCGGCGCGGCGTGCGTGTTTTTTATGAAAAAGGAGATGGGAGACCGGCTGCAGCGTATGCTGACGGGATTTGCCGCAGGCGTGATGGTGGCGGCGTCGATCTGGAGTCTTTTGATTCCGGCGATGGAGCAGGTTGGCGATATGGGAAAGCTGGCGTTTGTGCCTGCAGTCGCAGGGTTCTGGCTTGGGATCCTGTTTCTTCTTCTGCTCGACCATATCATCCCGCATCTGCACCGCAACAGCAAGAGGGCGGAGGGACCGAAAAAGCCAGCTGAAGCGCACGACGATGCTCGTGCTTGCCGTCACATTACATAATATCCCGGAAGGCATGGCGGTCGGCGTCGTGTATGCGGGGTATCTGGCGGGCAGCACCCAGATTTCCGCGGCGGCCGCGATGGCGCTGTCACTTGGAATCGCGATTCAGAATTTCCCGGAGGGGGCGATTATTTCCATGCCGCTTCGGGCGGAGGGAACCGGAAAGCCGAAGGCATTCTTAGGAGGCGTGCTCTCGGGGATTGTGGAGCCGATCGGGGCGATCCTCACGATTCTGGCGGCGGGACTGATTGTCCCGGCACTGCCGTATCTGCTCAGTTTTGCGGCGGGAGCAATGCTCTATGTGGTCGTGGAGGAACTGATTCCGGAGATGTCGCAGGGAGAGCACTCGGATGTCGGTACGATATTCTTTGCAGTGGGATTCAGTGTCATGATGATGCTCGATGTGGCGCTGGGCTGACACTTTTATTAGAACGGACGGATGGCTTTGTGTCTGTCTGGTATGAAAACGTCAGAAAAAGATTCCGAAAAATATACCATAGAAACAGGAGTGGGAACAGATGAAAGTATATGAAGTTGGAGAGCAGGGAAAGCCAGTTCTCATGCTTTTTGCCGGGAACCGGCTGTTACTGGCGCAGCAATTTTGGAAAGGTGATCGAGCCGCTGGCGGAGACATTCCGGGTGGCGTGCGTCTCTTACGACGGCTTTGATGAGACCGAACGGACGGAATTCCCCACGATGCTCGAAGAGACGGCGAAGATCGAGGAATATATTAAGGAACACTATGACGGGAAAATCTGTGCGGCGTACGGCTGCTCACTCGGCGGGTCATTCGTTGGACTTATGGCGGCACGCGGAGTGATTCATATGGATTATGGCATTCTCGGCGGTTCGGATCTGGATCAGTCTGCAAAACTGCCGGCGAAGCTGATGACAGCCCTGATGCTGCCGATGATTTATCCGTTTCTTACGACCGGCAGATTCCGGCTTCCGTTTTTAAACCGTAAGCTGGAGAAGTGGCGCAAGGCGGGGAGACGGATATGTGGATGCGTTTATCGGCATGATGCGCGGCGCCGGTGTGGATCTCTCCTTTATCACGAAGGAGAGCCTGCGCAATCAGTTCTATTCCGATCTGATTACGCCGCTGGCGGATGCGATCGATCCGGCGGGCACCGAGATCCACATTTTATATGCCTTAAAGATGGGAGAAAAATACCGGGCGCGCTATCACAGGCATTTTGCGCACCCGGTATTGCATGAACTGGACATGCAGCATGAGGAGCTTCTTGCAGTACATCCGAAGGAATGGGTGGAGCTGATAGAGGATATATGCAGACAGAAGTAATACGGAGGAAGAACAGCAATGGAAAAAATTGTGGTAAAAGTGGATGGCATGCAGTGCGGAATGTGCGAGGCACATGTGAATGAGGCAGTGAGGGCTGCGTTTCCGGTGAAGAAGGTGACCTCTTCCCATGCAAAGGGGAGACAGTCATTCTGACCGAACAGGACATCGATGATGCAAAGTTAAAGGAAGTCATCGACAAGACAGGCTATGAGATGGGAACTGTGACGAGGGAACCTTACGAAAAGAAGGGACTTTTTTCCGCATTCCGTCATGAAAAGTAAGGAAAAGGATGTCTGGATAGCGCGCCCTGTCTGGGGTATTCCGTTTGATGAATAGGTGCGAAGGTGTGAAACCGGAGCTTTATTTATGAGGAATCCCGGGCAGGGCGTATTTTATGAGTTGCTGTTTGTTATGGTATTCCTGTTCTGACGCAGAGGGCAGCCATGCCGTACACGGTAAAAAGGAGAGAGACGATGGAGACTTACCGGAATGAGGAGCAGATGCAGTGTCTGGCGAAGAGCGAAGGATGCAGTGTCTTTCGGTCAGCCTGTATCTGGCGGACCGCGTCAGCATTACCGGGGCGCAGGCGGCGCTTGGGGTGATGCTTTCGATGTCGCTGGTCGGATCGTAGGCAAAGCTTGAAGTATTTTCCGAAAATACCCGTCAGATGAAGATGACGGCAGAGCAGCGGCGCAGTAAGGGAAAGAACGGTCTTATCCGGTCAACAATCCGCAATGAGAAAAAGTATCATCATCCGGGGTTGCAATCTTCTTTTAGAATCGTTATAATGACGACAGTTAGACACAACTAACTACAGTGTAAATCATTTTAGGACTTCTTACAGGTGCGGAGCTGCTGAATCCGTTTCCTGCCGGAAAACAGCTGCACCGGGACGCGTTCCATCCTATGTAACGAACGTCTTCCGGTGTGTTTTCCGGAAGCCGGAGTCCGGATGGATCAAAGAATCAGATGATTGAAAAGATCAGAGAATCAGATGATCAGATGGAAGGAGAACGAAGCATGAATTTTTTGGAGATTGAAAAGGTAATCGGAAGAGAGATACTGGATTCCAGAGGCAATCCTACCGTTGAGGCGGAGGTCACACTTGCGGATGGCACCGTGGGAAGAGGCATGGCACCGTCAGGTGCCTCGACGGAGAGTTTGAGGCACTGGAGCTTCGTGATGGAGATAAAGCGAGATACCTTGGAAAGGGTGTCACAAAGGCAGTAGAAAATATCAATACGATCATCAGCGATACGATCTGTGGCATGGATGCAAGCGACATCTACGCGCTGGATGCGGCAATGGATCGCGGCAGATGGAACAAAGGACAAGTCAAAAGCTTGGCGCAAACGCCATCCTTGCGGTATCAATTGCAGCGGCAAGAGCGGCGGCGATCGCGCAGGATATCCCGCTGTACCGTTTCCTCGGCGGTGTGTCTGGAAATCGCCTTCCGGTTCCGATGATGAACATTTTAAACGGCGGCGCACATGCAGCGAACACCGTAGATGTGCAGGAGTTTATGATTATGCCGGTTGGTGCGGGAAGCTTTAAGGAGGCGCTCCGCTGGTGTGCAGAGGTATTTCATGCACTGGCAGCGCTGTTAAAGAGCAAAGGGCTTGCAACCTCCGTTGGCGATGAGGGGGTGGTTTTGCACCGGATCTCGCCAGCGATGAGGAAGCGATCGAGTACATTTTACAGGCAGTGAAAAAAATGCGGGCTATGAGCCGGGCAAAGATTTCATGATTGCCATGGACGCGGCGTCCTCCGAGTGGAAAGGCACAAAGAAGGGTGAGTACATATTGCCGGAAGGCAGGTACAAAGTTTACTTCCGAGGAGTTGATTGAGCACTGGAAGAAGCTGGTGGAGAAGTATCCGATTATTTCCATCGAGGATGCGTTGGATGAGGAGGACTGGGAAGGATGGCAGAAGCTGACGAAGGAGCTGGGCGATAAGGTGCAGCTTGTCGGCGCCGATCTCTTTGTAACGAACACCGAGCGTCTCAAGAAGGGAATTGACAGTGGCTGCGGAAATGCAATCCTGATTAAATTAAATCAGATCGGCTCTGTGTCAGAGACACTGGAGGCAATCAAGATGGCACATAAGGCAGGCTATACGGCAATTTCCTCCCACCGTTCCGGCGAGACAGAGGACACCACAATCGCAGACCTGGCGGTTGCATTGAATACCTGCCAGATCAAGACCGGCGCACCCAGCAGAAGTGAGCGTGTTGCAAAATACAACCAGCTGCTGCGAATCGAAGAAGAGCTTGGCGAGGCTGCGGTATATCCCGGCATGGCGGCCTTCAAATGTGAAGCGCTGATCTTAGGGGAGTGAGCCCGGATCGGGATAGCGGATCGTTTCGGGACTTGCCGTGGCGGCAGTGCAGACAGCCACAGTGCAGAAAGAAAAGAAGTCTGCAGAAAAAATAAAACTTTGAAAAGGGAAATGTACGGACAGCCGGCGCATTCTGCGCCGGCTGTTTTTTCTGCCTGCCAGGTGCAATTTTTTTCCAGTCTATCGGATGCAATTTTTTTTCCAGTTTGATAGATGACCTGTTTTTTGCTTTTTCGGGTCAATGGAAGTATGGAGGAGCTTGTCAGTCTACTGCGGGTCTACAGAAGGAAAAAAAAAAGACTTGCGGGACCCGAAAATGCCATTGCAAGAGGGAAAAAAAACGAAAAATCAGCTCTTGCGGGTCTGGGAGGAAGAAAAAGCCGTGCCAGACCCGAAAAAGCAGAAAAAACGGGTCTGGGAGATTGATTTTCACGAATCAGACCCGAACAGAAGGAAAACAAATTTACATAACGCAAAAAAAAAATATGCTATTGCGGGTCTGAGAGAGAAAAAAAGCCGTGTCAGACCCGCACATTGCTATGCAGGCAGGGAAGACCCCAGAAATATTTGAAGAACAGGTTTGTGGGAATAGAAAAAAAGCCGTCAAAAAAGTTTGCCGGCAGGATAAATAAATTCCGACGGATCGGGCATACTAGCGCAATAAGGCAAAGGCAAGAACAGCAGGCAGGAACAACAGGCAGGAATGAAAGGTTGAGGCAAAAAGCAGGAGCAAAAAGCTGAAGCCAAAAGTTGGAGTAAAAGTCGGAGTAAAAAGCTGAAGCCAGAAGTTGGAGTAAAAAAACAGGAGCAAAAAGTTGAAGCCAGAAGTTGGAGCAAAGAGTTAAAGCGAGAGATCGTGTGAAAAAATGGAGGGTTCTATGAACAAGTATGCAGGAACACAGACGGAAAAGAATTTGAAAGCAGCATTTGCAGGGGAATCACAGGCGAGAAACAGCTATACTTTTTTTGCGGAGATCGCAAAAAAGGAAGGCTATGAGCAGATTGCCGCGATTTTTTTGAGAAGACGGCGGATAACGAGCGCGCACATGCGCAGATGTGGGGCGAGGAACTGGGACTGATCGGCGATACGGGAAAGAATCTGGATGCCGCAGCCCACGGGGAGAACTATGAGTGGACAGACATGTATGAGGATTTTGCAAAAACGGCGGAGCAGGAAGGCTTTGCGGCGCTTGCAGCGCGATTTCGCATGGTTGGCGCGATTGAGAAAATGCATGAAGAGCGGTACCGGGAGCTCCTGCGGGATGTGCAGGCACAGGCGGTGTTTGAGAAAAGCAGTGTGAAAGTGTGGGAGTGCCGGAACTGCGGGCATATTGTGGTCGGAACCAGTGCACCGAAGATGTGCCCGGCATGTCACTATCCACAGGGATATTATGAGGTGCGGGAGGATGTCAGGGGAGCGTAGAAGTGTCTGGCGATTTGTGAGCGTTCCGTATCAGTAATATTTCACAAAAATTTATAGACCAAATACATGAAAAATATATAATTGACAGAAACTATGCTGTTGTTATAATAAATAGTGTGTTGAGTACACGCGTCCGCAAATGCGCGGACGATATTTTTACACAAAAATGTACACGTGTACGCAAAACAGAAAAAATCACAACAAAACAATGTATGGGGAGGAAGTAGTGCAAAAAAATGCGGACGATACTGCAGTTTGCACAGGGCTGTTTGATGCGGCAGACACCACAAAATGAGCCCTTATCGCAGAGCAAACGAGATGGAAGACACGTTACGGGTGCAGATTCATTGCCCGTGCAAATCAGAGGTTGCATCTGTGGTTGCCTCGACACAAAGTGTCTGCAGAATGGAGGATAACATGAAAAAAAAGCAATGGCGGGATTACTGGCAATGACAATGGCAGCGACCATGTTTGCAGGGTGCGGCAGCACAGCAGCAGACAGCCAGACAGCGGATGCACAGGGGAGTGCAGGCACGGCAACAGAGGCAGCAAAGACAGAAAAAAAAGACAGCGGAAGTGCTGCGGGAGAAGGAATCACATTGACTGTGTGGGCACCATTTACCGGATCAGACGGAGATGTGCTGCGTGAAATCATCGACAACTACAATGAAACCAATACGGACAATATTACGGTGCAGATTGATATTATGGACAATGATACCTTGCAGACAAAATTTGCAACGGCAGTATCGACCGGTACAGGACCGTCGTTTGTGCTGGTGGGCATTGAGTATCTTCATCAGTATGAGGAGAATGGACTGATCGAGGATATCAGCGATTTCTGGGATACGATGGGCATTGACAAGAGTAATTTCTATGAAAATGTACTTGCAAAATCCTACATAGACGATGCGCTCTACGGCGTACCAATGCAGTACAATGTGCAGTATCTGTATTACAACAAGGATCTTTTCACGGAGGCAGGTCTTGATCCGGAGAACCCGCCGACCACGCTCGATGAATTGCGCGAGGCGGCGATCGCCTGCAAAAAAAACCGATCCGTCTAAGAATCAGTATGGACTGGGACTTCCGACCGATTACGGTTATTACTGCGAGTACCTGTGGGCGAACGGCGGAGATGTCATCAATGAGGATGCAACACAGAACCTTTTAAATTCCGAAGAAAATATTGCAACCCTGGAGTGGATTCAGAAGCTTGCGACGGAGGATGGGGTATCCCCGGAGGGACTCACCGCAGCGGATGCGGACACGATGTTCCAGTCCGGCCAGCTTGCAATGTATACCAGCGGTCCATGGAACATCAACGGGTTGACACAGCTTGGTTTGAATTATGGAATCACGGCGATCCCGGGCGGAAGCGACGGCGCGTACTCCCCGGAGGGCGGATGCTCTTACATGCTGACGAAAGGGGCCGACGAACAGACCAAAGAGGCAGTGTATAAATTTATGGCATACTGGCTGTCTGATGATGTGTTAAAAAGAGTGGTCGAACCGGAACGGCTTCCCGGTATGGTCTTACTCTGTTCTTGAGGATGCGGACATTCAGAACAACGAGATCTTAAGTGCAGTATCCAAGGCATCCGAGATCGGACGTGACTGGCATCTGGGACTGGAATGCGGAAGCATGATTGACAATGATGTCATGAAACCGATGATGGAGAAAAATTTTATCCGGGGCAGACGTGACGCAGAGTGTACAGGAGGCTTCGGACGCGCTGGACGCGGTGATCTCCGACTGATGTCTGACGGTCACTGACGCAAAAATAGCTGCAAGCCGTAAAGGATGGAAATTATGAAAGTAAAAAAAGAGACAACACCGTATGGAGCATCAGGTGAAGGCGTATGCGTTTATCGCGCCTTCCCTGCTCATACTTACCGTATTTGTATTTATACCGCTGGCGGGAGCGATCGGGATCAGTCTGATGAATATTGATATTTATATGAAAAATATCTCGTTCGCCGGAATCGCCAACTACATCAAAATGTTTCAGGATGAGCGTGTGGCAAATGCTACGTTTCATACATTTTATTTCGCACTGCTTGAGGTACCCCTCCAGATGATCGTGGCGTTGCTGCTGCTCATGTTTATGCTGCGCAATACAAAACTGCACAAGCTTTTGAGAACCGTATTTTACCTGCCCTATGTGTGTTCTATGACGGCAGTCAGCATCATGTGGTCGATGCTGCTCAATACGCACTACGGAATGCTGCCATATCTGCTTGGAAAAATCGGTATCACGATGCCAAACATGCTCTCAAGTACGACATGGGCGATGCCTACGGTGATTTTTGTTACGGTGTGGAAAGGGTTCGGATATACGCTTACCATCCTTTCGGCGGCGGCGCTCGGCGTCTCTGAGTCGTTATATGAGGCGGCGGAGATTGACGGCGCGACCGGGCTGCAGAAATTTTTCTATGTCACAATACCCGGTATACGGGATACGATCGGTTTTTGCGTGGTGACGACGTTAATTATGGCGCTGCAGGTATTCGATCAGATCTACGTCATGACGGGAGGCGGCCCGCAGTACGCGACCGAGACGCTCGTGGGTTATATCTACAACCGGGGATTTCAGACAGCGCCGTATGATCTCGGATATGCGTCAGCAATCGCCGTTTATTTGTTCTGCATGATTGCGATTATAACCGTGATCTTAAGAAAATATGCTTTCCCCAGGGAGGTGACGAGACATGAGAAAAAATAAGTGCGCAGCGGGTGATCGGAACATTGGTACTTCTGTTGTTTGCAGCGCTGGTGCTGCTTCCACTGTTCTGGCTCGGCGTATCCGCCTTCAAGTCGGATGCGGACGTCATCAAGTGGCCGCCAATCTTTTTCCCCGACAGAGTGGGTCACAACACAGTTTGCCTATGTGTGGAAAGTGCTCCCGATTGCCAGAATGCTGCTTAACACGGTTGTGTTTGCAGGGGGTGTCACCATCATCAGTCTGTTTTTTTTGATTCTATGGCAGCATATGCATTTGCCCGAATGAAATTTACAGGAAGAAAAAAATGCTCTTTGGAATCATCCTGCTTTTCACGATGATGATTCCGTTTCAGGTGGTGATGATTCCACTCTATATGGAAGAATATAAGCTTGGAATTTTAAATACGTTCTTAGGACTGATTCTACCACGCGCAGCGAGTGCCTACGGTATTTTCATGCTGACCTCCTTCTTCTCGGGCATACCGAAATCGCTGGATGAGGCTGCGAAAATTGATGGTATGGGAGAGTGGAAAATATATCTGAAAATCATTCTGCCGCTTGCAAAGCCGGCACTTGTGACACTGGGAATCTATCATTTCATGAATAACTGGAACGATCTGCTTTATCCGATGATGCTGACAAGTTCGGTGGAAATGCGGACGCTGTCAGCAGGACTTGCAATTCTGGTTGGAAGTAATTCGATCAAATATGGTCCGACACTTGCTGCTACGGTGATTGCGATTCTGCCGCTGTTACTGCTGTTTTTGTTCGGACAGAAGTTTTTCATGGAAGGAATCGCAACATCGGGAATGAAAGAATAGAGGCAGAGGAGAGAGAAGATGAGACATGTGACAATTAAAGCTGATACGGCATTTACAAAAGGCAGGATTGACGACCGTATCTACGGCTCCTTCGTGGAGCACATGGGAAGAGTGGTGTACACCGGCATCTACGAGCCGTCGCATAAGACTGCAGATGAAAACGGATTCCGGGGCGATGTGCTGCAGAAGGTAAGGCAGATGGGGGTCACGGCGGTGCGCTATCCTGGGGGCAATTTTGTCTCCAACTATGACTGGCGGGACGGGATCGGACCTGTGGAGAAACGCCCGAGGTAGCGGGATCTGGCGTGGAAAAGTATTGAGACAAACGAGGTCGGTCTGGATGAATTTATGAAGTGGGCGGACGCGGCAGAGGTTGCAACCGATCTATGCAGTGAATCTTGGGACCAAGGGAATCGAGGAAGCGCTTGCGGTGCTGGAATATTGTAATATGGAGACCGGCACGTATTACAGCAACCTCAGGGCGGCAAACGGGCACGAAAAAGCCGTACGGCATTAAGACCTGGTGTTTGGGCAATGAGATGGACGGGGACTGGCAGATCGGGCATAAGACGGCGGAGGAATACGGCAGGATCGCCTATGAGACCGGAAAGGCAATGAAAATCTTAGATCCATCCATCGAGCTGGTGGCGTGCGGAAGTTCGATGTCCACGAATCCGACGTTCGGTGACTGGGAACAGACCGTACTGGAACATTGTTATCCCTGCCTCGATTACATTTCCCTGCACCAGTATTACGGGGGACAGGAGAAGGGCACGGCAGAGTTTCTGGCACAGTCGCTGGATATGGAGCGCTATATCGAGACGGTCTTAAACATCTGCGACTATGTGAGGGTAAAAAAGAAAATGTCACATAAGATCAACATCTGTTTTGATGAGTGGGGCGTCTGGTCGATGAGCGACGTGCAGGTGCAGAAATCGGTGGAGGATGCACCGTGGCAGACGGCACCCGCGATCAGCGAGCAGATCTATACCATGGAGGATGCGCTTCTGTTTGCAAGTATGCTGATGAATTTCATAAAACGGGCGGATCGTGTGAAGATCGCCTGCCAGTCACTTCTTACGAATATCAGCTCCTGCATTATGACAGAGGAGGACGGCGGTGTGTGGGTGCAGCCGGTGTATTATCCGTTTGCCCTGATGGCGAAGTATGCGCACGGCGTGACGTTAGATACACGGTATACGGGAGACACCTACGCGTGCAGCACGTTTGAGACGGTACCCTGTGTGGATCATGTGCTCGTCTATGACGGGCAAAAGCATGAAGTGACGGTTTTCTTTGTAAACCGTATGGAGGAGAGTGCCGAGGCGACCGTTTCTTTACAGGGCATGGAGCCGGAGACGGTTTTAAAAATTGCACTGTTTCACGAGGATAAGAAAGCGACAAATCAAAAGGAACATGACTGTGTAACACCTGTGGAACTGGAAAACGTCTCCTGCAGCGGAAACGAAATTTCAGTGGAACTTGTACCTCTCTCTTTTCAAAATGGTTCAGATTCGATTAAAATAGAAGAAAGTTTTTTGAAAAGAAAGAAAACGGGGAGCAGGAAAATATGGCGATCACGACAAAAGATCTGGCGCAGTTATGCGGCGTTTCCAGAACAACGATACACCGGGCATTAAATGGAACCGGGCGGATTAAGCCGGAGACAAAGGAGATGATCCTTCAGGTGGCAAAGGAACACGGCTACCGGCCGGATCTCCTTGCCACCGGACTGGCTAAGGGACAGACGTACAACATCGGTGTCGTCGTGCTGGACGTGAAGAACCGCTATTTTGCCCAGATGCTCTCGACGATCAGCACGGAGGCATATGCCCGCGGCTACGGCGTCAACATTACGCTGCACGGCGGGGATGCCGGGACGGAGCGCGAGCAGCTGACAAGACTTGCGGATTACCGGGTTGACGGGATCATCCTCTCCTCGGTCAACGAGGGGGAGGCGTACCGGACATTCCTGGAGTCCCTGCACCGCCCGATTGTCTCTGTGGATAACCGGATTGCGGACGGCATCCCGTTTGTTGGGATCGACCAGCGGGCAGCAGTGCGGGAGGCAGTGCAGAGAGCGGCAGAGAAGGGCTATGAGCGCATCGTGTTTGTCTGCCCGCCGTTAGATACAAAAAACCGGCAGAATCTGTATGTTCACAAGGAGCGTCTGCTGGGGTATGAGGAAGAGATGAAACGCTATCCCGCGCTCCGGCCGGAGTGTATTCTCTCCTGGGATTACCTGCAGAAAGTGGATGCCATATTAAAAGAAGGAAAGCGGACGGCGTTTGTCTGTACCGCAGATGAGTATGCACTTGAGATCATGAAGGATCAGAAGCGGGCAAAAAGAAAGGCGCCGGTGGATTACGGCATTACCGGATTTGACAATATCGATACGCTGGCATATGTGACACCGCAGCTTTCCACGATCTCCAATGTGGTGGATGAGGTGGCAAAAAAGTGCCGTTGAGATGCTTTTTGCCATGATAGACGCTGAACCGGAAAGTGGAGCAGGTGACAGGAGACAGTCAGCGGATTTTACCTCATCGCTACCTGGAGGGAGAGACGCTGTAGTGACAGAAGGATATAGTATATAATCAGAATATAATTCAACAACCCGGTTAAAGCTGCGGAAATCAGACTGCCTGTCCGAGGCAGGTGCGGATGTCGTCCCTGGCGTTGCTGATGGATTTTAAGTGGAACGTGTCTGTCAGGTACTGCAGGACATTCGGACTCAAAAAGGCGGGCAGAGTGGGACCGAGATAAATGGCATGGATGCCGAGACTTAACAGAGCGAGAAGGTCAGCGACGGCTTTCTGTTCATACCAGGAAATAATCAGCGAGAGCGGAAGACCGTTGACGTCCGTGCCAAATGCATCGGCGAGAGCAGTGGCAATGCGGATGGCAGAGTAGACATCGTTGCACTGTCCGATGTCGAGGAGCCTCGGAAGACCCGCCACCTCCCCGAAGTCCAGCTTGTTGAAGCGGTACTTGCCGCAGGCGAGGGGGTCATAATGAGGCAGTCCTGTGGAACCATCTCGGCGAATTCGGTGTAATAGTTGCGTCCGGGGCGCGCTCCGTCGCAGCCGCCGCTGAGGAAGAAATGGCGCAGTTTTCCGGATTTTACGGCATCCACGATCGCATCAGCATAGCCCAGTGTGGCGTGGTGACCGAAGCCGACGAGGATTTCCTGTACGTCCTGGTCTTCGGGATAGCCGCCGAGTTCCAGTGCCTGCTCTATGATGGCGCTAAAATCCTTTTCGCCGTTCTCGTTTTTGCCAATGTGCTTCACACCGTCCCAGCCGACCACATTTGTGCTGTAGATGCGGTCTTTGTAGGAGTCGCGCGGGCGCATCAGGCAGTTGGTGGTCATGAGAATACAGCCGGGAAGATTGTCGAACTGTTTCTGCTGATCCTGCCAGGCACCGCCGAAATTCCCGGCGAGGTGCGGATATTTGTTCAGCCCCGGATAACCGTGACAGGGAAGCATCTCTCCGTGGGTGTAGATATGGATGCCGGTTCCCTCCGTCTGCTTTAAAAAAGCATTTCAAGGTCTTTTAAATCGTGCCCGGAGACGATGATAAACGGACCTTTTTTCAGGTGGACATTGACTTTTTTCGGGGCCGGGTTCTGATAGATGGTCGTGTTGGCTTCGTCCAGTTTTTTCATGACTTCGATTGCCATCTCACCGGTGCGCATGGTAAGGCGGATCAGTTCCTCGACCGACAGCCGGTCGTCCGTGAGGGCTTCCAGGGCGAGAATATAGAAATCATCCGCCTCATCGCTGTAATAGCCGAGCTCTCTCGCCTGATGCCCGTAGGCGCTGATGCCTTTGAGTCCGTAGAGAACGGTCTGACGCAGGGACCGGATGTCCGGATCGAGCGACTTGTCATACATGATACCGGCGATGGGCGCGTCGCGCAGCATCTCGGTTTTGGTCTGCGGAAGATCGTAGGTGGCGTGAAGCGTGGGCTGACTGGGAGCGCCTGCGTAAGCCCGGAGTTCTTCTTTGATGCGCTGGGATTCGCGCAAAAGTTCGACATGTACTTCCGCGTCAAAATTAACGTTCGTAAGTGTGGTAAATAGCACATTTTCGATGAAGCTGACAACACTTTTATCCATAGGAGTGCCTTTTTCGATCAGAGGCCTGGCATAGCAGCTGATGCCCTTGATCTGAAAGATTAAAAAAGATCCTGCAGATTTGCGACTTCGGGAGTTTTTCCGCATACACCGAGCTTGGTGCAGCCTTTCTGGTTAGCAGTCTGCTCACACTGGTAGCAGAACATTTCGTAATCGAGTTCCATATTATTTCCCATGTTGATTTCTCCTATTTTTATTGATATACCGGGTAATCCGTGTTGCGACAGGCACAGTATGTGCAGAATATGTAAAAAAGATGCGGCAGAGCCGGATATAATGAGAAGACTTATCAGCAACCCCGTTTTCATTTCAGATCGCAGTGCTATAATAAAAACAGGATTAGATATAACTAACCCCGAACATGCAACGGTCAGAAAGGATGGCATTATGGGAAGATATTATCGATTATCAAAAAAGCTGACAGAGGATGAGAGCAGGGAAGTACAGCGGGAGATGAGAGAAATCGCTGACGTGGAGGACGTCTCGATCAAAGCGGACGAGCGGATGCTTTTTGTCGTCACAAAGGACGGACAGTTTTCGGATGTGATGAGCCGGGCAGTCAATATCTGCAGCCGCGTGGCAAACGGAGCGGAACTTTCATTCGCACGTTTTGCGGAGGCATAGATTCGGAAGAGAGCGTGCCGACAGACAATACGCGGACTTTTTAGTGTTCCTAACATCACCGCTTCACAGACAATATAAAACCGCGCGAACCGAAACTCGTTGGCATCTGCTATTGAAAGCATGGCAGATGCCGACTCAGACATCGGCTTTGCGCGGTTATGTTTTGTTCATTAGTGATGTAAGGAACACACAAAAAGTCCTTAAATTGTCTGTCGGCCTGCGGACACACCCGCGGAGTGCTCAAAACTTGGAAAAACACGGATTATCGCAGATGTAAAAAGCGGCAGGGTTAGAAATTCCGTATTGTGCGATCCGAATTTCCCCGCCTGCTTCTATCCGGAATGCGATCGCACGCCCTCTATGAATTTGAGAAACAATCTCAATAGCGGGGCAATTTCTCTCTTGCTTTCTTAACGGTTTCGTTCTAGAATGTGGTTGAATCATATCCTACCTTGCAACTAGGATATGAAAGATGTGGGGAGCGTCGCAAAGAAAACCAAAAGGGCAGCGGAGGGAATCATGAAAGAGGATTCCGGCTGCAGAAAACGCTTCAGAAACGGAGGCAGCTATGGCTGAGCAGATTTTACAGGTAGAAGGGCTTACGGCGCGCGTGGAGGATAAGGTGATCCTGCACGAGGTCGGGCTTACGATAAAAAAAAGGAGAGACGCATGTGCTGATGGGACCGAACGGTGCGGGAAAGTCGACACTGGGGTATGTTCTGACCGGCAATCCCAAATACAGCGTCACAGAGGGAAAAAAATCCTTTTCAAGGGAAATGACATCACGGAGGAGGCGGCAGACAAGCGCGCCAAGGCGGGAATGTTCCTGTCGTTTCAGGAACCGCTCGAGGTGCCGGGACTCTCCCTCGAGAGCTTTATCCGCAGTGCATTGAGCGAGCAGGGCAGAAATAAAATGCGCGTCTGGAATTTCAGAAAAGAATTAAAAGTGGCAATGGAAGTGCTGCACATGGATCCCTCCTACGCCGGGCGGGATTTAAACGTGGGATTTTCCGGCGGTGAGAAAAAGAAATGAGATCCTGCAGTTGATGATGTTAAAACCGGATCTTGCCATTTTAGACGAGACAGACTCCGGGCTGGACGTGGATGCGGTGCGGCTTGCGTCCGAGGGAATCCGCGAGTACCAGAAGGAGAATCCGGACGGCGCACTTTTAATCATCACGCACAGCACGCGCATCCTGGACGCGCTTCATGTGGACGCAACCCATATCATGGTGAACGGGCATATTGTGGCATCGGGGATGCATCGCTGGTGGATAAGATCAACCGCGAAGGTTACGAGGAGTATGAGAAGCTGGCACAAAAAGGAGAGGATGAGCGGTGAAAGAGAAGACATACGTAGAAGACATTGACCGCAGCATATACGATGTGAAGGATGAGGAACGGGATGCTTACAAGGTCGATGAGGGACTGACCGAGGCGATCGTCGAGCAGATCTCCCGTGAAAAAAAGGATCCGCCGTGGATGGAACTGTTCCGGCTTCAGGCGCTGCAGATTTACAATGAGATGCCGGTGCCGGACTGGGGACCGTCGATTGAGGGGCTGGATATGAGCCATATCGTGACGTATGTGCGGCCGAATACAAAGATGACGGCAAAGTGGTCGGATGTGCCGCAGGACATCAAGGACACCTTTGAGCGGCTCGGTATCCCACAGGCGGAGCGCAAGTCGCTGGCAGGTGTCGGGGCGCAGTATGACTCGGAGCTGGTGTATCACAATGTGCGGGAAGAAGTGGCAGCCCAGGGCGTGGTGTACACGGATATGGAGAGTGCGTTAAAGGGCGAATACGCGGATATGGTGCAAAGCCACTTTATGAAACTGGTCAAACCGAACGATCACAAATTTGCCGCACTGCACGGAGCAGTCTGGTCAGGAGGATCGTTTGTCTATGTGCCGCCGGGCGTGTCGGTTACGATCCCGCTGCAATCCTATTTCCGGCTCAATGCGCCGGGAGCAGGGCAGTTTGAACACACGCTCATCATCGTGGATAAGGGGGCGTATCTGCATTTTATCGAGGGCTGTTCCGCACCAAAATACAATGTGGCGAACCTCCATGCGGGCTGTGTGGAACTGTTTGTCGAGGAGGGCGCGACACTGCGCTATTCCACGATCGAGAACTGGTCGAAAAACATGTACAATCTGAACACCAAGCGGGCGCTGGTCAAGGAGGGGGACGGATCGAGTGGGTGTCCGGCTCCTTCGGCTCCCATGTATCGTATCTCTATCCGATGAGTATCTTAAAGGGAAAAGGGGCGCACATGGAATTCACAGGCATCACGTTTGCCGGAAAAGGTCAGAATCTGGACACCGGGGCAAAGGTGGTGCATGCCGCACCGGATACCTCCTCGTACATGAACACCAAGTCGATCTCCAAGGACGGCGGTATCAGCACGTTCCGGAGTTCCGTGAGCATTACAAAGGAAGCCGCCGGCAGCAAATCGGCAGTTTCCTGTCAGTCGCTGATGCTCGATGACATCTCAAGATCGGATACGATTCCGGCGATGGACATCCGCACAGGAGACGCGGATGTGGGACATGAGGCAAAAATCGGCCGCATCAGCGACGACGCTGTATTCTATCTGATGTCCCGCGGCATCAGCGAGGAGGAAGCGCGGTCGATGATTGTCAGTGGTTTTGCAAGCAACGTGTCAAAGGAACTGCCGTTAGAGTATGCGGTGGAGATGAACAATCTGATTGATCTTGAGATGAAGGGCAGCATCGGGTAAAGGAGGAGCTTATGACAAAACAGAATCAGGCGATCACAGTCAACCGGCTTCCTGCAAAGACCTGGAACTGGCTGAAAATGAATGAAACCGTGATTGGGATGCCGCGGATCGACGGCAGTATAGCGATAAAACAGAGTGTGGCAGAAGCAGGGCAGGCAGAGGATGAGCAGCTGCGGATGGCACAGCAGACGGAGTGGGATAAAATCACAACCGGGATGGGCGAGGCGATGGATCAGCCGTCGGAGACAGATGTGGCATGGGATACCGAGCTTTTGGCGATTCCGGAACATGCAGACTGCGGCGAACCGTATGTGTACCGTTTTTCCTACCAAAGCGGGCAGCACGCCTATAACCGCCTGCATATCTATGCCGGAGCGCACAGCCGGGCAAAAGTAATCCTGCTCTGCGAGAGCGGGGAGACGGGCGGGATGATGTCCGCCATCCAGACGAAGGTATATGCCGGGGAGGGCGCGAAAGTAGAACTGTATGTGGTGCAGACGATGAATGCGGAAGCCGTCTGCCTGCATGATGTGGGTGTCTCGTGTGAAAAAGATGCCGCTGTGAAGGAAGTGCAGCTGGAACTGGGCGGCGCCGAGGTCTATACGGGAACACTGTTTGAACTTAACGGAGAAGAGAGCACGGCAGAACTCGTAAGCGGATATCTGGGCACCGGCAGGCAGAAGATTGATATGAATTATGTCGCCAGACACCGCGGGAAAAAGACGAAGAGCAATATGCAGATATCGGGTATCTTAAAGAACGAGGCGAAGAAGCTGATGCGCGGAACGATCGATTTTGTGCACGGCTGTGTGGGAGCTAAGGGAGACGAGAAGGAGGATGTGCTTCTTGTCGGTGACAATATGGTCAACCAGACCATCCCGTTAATCCTGTGCGCGGAGGAGGATGTGGAGGGCAATCACGGCGCTTCCATCGGCAAGCTCGACGAGAACATGCTCTTTTATGCCGCCACGAGAGGCATTCCCCCGGAGGAGGCACAGAGACTGCTGACACTGGCGAAGATCGAAGCGATAAACAGCCAGATCCCGTCAGAGGAGGTGCGCGGCGCTGTTGAAACTTATCTGAAGGAGCAATGCATATGACAGATTATAAAAAGGATTTTCCGCTGCTTGCGGAAAGCGATATCGCTTACCTCGACAACGCGGCGACAGAACAGCGGCCGGCGTGCGTGCTTGATGCGGAGCGGGAATTCTATGAGCGCTGGAATGCCAATCCGCTGCGCGGGCTCTATGAGCTGGGCGTGGAGGCGACAGAGCAGTATGAGCATGCGAGAGAGCGCGTCGCACGGTTTGTACATGCGAAGAGTGAGAGAGAAATCATTTTTACCAGAAATACGACCGAGGGCATCAACCTGGTGGCGTACAGCTATGCGCTGCCCCAGTTAAAGCCTGGGGATGAGATTCTTGTCACGATCATGGAGCATCACAGCAACCTGCTTCCGTGGCAGATGGCGGCCAGACGAACCGGAGCCACGCTTAAATATCTGGAGTGTGAACCGGACGGCAGTTTTACGGAGGAGAAAATCCGTGATGCCGTCACACCGCACACAAAAGCTTGCCGCGCTGACACTTGTCTCGAATGTGCTTGGACGGGCGACCCCGGCAGAAAAAAACTGATCGGGATGGTACACGAAAACGGCGGTGTGGTACTGGCGGATGCGGCACAGGCAGCGCCGCATATGCCGATCGATGTCACGGCACTTGACGTGGATTTTCTGGCATTTTCCGGACACAAGCTGATGGCGCCGATGGGGATCGGTGTGCTCTATGGAAAACAGGAACTTTTAGAGAGATGCCGCCGTTTCTGACCGGCGGGGGAGATGATTGACCGTGTGACGAGAGAGGGAGCCGTATTTGCCGAACTTCCCCATAAGTTTGAGGCAGGGACGGTCAATGCGGGAGGCGCGGCCGCGCTTGCCGCCGCGATCGATTATCTGGAATCCATCGGCTGGAAAGAAATCACGGAGCGCGAGGAGATGCTTACCGCCCAGCTGCTTGCCGGAATGAAAAAAATTCCGGGCGTGCATATTCTGGGAAGCGGGGACGAAAAGGAGCACTGCGGAATTGTGAGCTTTACCGTGGATGATGTACACCCGCATGATATTGCATCGATCTTAGATGAGGCGCACGTCGCGGTGCGGGCGGGACATCACTGCGCCCAGCCGCTGTTGGAATGGCTCGGCATTTCGTCCTGTGCCAGAGCGAGCGTGGCATTTTATAATACGCCAGAGGATGTCGGACGATTTCTGGATCAGCTGGCACAAGTCAGGAGGATGATGGGATATGAATAACCGGACATTTTATAATGAGGTGCTGACGGATCACAACCGCTATCCGGGTCACAAGGAGAAGCTTGCGGATGCGAATCTGGTGCTTGAGGGTGTGAATCCGAGCTGCGGGGATGATATTGTGCTGCAGCTGCGCGTGGAGGATGGCAGGATTGCGGAGGGAACCTTTACGGGCGACGGCTGCGCCATCTCACAGGCTTCCGTGGATATCATGCTGGATCTGGTCATCGGAAAGACCAAGGAAGAGGCCATGCACCTGGCGGATCTGTTCTTTCGGATGATTAAAGGGACGGTATCGGACGAGGAATTAGAAGAACTCGAGGAGGCATCGGCGCTTGTGGACATTTCACACATGCCGGCGCGTGTCAAATGCGCGGTACTCGGCTGGCACACGCTTACGGAGATGCTTGGGGACGAACCGGAAGAGAAATAGAAAAATATAGAAATAAAAAGGAGTGGCAGGGATCGAGTAAATCTCTGCTGTTTTACAGGTTTTTGATGCCATCGGTTATTGCAGCCGGTGTGAACCGGTTTATAATAAGGAAAAACGCAGCCATCCGGCGGAGGTATTAAAAACCGGGAGCAGGATGGAAAATGGTGGATAATGATGAAGTTTATCAATAACGAAAAAATACTGGAAAAATACAAAAAGCGGTACTATAATGCACAATAATGTAAAGAGCGAACAACATGTTCAGCAAAGGATGCACGGGATTGTGCATAGAAATGGAGGATACATATGTTAAAGTGTTTTGAGAAGATCGATTGGAAGAAGACAGGAATTTTTGCAGGCGGCGTATTATTTGGAACAGCCGGTATCAAGGTACTTTCCAGCAAGGATGCCAAGAAGGTTTACACAAGCTGTACCGCAGCTTTCTTAAGAGCAAAAGAGTGTGTGATGAACACCGTAAGCACCGTACAGGAGAATGCCGGAGACATCTATGCAGGCGCAAAGGAGATCAATGAGGAGCGCGCAGCCAAGGCTGAGGCAGAGGCATTTGCAGATGCAGAGGCAGAAGCAGCAGAGAAGACCGGGACTGCAGAGAACACCGAAGAATAAGATTTTGATAAGAGGCGAGTAAAGTGAAGTTTGCAATCAAGCATGAGATTAAGGGGCGGATGCGGATTCACGTGGCACAGTACCGCATGAGTTGTGCACAGGCGGATACGCTTCTGTATTTTTTACAAAATGATATACAGGTCTCAAGCGCCAAGGTGTATGAGCGTACGGGTGACGCAGTCATCTGTTATGACGGCAGCAGAGCGGAACTGATTGACAAGCTCAGACATTTCCACTATGAAGATGTGGAGGTGCCGAACGGGCTGATCGAGAATTCCGGAAGAGAGCTGAATGCAAGCTACCAGGAGAAGCTGATCGGCAGAGTGGTGAGACGCTATGCATCCAAGATTTTTCTGCCGTATCCCATCCGGGCGTGCTGGACGACGGTCAAGTCGTTCCGCTACATCTGGAAGGGCATAAAGACACTGGCGGCACGAAAGATCGAAGTACCGGTACTCGATGCGACGGCGATCGGAGTGTCTATTCTGCGCGGTGATACCGAGACGGCGGGATCGATCATGTTCCTGCTTGGCATCGGCGAGCTGTTAGAAGAGTGGACGCACAAGAAGTCCGTCGGCGACCTTGCGCGCACCATGTCTTTGAATGTCGGCAAAGTATGGCTGAAGAAGGACGGCGTGGAGGTTCTTGTCGGCGCGAAGGAAGTCCGTGAGGGAGACGAGGTGGTTGTCCATATGGGCAATGTAATCCCGTTTGACGGCGTCGTGACAGACGGCGAGGCGATGGTCAACCAGGCATCCTTAACCGGAGAATCCGAGCCGGTACGCCGGATTAGTGAGAATTATGTCTATGCAGGAACTGTAGTCGAGGAAGGGGAGCTTACCATTCTCGTGAAGGCGGTAGGCGGCTCCAGCCGCTACGACAAGGTTGTGCAGATGATCGAGGAATCCCAGAAGTTAAAGTCCGGGCTTGAGAGCCGGGCAGAGCATCTGGCGGACCGTCTGGTACCGTATTCCCTCGGTGGCACGGCGCTCACATACCTTCTGACCCGGAATGTGACGAAGGCGTTGTCGATTCTGATGGTGGATTTCTCCTGCGCATTAAAGCTTGCCATGCCGATCTCCGTATTGTCGGCGATCCGTGAGGCTAGTTTTTTACAATGTGACGGTCAAGGGCGGAAAATATTTAGAGGCAATGGCTGAGGCAGATACAATCGTCTTTGATAAGACCGGCACACTGACCAAGGCAAAGCCGACCGTGGCAAAAAGTGGTTTCCTTTAACGGGGACAGCCCGGATGAACTTCTTAGGATTGCAGCCTGCATGGAGGAGCATTTCCCACATTCCATGGCAAAAGCGGTTGTTGAGGCAGCCAGGGAAAAAGGTCTGGATCATGAGGAAATGCATTCCAAGGTGGAGTATGTGGTGGCACATGGTATTTCCACCACGATCAACGGCAGGAAAGCCGTGATTGGAAGCTATCATTTTGTATTTGAGGATGAGGGAGCTGCCCTTCCTGAGGGGTACGAAGGAACTGTTCGAGAGCCTGCCGGAGGAGTATTCCCATCTGTATCTGGCCATCGAGGGACAGCTTGCAGCCGTGATCTGTATTGAAGATCCGCTCCGTGAGGAGGCGGAGGCAGTTATCAATTCCCCTGCGCCGCTCCGGTATCAAGAAGATCGTCATGATGACGGGTGACAGCGAGCGGACGGCAAGCGCCATCGCAAAGCGCGTCGGTGTGGACGAGTATTATTCCGAGGTGCTTCCGGAGGATAAAGCCGGTTTTGTCGAGCGTGAAAAGGCAGCCGGACGCAAGGTTATCATGGTCGGAGACGGCATCAACGATTCCCCGGCACTCTCTGCGGCGGATGTCGGCATCGCGATTTCGGACGGTGCGGAGATTGCGCGTGAGATCGCGGATATCATGGTAAGCTCGGATGATCTCTATCAGATCGTGACCTTAAAGCTGTTGAGCGACGGCCTGATGAAGCGGATTCGCAAGAATTACCGCGTGATTGTCGGATTCAATACCGGATTGATCCTGCTAGGAGTCGGCGGCGTTTTTACAGCCGACCACATCAGCGCTTCTGCATAACACCTCTACGCTGGTCATCAGCTTAAAGAGCATGCAGAATCTTTTGAGCTAACTGAATATGTATTTTGAAAAGTCTTTACAGATTTGCCACTGGCAGTAAAATGCGGCAGAACTGTGAAGGCTTTTTTTGTTTATACCGTAAGAAATGTTTTACAAAAAAAGAATATTTTAAGATCCATTCAGATATGTTTCCAATAATTTACAAATTTATTGATGACAAAATAAAAAATGTGTATAATAAAGGCAGATGTAAAAAGTTGGCAGATAATAGCATACAGAAAGAGAGTAACGGGTATGAGAAAAAATGGATCAGACTGATTGCAGCAGCTGTGGGAAGTTTTCTGCTTTGCCGGCTGCGGTGCAGATACGCAGATTGATGATTATGCTATAAATGACGGAGCGGAGAGCGTGCAGCAGACAGCGGGGACGGAGTCGGCAGCAACAACGACCGCGACGGAGGGAATCCCGAAGGACGAGATCAAGGTGGGGGTGCTCCATCTGTCAGACCCGGCAGAAGGAAGCGGATACACGTACACGCATGATCTGGGAATTCAGGGAATGCAGCAGAACCTCGGACTTTCCGACGATCAGATTGTGCGGAAAATCAATGTCCCAGATTCCGATGAGGATGCGACAAAGCAGGCGATTCAGGAATGTATCGACGAGGGCTGTAACATTATCTTTACGACCAGCTGGGGTTACATGGAGCCGACAGCGGAGATGGCGGAGGAATATCCCGATGTTTATTTTTCCCATGGAACCGGTTATATGAGCAACGGCAGGAATTTCAATAACTATTTCGGCAGAATCTATCAGGCGCGCTATTTAAGCGGTATTGTGGCGGGAATGAATACCACGACGAACAAGATCGGTTATGTGGCTGCCATGGATAACAGCAATTCAGAGGTGACGGGAGGAATCGATGCGTTCGCGCTCGGTATCTATTCGGTCAATCCGGACGCGAAGGTTTACGTCAAGGTGACGAACAGCTGGTATGATCCGGAGGCGGAGGAGAATGCGGCAAAGACACTTCTCGATATGGACTGTGATGTGATCGCCCAGCACTGTGATACGGGTATCCGCAGACACTTGCCCAGGAGCGTGGCGTATACAGCATCGGGTACAATTCCGACATGAGCAAGAATGCGCCGGAGGCCTGCCTGTGCAGCGTTATCTGGAACTGGAGTGCCTACTATACCGCGGCAGTGCAGAGCTTAATTGACGGAACCTGGGATGGAAGCAATTATTACGGCGGCATGAACGAGAATCTGGTCGGTCTTACCAATCTGGCGGATTTCTGTGCGGAGGGCACACAGGAGAAGGTAGACGAGGCGAAGGAACAGATCCTTTCGGGGCAGAACGGTGTATTTGACGGTGTGATCGAGACAAATACCGGAGAGACGGTCGGTGAAGCGGGCAAGACGCTCGACGATGCGACAATCACCGGCGGCATCAACTGGTATTTTAAGACGGTGAATGTTGTGGATTAAGGAGCAGCCGGACGAAAAGAGACACGCAGATGCACAGACGAAATGGAGATTAGTATGAACATTAAGAAAAAGATTCTGGGGATTACAATAGCACCGGTCATCATATTGGGGTTGATTTCCATGTTTTTGACAACCACAATGGTACGGAGCGCCATGCTGGAGGAGATCGAGGAAGCGCTTCGGGGAACGGCGGCAGCCACGCTCGCAGCCTACGATCAGAACACGGGAGATTATCTGCAGACCAGTAACGGGGATATCTGGAAAGGCAGCTATAATATTTCAAAGTCCGAGAGCCTGGTAGACCGCATCAAGGGCAATACCGGCATGGATGTCACATTTTTCTACGGAGACACCCGCATTATGACGTCGGCGGTCGATGCAGGAGGGAACCGTATCTTGAATTCCAAGGCCGGTGACCGGATTGTGGAAAAGGTACTACAGGGCGGCGAATCCTATTTCAGCCATGCGGTGTCGATCGAGGGCACTTTGAACTATGGATATTTTATACCGGTATATCAGAACGGATCGACCGATGAGATTATCGGTATGATTTTTGTGGGGAACGGACAAGCAGGAAAAGGATGCCGTGATCAACAAGATTCTGGGAACAATCAGTATGGCGGTATGCGCTGTGATGATCTTATGCATTGCGATCGGCATGAAGCTTGCAACCTCAATGAGCCGCAATATCCGCAGCAGTATTGAGGTGGTAGGAAAAGTGGCGGACGGCGATCTGAATGTCTGGGTAGAAGACAAGCTGCTCGGGAGACACGACGAGATCGGTGATCTGTCCCGCGTGACGATCACGCTGCGGGATGCCATGAAGGCAACTATCCAGGAGATTTCACAAAATGCCAAACGCCTGCTCGATGCGTCCGAACTGCTCGGTACAGCGGCAGACCAGACAAACGGAACCATGGATCATGTGCGCATGGCAGTCAACCAGATTGTGGAGAATTCCACCGAACAGGCACAGAATTCCCAGAATACATCGGAACATATGCGTATTATGGGTGAGAATATTACGGAGACGTCGGCAGAGGTGGAACTGTTGGATGACAATGCAGCTTCCATGCAGCAGTCCAGTGAGAAGGCGGCAGAGACGCTCAACAATCTGCGGAACATCAATATCGAGGTGGAACGCATTATCGGTGAAGTGCAGGAGCAGACGAACCGGACCAACGATTCGGTACAGAAGATCCATGAGGCAACCGCGTTTATCACGTCGATTGCGGAGGAGACGAACCTTCTCAGCCTGAACGCTTCGATCGAGGCGGCGAGAGCCGGAGAGAGCGGCAGAGGATTCGGTGTAGTGGCAGACCAGATCAAGAAGCTCTCCGAGCAGTCGAATGAGTCGAGCAAGGAGATCGAGGAGACCGCGAAGACACTCAGTGAGGATTCTGCAAAGGCGGTTGAGATTATGCAGCAGATGCAGGAGATCATTATGAACCAGAGCGCGAGCATGCAGGATACGCAGAAGGTAGTGGAAGAGGTAATCGCGCAGATCGGCAGCTCCATGCAGAGTATCCGTCAGATCAAAGAAAGCACAGGACATCTGGAAAATTCCAGAAATGAAGTGCTGCAGGCGGTGAGTGAACTCTCAGAAATCGTGCAGGGCAATGTGGACAGCACGAAGAAGACATACGATGAGACGGAAGAGGTAGTGGATACTTTCAAGCAGGTGTATGTCAGTGCAGAGCAGCTCCGCGAGATCGCAGATGAGCTGGTCAGCAGTATTGATTACTTTAAGATGCAGTAAAACGAGGGACTGCCCCATAAGCGGGCAGCCCCTTTTGACTTGATAAGTAATATTATAAAGAGAAGATCATATCCTTCGATTTCAGATGGAATGCATCTGGAAATTCGGATCAAAAAATGTGGCATTTCTAAACAACCGGTTTTTGCATCTGCGATGATCCGTGTTTTTCCAAGTTTTGAGCACTCCACGGAATGTGTCCGCAATCCGCAGACAATTTTAGGATTCTCGTGTGTCCCTTGCGGCACTGCTGAATAGAACATAACCGCGCGAAGCCGCTGTCTGAGTCGTCATCTGCCCTGTTTTTGAATAGCTGATGACGACGAGTTCGGTTCGCGCGGTTTTATATTGTCTGTGAAGCAGTGCCGCTAGGGACACTAGGGAATCCGCTCATTGTCTGCGGTTTGTCGGACACATTCCGTGGATTGTCAAAACGTGGAAGAGACACGGAATCCGATGCAAAAATCCGACAGGAAGAAATGTACGCATTTTTTTCAACGAATGTTCCAGCTACATTTCCATCTGAAATCGAAGGGCATGATCTGTTTTCCATTATAGTACTTACCACGTAAAAGGGACTGACCGCTTTATGCGGCAGCCCTTCTTTTATGATTCTTAGGCGGATTGTTCGCAGCAATTATGCCTGCGGACCAGCAGATACAAGTGCCTTACCGGCATCGTTGCCTTCGTATTTTGCGAAGTTCTTAACGAATCTTGCAGCCAGATCCTTAGCCTTTGTCTCCCAATCGGAAGCATTTGCGTAGGTATCACGCGGATCAAGGATTCCAGAATCAACACCCGGAAGCTCTGTCGGAACCTCGAAGTTGAAGTATGGAATCGTCTTGGTCGGAGCAGTCTTGATGGCGCCGTTTAAGATGGCATCGATGATACCACGGGTATCCTTAATGGAGATACGCTTGCCTGTGCCGTTCCATCCTGTGTTAACAAGATATGCCTTAGCACCGCTCTTCTCCATCTTCTTAACAAGCTCCTCAGCGTACTTGGTCGGATGCAGCTCAAGGAATGCCTGTCCGAAGCAAGCGGAGAAAGTAGGAGTCGGCTCAGTGATACCGCGCTCTGTACCAGCAAGCTTTGCTGTGAATCCAGACAGGAAGTAGTACTGTGTCTGCTTCGGTGTCAGGATAGATACTGGCGGAAGTACGCCGAATGCATCTGCGGACAGGAAGATTACGTTCTTAGCTGCCGGTGCAGAAGAGATCGGGCGAACAATGTTCTGAATGTGATCGATCGGGTAAGATACACGGGTGTTCTCGGTTACGCTCTTGTCTGCGAAATCGATCTTGCCGTTTGCATCCAGAGTAACGTTCTCAAGAAGTGCGTTACGTTTGATTGCATTGTAGATATCCGGCTCGGAATCCTTGTCAAGGTTGATAACCTTGGCATAGCATCCACCCTCGAAGTTGAATACGCCGTTGTCATCCCAGCCGTGCTCGTCATCACCGATCAGAAGACGCTTCGGGTCGGTTGAAAGAGTGGTCTTGCCGGTTCCGGACAGTCCGAAGAAGATAGCGGTATTCTCACCGTTTAAGTCTGTGTTTGCAGAGCAGTGCATGGAAGCCATACCCTTGAGCGGAAGGAAGTAGTTCATCATGGAGAACATACCTTTCTTCATCTCTCCGCCGTACCAGGTGTTAACGATAACCTGCTCTTTGCTTGTGATGTTGAACATAACAGCAGTCTCGGAATTCAGACCTAACTCTTTGTAGTTCTCAACTTTTTGCCTTGGAAGCGTTGTATACAACGAAATCCGGCTTGAAGTTCTCAAGCTCCTCAGCGGTTTGGCTTGATGAACATGTTGGTTACGAAATGAGCCTGCCAAGCTACCTCAACGATGAAACGGATAGCCATGCGGGTGTCCTTGTTAGAGCCGCAGAATGCATCAACTACGAAAAGTCTTTTGTTGGAGAGCTCTTTGATAGCGATGTCCTTTACTGCATTCCAGGCTTCCTGGGTAGCCGGGTGGTTATCATTCTTATACTCATCGGAAGTCCACCATACAGTGTCCTTGGAGTTCTCATCTTCAACGATGAATTTGTCTTTTTGGAGAACGACCTGTATAGATACCGGTCATAACGTTAACTGCACCCAGCTCGCTGACCTGTCCTTTTTCGTAGCCTTCCAGCTCCGGTTTGGTCTCCTCTTCAAATAACTGCTCATAAGAAGGGTTGTACACAACTTCTGTGGTTACGGTAATACCGTACTTGCTTAAATCGATTGTTGCCATCTTATTAAACCTCTTTCCTTTCATATTTATATGGTAAACACCTGCGGATAGCAGGCTTTACGATATCTTTTCCGGGATGCTGGAATTTGCCAACTTCCCCTACCATAATTATACATAGTTAACTCATAAAATCAATAAAAAATTGTTAAAATTTTAGCAAATTCTGTATATAAATGGGAGAGGAAAAGAGGGGGAACCTGCGGCGGGAGGCGTTGACAGTACAGAAGGGATTCGGTATAATCCAAAAGAGTTCAAAATAGGAGTTTATCGGCAGAGATATGAAGTTCCATGGAAAAGAGAGGCCGCGGCAGACAGCCGTGGCTTTTGCACTGTAATATAGAAAGAAGTGGGTTTTAATTATGAGGTATCAGATCAGACACGCACGCGTCCAGTTCGGTGGGGATGTGATCCTGCAGGACGTCAATTTTGAGGTACACGACAGGGAAAAAAAATTGCGATTGTGGGGGCGCAACGGCTGTGGAAAGACAACCCTGCTAAGACTGATTGCCGGGGATATAGAGATGAGCAACCCAGACAGTGACGAGGAGTGCGGCATCACGATGGCGGGAGGCCAGGAGATCGGTTTCCTGCGGCAGGTCAACTTTGTGGACGCGGAGGTGACCGTGGAGGACGAATTAAAAAAAGTTTTTGTACCGGTGTTTGCCTGTGAGGAGCGCATGAAAGAGCTGGAGGAGCAGATGAAGACGGCGGCAGAGACAAAGGAGACTGCGCCGGATGGGGCGCTCCTGCGCGAGTATGACAGATTGCAGAAGCAGATGGAGGCGATGCGGGGATATTCCTGGCGCAGGGATATGGAGACGATGTTCCAGCGGTTTGGATTTGCACTGGAGGATCTGCGGCGTCCGATCGGCAGTTTTTCCGGAGGGCAGCAGACGAAAGTGGCGTTTATAAAGCTGCTTCTGACGCGCCCGGATATCATGCTGCTCGACGAGCCGACGAACCATCTGGATCTGCCGACAATCGAGTGGCTGGAAAATTATCTGAAAGGCTACGACAAAGCGGTCGTGATCGTGTCGCATGACCGGATGTTTTCTGGACAAGGTGGCGGATGTGACCTATGAGATCGAGTATCACGAGATGAAGCGCTATCCGGGAAACTACACGTATTTCATGCAGCGCAAGCAGGAGAATCTCATCAAGCAGGAGAAGGATTACGAGGAACAGCAGAAAGAGATCAAACGGCTGACGGACTGGATTGAAAAGTGGAAGAACACACCGACCAAGGTGGCGGCGACGCGCTCAAAACGCATGGCGATCGAGCACATGGTGAAGATTGAGAAGCCGAGACGCTTTGATACGCGCGCATTTCACGGGCGGTATACGCCGCGTATCGAGAGCTACACCAATGTGATTCAGGCAAAAAGACCTCTCCATCGGCTATGATGCACCGCTGGCAGAGGTGTCTTTTTTGCTGCAGAAAAAGGAGCGTCTGGCGATCATCGGGGGAGAACGGCAAGGGAAAATCTACATTATTAAAGACGTTGATCGGAGAACAGCCGGCACTTGGCGGCAGCTTCAAATTCGGGCAGAACGCGGTGGAGTGGGGGTATTTTGACCAGCAGAAAGCGGTGATGGAGCAGGCACCGCCCCAACAGACCGTGCTTGAGAATTTCTGGGCAGCGTATCCGGGGTACCTGCGCGAGGAGGTGCGCAGCGCGCTCGGCGGCTTTTTTATTTTCCGGGCAGGATGTGGAGAAAAAAAATGGGGCAGCTCTCCGGAGGGGGAGAAAGGTGCGTCTCGCACTGTGCAAAATGCTTCAGACCAGACCGAATCTTCTGATCCTGGATGAGCCGACGAACCATATGGACATCATCGGAAAAGAAGCGTTAGAGCAGATGCTGCGCGAGTACGAGGGCACGGTGCTGTTCGTGTCGCACGACCGCTATTTTATCAGCAGGATCGCCACGGGCATTCTGGAATTTTCCGGGGATGCCGTGAGGCAGTATGCGATGAATTATGAGGAATATCTCGCAGAGAAGCAGAAGTGTGCAGGCGGCGTGGCAGCGAATGCGGGAAGCGCCGCAGGGCGGAACGCGGGAAGTGCCGCGGGACAGGGAGCCGATGTGAGAGGAGCGGCGGATGCCGGCAGTGTTCCGACGCTCTCGGATGTTTTTGACAAGAAGGCCTATTACAATCCGGGCAAGGTGCGCTCACGGCTGCAGCGTCAGAAGGAAAAGTATGAGCGGATGCTTGCGGAGAGCGAGGAGAAGCTGGCGGAACTTCAGATGCAGATGTTAGATCCGGCGCTTGCGAGTGATTATCCGAAGCTGATGGAACTGCAGAGCGCTGTGGATGCGGAGGAAGCCAACCAGGACAGTCTGCTGGAGCGGATGCTTGAGACGGAGACAGAGCTGGCGGAGTACGAGGAAACATAGGAGATGAATGCAGTGTGTCTGAATACAAAGACAGCAGGGAGAAACGGGTTACGCTTCTTTTTCCATCCGCTTTAATTCCGGCAGCACCGTAAACAACATTGTTATAAAGCAGAGGCTTCCACCGATGACGTTTGACACCGGTTCTGCGGCAAAGAGACACCGTCTGTTCCCATGCCGAAAGCATAAGGAAGAAGATAGGTCAGCGGCACGACGATGAATACTTTGCGCAGCAGGGAGAAAAAAGATGGCGTGCTTCTTCTTATTCAGGGATTTGAAGACGGTCTGTCCGATGTACTGCAGATCCATGAAAATAAAAGCGGCAAAGTAAAGCTTTAATGCGGGGATGGCGTCAGCAACCAGTGCGGCATCCGAACTGAAAATACCGATCAGCGCACGCGGGGCAAGGATGATGATGCTCCACATGACGGCGGTATAGAGCAGAATCAGGAGGGCGAGGGTCAGGATCGCTTTTCGCACGCGGCCCGGTCGTCTCGCACCGTAATTGTAACTTAAGATCGGCGAGGTTCCCTCATTGATCGCGTAGATCGGTGTTTCCACCATCTGCCGGACGCTTGAGATGATGGTCATGACGGAGATGTAGACGTCGCCGCCGGTTGACCGAGGACATTGTTGCAGAAAATGGATACCAGACTTTGTTCGTGAGCTGCATGATAAATCCGGCGGTGCCGAGGCTTATAATGTTTTTTGCTTCGACCAGACTGGAACTCCACTCATCCGGGCGCAGCAGCCGCACCTTATATTCCGCGCGCCGGTGTAGAAAGCGGATCACATAGAGCGTGGACAGCGTTTGGGAGAGAACGGTGGCAAGTGCGGCACCGGTGATTCCCAGATGAAAGACAAATATAAAAAGCGGATCTAAGAGAAAATTGGTCACGGCACCGATGGCAACCGAGAGCATGCCGGCGACGGAGTACCCCTGCGCGTTGATAAAGGGGGTTCATACCGGTGGCAATCATGGACGGCAGCGTGCCGAGCAGATAGATCATCAGGTAAGGATAGGCGTATGGCAGGGCGGCATCCGAGGCGCCGAACAGCTTAAGAATTGGCGCTGCAAACAGCAGGCCGGCTGCCATCAGCACCAGAGCGCCGGCGCACAGCATGGTAAATGAGGTATTCATGATCTGACCGGCTTTTTTGGTATCTCCGCCGCCGCGGCTGATTGAGAAAAGCGGAGCGCCGCCGCTGCCGAAAAGATTGCTGAAGGCGGTGATGATGACGATGATCGGGAAACAGAGTCCGACGGCACCGAGCGCTGTGGTGCCGACATCCGGGATGCGGGCAATATAGATCCGGTCTACAATATTGTAGAGCAGGCTTAAGAGCTGTGCGACCAGCATGGGAAGGGCGGCTCCCAAAATATTTCCGGTGATGGTTCCATGTTCAAAATCGATTCGTTTCATATGATAAACTTCCTTTATGTATCTGCGCGGATTTGTTGTTGCTTTACGCTGCAATCCAGTATACCATGATTTATAACAGATGAAAAATATTGTTTGGATGAGACCTGATCAGACGGGAAGAGAGTGGAAACGGAGGATGGGACGGGGACCGGAAAAGTTACCGTGTACCCGGTGTTTTCCGAAATTGAACTGTACTACAATGACATGCACATGGCGTACTGCAACAAGGAGCA
>VOFJ01001141.1_pt1 | contig 33692 bp, 52 predicted proteins | sample 5384081 | NCBI WGS metagenome assembly VOFJ01 (sample SAMN12384729, study PRJNA508395) | human gut metagenome | isolation source: healthy gut I | host: Homo sapiens | reverse complement strand
GTAGAATTGAACAGTTGTGCTATGGACAAGAAAAAGGCAATTTACGTGCCGACGGTCGGCGAGGAAATCGGCAATGCCGTGTCGCACGGCGTGATGTCGCTTCTGGCGCTGCTGGCCCTTCCTTTCGCCGCCGTGTGGGCCTATGTGCATGATCCCGGAGGGGTTCTGGCGTCGGTCTCGGTGTCGGTTTTCGTCATCTCGATCTTCCTGATGTTCCTCGCCTCGACGCTCTACCACTCGATGAACCCGCAGTCGAAGCACAAGGACGTTTTCCACATCCTCGACCACATCTTCATCTACGTCGCCATCGCGGGCAGCTACACGCCCATCGCGCTGGTGGTCATCGGCGGCTGGCAGGGCGTTTTCATCACCGTCCTCCAATGGGCGATGGTCCTTTTTGGCATCTTCTACAAATCGCTGTCCCGCAAGTCGATACCGGCCGTCAGCCTGACCATCTATCTGGTCATGGGCTGGACGATCGTCTTTTTCCTCCCGCTGTTCATCAGCCACGCTTCGACGCCCCTCGTGACGCTCATTGCGCTGGGCGGCCTGCTCTACACGCTCGGCGCATGGTTCTACGCCCGCAAGGGCTTCCGCTATCACCACATGGTGTGGCATCTGCTGATTAACCTCGCGGTTGCGGCGCATTTCGTCGGAATCGTGTTTTACCTCTATTGATTATGAATGCTTTCGACCTGCATATCCATTCCGAATACAGCAGCGACGGGGAATTTCCCGTCGCCGCAATCGTTGATATGTGTTCGGCCCGCGGACTGGACGCCTTTTCGCTGACCGACCACAATTCGGTGCGGGGTGTCGGCCAGGCCGCCGAAAGGGCCGCCGCTGCGGGCCTGGGCTTCATTTCGGGCATCGAGATCGACTGCAATTACCGGGGCACGGACCTGCACCTGCTGGGCTACGGCATCGACTGGCGTTCGGCGGATTTCGCGCGGCTGGAGGAGACGGTCGCCGCGAAGGTCGTGGCGTCGTTCGGCGGTATGGTCGATAACCTCCTCCGTCTGGGCTTTGCGGTGGAGGCCGATGCGGTGCTGGCCGCCGCCGGAGGAGGACTCCCGACGGGCGAACTGATCGCCGAGGTGATGCTTTCCGACGCGAAATATCATACGCCCCTGCTGCGGCCCTATATGGAGGGCGGCGAGCGGAGCGACATGCCTTACATCAACTTCTACCTCGATTATTTCGCGCAGGGGCGCCCGGCGTTCGTGCCCGTGGAGTATATGGCTTTCCGCGATGCTGTGGAGCTGGTCCGCGACAACGGGGGCGTGCCCGTCGTGGCGCATCCGGGGCTGAATTTCCGGGGCCGGGAGGAGACTGCCGGGCGGCTGCTCGACCGCGGGGCCGCGGGACTGGAGGTCTTCAACAACTACCACACTCCCGAACAGGCCGTCTATTTCGCCTCGCTGGCCCTCTCCAAGGAGCTTTCATAACCTGCGGAAGCGATTTTCACGGCAAGACCAAGCCCCGGATCGCCGTCGGGCGGTTCCCGTCGGACGGGCGTTTCGACGGCCGCCTGTCAGACTTTGTAAACCACGTAAATGTGATCGGCGGGCAGGGCGTATAGCCTGCGCTCCTCGTCGGTGAAGGTCGCGGCGTAGTCGATGTCCGCGACCTCGAAACCCGCCCGGCGCAGACGGTCGGCATAGTCGGCGCCGTAGATGCGCCGGTGGTCGTACTGCCCGAAGATGCGCGTGCGATGGTCGGGGTCGGTGATCGAGTCGTCCTCGTAGGTCTGCTCGTAGTCCGCATCCACCGGGGAGAGGACGATGCCCCAGCCCCCGAGGCGGAGGATCCGGTGCAGTTCGCGCATCGCCTTGCGGTCGTCGTCGACGTGCTCCAGGATGTGGTTGCAGATCACCACGTCCACCGAACCGTCGGCCAGCGGGATTTGCTGCACGTCGAAATGGAGGTCCGCCAGCGGGCTTTCGAGGTCGGCCGTGACATACTGCCCGGGATGCGAGCGGAAGTGCGGCTTGAGGTGACGCATGATACAGACCTCGGGAGCAATGTGTAACGTGCGCGGAAAAGCTGTCAGCAGATCGGTCTCGCGCGTCAGGTAGAGCCACAGCAGGCGGTGGCGTTCCAGCGACAGACACTTGGGGCACAGCGCGTTGGGCCGCGACTGCACATAGCCGTAGGGCATGAATTTCCGGTATTTCGCGCCGCACACGGGGCATTCGACTCCGCGGCCCTTGTAGAAGAGCCCCGCCGCGGGCACGGCCCATCCGGCGATGCGTTGCAGCACGGGGCGCGGAATGTGGTTCAGGGACCAGCGAATCAGTTTTTTCATCCTATTCCAGCACTTTGTTCACGTCGGCTTCGGCCTTGCGCAACCGCGCCTTGCACGAGGCGATCAGTTCCGTGGCGCGTTTCACCTCCGCCGCGAGGCTGTCCACATCCATCTCTTCGTTGCGCAGGCGCGCCAGTATTTTTTCGATTTCGGCCATCGCCTCGGCGTAGGTCACTTCTTTTTTTGCCATATTTTTCCGGAATTTACGGTTGCGTCTATCTTGCCGTCGGAGACCTCGATTTCGACCTGCTCGCCCTCCGCGACGCTTCCGGCCGAGGTCACGGCACGGCCTCCGGCGCGCAGGACGGCGAATCCCAGCCGGAGGATGCGTTCGGGCGAACGTCCGGCGATCAGTTCCGCGGCGTTGCCGAGCCGCACGCCCTGCCGCGCGAGGAAGTCGCGCGCCGCGTCGGGCAGCAGCCCTGTGAAATGTTCCAGACGCAGCGACTGCCGCGTGAGGAGTTCGCCGCTCAGCCGCCGCACCTCGCCCGAGAGGCGTTCGAGACGCACCTCCGAGGCGTGCATCGCCGCCGTCGTCGTGTCGTGCAGTTGCAGGGCGGCGCTGTCGAGCCACCCTTCGATTCCGGCCATCCGTTCGACGAGCCATCCGGCCACCGCCGTCGGGGTTTTGAGCGCCGTGTGGGCCACCATGTCGGCCACGCTGGTGTCCTTGTCGTGCCCGATGCCCGTCACCACCGGCAGCGGGAACTGCGCCACGTGGGCGCAGAGGCGGTAGGCGTTGAAACAGTTGAGGTCGCTCCTCGACCCGCCTCCGCGGATCAGCACCACGGCGTCGAATTTTTCCGGCCGGGCCGCGACGTTGCACAGGGCTTCGATGATGGATTCCTCGGCCGCTGCGCCCTGCATGAAGGCGTCGAACAGCGTGAGGCGGAACCGGTAGGGGCTTTTGTCCAGCTCTTTGCAGAAGTCCTGGTAGCCCGCGGCGTTGGCGCTCGACACGATGGCGATGCGCTGCACGATGGCGGGCATCGGCGCCTCGCGGTTCATGTCCCAGACGCCATCCTGCTGCAACTGCGCGATGGTCTGCTGCCGCTGCCGCTCCATGTCGCCCAGCGTGTAAGAAGGATCGATGTCGGTGATCTGGAGCGAAAAGCCGTAGAGCTCGTGGTAGGTGACCAGCACTTTGGCCAGGATGCGGATGCCCGCCGCCAGCCGCTGGCCTGTCTCGGCCTCGAAATAACCTGCGATGCGGGGGTAGTTCGAACGCCACACGACGGCCCGGGCCTGCGCCGTCGGCACGCCGTTGTCGCCGCCCTTTTCGACCAGTTCGAGGTAGCAGTGGCCCGAGTAGTTGACCTTTATTTCGGAAATTTCGGCGCTCACCCACACGGGCAGGGCGAACTGCCCCTCGAGCGCCGCTTTCACGCGGCGCTGCAACTCGCGCAGGGTAATGTGTTGTGATTCAGTCATCGGCCCAGCAGAATTCCGAGAGTGAACAAGGCTCCGAACAGCAGGATGTTGCGCGCGGTCTCCCCGAGACAGACGTTCAGCGCGTCGCCGTGGTCGATGCGCACCATCTTGCGCCATGTGGCGATATGTGCGGCGAGGTAGGGCAGGGGCAGCAGGGCGGCCCACGTGCGGCCTGTGAAGAGCAGCGAGAGACACAGCGCGACGGCCGCGGCCCCGAGGGCGAAATAGCCCCAGCGGCCGACTCCGGCCCCGAGGCAGACGACGACCGTGCGCTTGTCGCAGCGCGCGTCCTCGTCGCGGTCGCGGAAGTTGTTGACCATCAGCATCGTGTCGATCACCAGTCCGCAGGCCAGCGCGGCGACCGAGACTTCCCAGGTCCACGCTCCGGTCTGGATGTAGTAGGTGAATCCCACGGGGACCAGCCCGAAAAAGAGGATGACCGCGACGTCGCCCAGTCCGTGGTAAGCCAGCGGGTAAGGCCCTGCGGTGTAGAACCAGGCGAAGACGATGCAGGCGGCGCCTGCGGCGACGAGTTCCCAGCCTCCGTAGCGGAGCACGCCCGCATGAAGCGCCCAGACGAGCAGCGCGACGCCCGCGGCGCAGGCCGCGAGGGTGAATCCCGCAATGCCCGCCTTCATGGCCCGGAGGGTGATGTACCCTTTGGCGAAGGCGCGGTCGGGACCCAGCCGGTCGGGCTGGTCGGCTCCTTTGAGAAAGTCCCAGAGGTCGTTCACCAGGTTGGCCGTGCACTGCATCAGCAGGGCGAACGCGAGGCACAGCACGGCCGGAAGCCAATGGAACCCGTGGTCGGTCCAGGCCAGTGCGGAGCCGATCAGGACGAGGATGACGGAGTTGCCGAGGCTGTACGGCCTGACGGCCAGAATCCAGGCGGAGAGGGAGTTGGTTTTCACGTTTCGGGGTTTTTCAGGGCTTTTGCGGATGGGGTTTTGCGGGTTTTCGGCGGGAGTTGTCAGCGGATCACCAGTTCGGCCTGCCGCGGCATGCGCCGGCCTTCGGGAAGCTGGATGCTCAACACGCCCTCGCTTTCGACGGGTGCGCCGTTCTTCTGCGCCGGACGCCAGCGCGGAGCCTCCGCCACGGCTTTCAGCACGCGCCGTTTGAGGCGGTTGTCGGTCGATTCGAGCTCCTGCTGGACGACGATCTCGCCTTCGGGCGTGATCTTGTAGCGCAGCACCACGCGCGCCGTGGGTTCGCTCTCGTCCCAGCGCACCTGCCGGGCGATGTAGCTGCCGAATGTGGAGTCCGCGGGGAAGGCGGCCGGCCGGTCGTAGCGCAGCGTGATGAGCATCACGCCGTGTGCGGCCCGCTGGCCGTAGCGGGCGATGGTCTCCTCGTCGGCGGGGAGCATCTCGACGTTCTCGATGTCCTCGGGCGGAATCGAGCGGATCTCGGTCGTCTCCTTACCGTTGACGATGTACAGGGGCTGCGGTTTGGGCGTCGCGGCCCGGACGGCTGCGGCGAGAAGCAGGGCGTATAGGAACAGTGCGTATCGTTTCATACCGTAATCTTTTTTTGCAAAACGGCCGGCAGGGGCGGGATATTGCCCTCGGGCTATCCGATCTCCTCCCAGCCCGAGGCCGAAAGGTCCACGCGGCCGTTGGCCCGGAAGAGGACGCCTTCCGCTTCGAGCAGCTCCCGCTGCCGGGTCCATCCGGGTGCGGTGCGGCCCTGGCTGTTGACGACCCGGTGGCAGGGGAGTCCCTCCGGAGCCGCGGCCATCGCCCGTCCCGCGCGGCGCGCATAGCCGGGCATGCCGACCAGCCGGGCCAGCTGCCCGTAGGTTGCGACCCGTCCTGCGGGAATCTCGGCGACGACGCTCCATATCTCGGCGTCGAAATCGGCGGGAATCTTCATCGCGTTTTCAATTTATAAGGCAGGCAGCGCGAATTTGCTTCGAAAGCATCTCGGCCTGCCATCGCCCCTGAAAGCGGCTTCTTAAGCGGTCCGGGGTCGAATTCGGATCGGAAACCCGAAATCCTGCCTTTGCCCCTTGAAAGCCGTTTCTTAAACGGCTAAAGTTCGCTCTCCTTGAGGCGCTCGGCGTTCTCGGCCACGATCAGGTGGTCGATGCAGTCCTGGATGTCGCCGTCCATGAAGGCCGCGAGGTTGTAGATCGTATAGTTGATACGGTGGTCGGTGATACGCCCCTGCGGGTAGTTGTAGGTGCGGATTTTGGCCGAACGGTCGCCTGTCGAGACCATCGTTTTGCGCTTCGAGGCGATTTCGTCGAGGTACTTCGAATATTCGAGGTTGAAGACGCGCGTGCGCAGCTCCTCGAAAGCCTTGTCGAAGTTCTTCAGCTGCGATTTCTGGTCCTGGCACTGCACGACGATGCCCGTGGGGATGTGTGTCAGGCGGATGGCCGAATAGGTCGTGTTGACCGACTGCCCGCCGGGACCGCTGGCGCAGAAGATGTCCTTGCGGATGTCGTTCATCGAGATCTCGACGTCGAACTCCTCGGCCTCGGGAAGCACGGCGACCGAGGCGGCCGAGGTATGCACGCGGCCCTGCGTCTCGGTCTGGGGCACGCGCTGCACGCGGTGCACGCCCGACTCGTATTTGAGCGTCCCGTAGACGTTCTGTCCCGATACTTTCAGCACCACCTCCTTGAAACCGCCCGCGGCGCCGTCCGACGACGAGGTGATTTCGTAGCGCCAGCCTTTCGACTCAATGTATTTGGTGTACATGCGCAGCAGGTCGCCGGCGAAGATCGCCGCCTCGTCGCCGCCCGTGCCGCCGCGGATCTCCACGATGGCATTTTTTGAGTCCTGCGGGTCCTTGGGATCAGCAGCAGCTTGATCTCCTCCTCCATCTGCGCGAGCTGGGGCTCCAGTTCGGCGATCATCTCGCGGGCCATTTCGCGCATCTCCTCGTCCTTGTCCTTGGCCAGCGTGTCCTTGGCTTCGGCGAGGTTGGCGATGGCCGTGCGGTAGCGCTCCGAGGTCTCGATGATCGGTTCCAGCTCCTTGTATTCCTTGGTCAGCTGGATGAACTGCTTGACATCGGCGATGACTTCGGGGTCGGTGAGTTTCTGCCCCGTCTCCTCGTATTTGAGTTTCAGACCGTCCAGGCGGTTCAGTATGCTGTTGTCTGCCATAAGTGTTTTATTTTGGCCGTAAAGATACGCAATAATCGGCAAACGGCAATGCGCGGGCCGAAAAAACCGACCGAGGGAACCCCTGGCGCGGGATTCCCCTCCGGTATGCGGTTGCCGGGGCGCGGTTCGTGCCCGGCCTATCTGTTGATCCGGCGGAGCCAGTCCAGCACGGCGTCCTGCCACTGCTCCTTGTAGCGGAAGCTGTCGCGGATGCCCCAGCCGTGGCCGCCCGTGGGGTAAATGTGCATCGAAGCCTCGATGCCGTGCGCCTTCAGGGCGTTGTAGTAGAGCGTGCTGTTGACGGGCGGAACCGTCTTGTCGTCGTCCGAGAGCAGCAGGATGGCGGGCGGGGTGTCGGCCGTCACGCGGCTCTCCAGCGAGTAGGCCGCATCCTGCTCGGGGGTGCGCTCCGCGCTCAGCAGGTTGATGAACGATCCCTGGTGGCGCTTGCCCCGCACGGCCGAGATGACCGGGTAGAAGAGGATCGAGAAGGCCGGTTGGAAACTGCCGATCGTCGAGGCCATCGCCGCGAGGTGGCCGCCGGCCGAGGAGCCTACGATGCCCACTTTGTCGGCCGTGTAGCCCGTGGCGCCCGCTTCGAGTCCCGCCATGATGCGCAGGGCCTGTACGGCGTCCTCCAGCGGCACTTCGGGATGGTGGTTGGGCATCCGGTATTTCAGCACGGCGCCCGTGATGCCGTTGGCGGCGAACCAGCGGGCCATCTCGTAGCCCTCGTGGTCCATGGCCAGCATGCCGTAGCCGCCGCCCGGGCAGATGACCACGGCCTGGCCGGTGGCCCTGGCCTTGTCGGCCGGGAAGATGTAGAGGACCGCTTCGGAGGTGTTCCGAACGCGGTTGGGTTCTTTTTCCGTTTCCGGCGTCGTGATGCCGTTGCTGTGGGGCGCGGTCGTGTTGTCCCAGATCTTGAGGGTCGCGGCCTGTCCGTAATCCTGTGCCGATACTGTTGCGGTCATAAGCAGGAGTGTTGCGATAAGTGATAGGGTGTGTTTCATAAATCGGAATTTAAGTGTGGCGAGTGTCAGATCACGATGTTTATGATCTTGCCCGGCACGACGATGATCTTTTTCGGAGCTTTGCCTTCGAGCCATTTCTGCGCCTCGGGGGCCGTGACGACGTCGGCCTGGATCTCGGCGGGCGTCATCGAGGCGGCGTACTCTTTCTTGAAACGGAGCTTGCCGTTGACCGACACGGGGTATTCGAACGAGTTCTGCACGAGGTGCTTCTCGTCGCAGACCGGATAGGCGGCCGTGCAGACCGAGCCGGTGTGTCCGAGCGCGGCCCACAGCTCCTCGGCGATGTGCGGGGCGAAGGGGGCGAGCGAGCAGTACGGTCAGCGGTTCGAGCACTTCGCGCTTCGAACACTCGCCCAGCTCGTTGAGGCAGATCATGAAGGCCGCGACGGAGGTGTTGAACGAGAAGTTCTCGATGTCTTCGGAGACCTTTTTGATGGTTTTGTGCAGGGTGCGCAGTTCCTGTTCGGTCGCCTTTTCGTCCGTGACGCACAGCTGCCCGTCGCGGTCGAAGAAGAGCCGCCAGAAGCGGCGCAGGAACTTGTGCACGCCGTCGATGCCGTTCGTGTCCCAAGGCTTCGACTGCTCCAGCGGGCCGAGAAACATCTCGTACATGCGCAGCGTGTCGGCGCCGTAGTTGTCGACGATGTAGTCGGGGTTGACGACGTTGTAGAACGACTTCGACATCTTCTCGATGGCCCAGCCGCAGACATATCTGCCGTCTTCGAGGATGAACTCGGCGTCCTTATATTCGGGCATCCACGCGCGGAAGGCGTCGAGGTCGAGGAGGTCGTTTTTCACGATGTTCACGTCGACGTAGAGCGCCTGCGTCTCGTATTGGTTCTTGAGGCCCAGTGACACGAACTTGTTGGTCCCCACGATGCGGTAGACGAAGTTCGAACGGCCCTGGATCATGCCCTGGTTGACGAGCTTGCGGAACGGCTCCTCCTCGCAGACGCAGCCCAGATCGTAGAGGAACATGTTCCAGAAGCGCGAGTACATCAGGTGGCCCGTGGCGTGCTCGATGCCGCCCACGTAGAGGTCGACGCTGCGCCAGTACTCGTCCGCCTCTTTCCCGACGAGCGCCTTGTCGTTGTGCGGGTCCATGTAACGGAGGTAGTAGGCCGACGATCCGGCGAATCCGGGCATCGTCGACAGTTCGTAGGGGTAACCCTCGGGCGTCGCCCATTCCTTGACGCGGGCCAGGGGCGGTTCGCCCTCGGCCGTGGGGCCGAAATCCGCGATGGGAGGCAGTTCCAGCGGCAGTTTGTCTTCCGCCAGCGGATAGGCCGTGTCGTCCTTGTAGTAGATCGGGAAGGGCTCTCCCCAGTAGCGCTGGCGCGAGAAGATGGCGTCGCGCAGGCGGTAGTTGACGAGCTTTTTGCCCAGTCCGCGCTTCTCGACTTCGGCGAACATCGTCTGAATCGCCTCCTTTACATCCATCCCGTCGAGGAAATCCGAGTTGATTACTTTCCCCGATTTGGCGTCGTACGACTCTTTCTCGATGTCGCCGCCCTCGACCACCGGAACGATCTCCAGCCCGAAGTGCCGCGCGAAGGCCCAGTCGCGCGAGTCGTGCGCCGGAACGGCCATGATGGCGCCCGTTCCGTAGCCCGCCAGCACGTAGTCGGAGATATAGATCGGAATGGCTTTATTCGTGAAGGGATTGATGGCGTACGAGCCTGTCGCCACGCCGCTTACGCGCTTCGTGTCGGCGATGCGCTCGCGCTCCGAGCGTTTCTTGGTCTGGCAGATGTACTCCTCGACGGCGGCCTTGTTCTCGGGCGTCGTCAGCTCGCCGACCCACTCGTGTTCGGGGGCGATGACCATGAACGTCACGCCGAAGATCGTGTCGGGACGGGTGGTGAAGATTTCGAGTTTCTTCGCCGAACCCTCGATGTCGAAGAAGACCTGGGCGCCCTCGGAACGTCCGATCCAGTTGCGCTGGATCTCCTTGAGCGAGTCGCTCCATTCGAGCTTGTCCAGTCCCGTCGAGCATCCGCTGGGCGTAGGCGGTCACGCGCAGAAGCCATTGTTTCATGCGCTTCTGCTCGACCGGATAGCCGCCGCGGACCGAAAGTCCGTCGTGCACTTCGTCGTTGGCCAGCACGGTCCCCAGCTTCGGACACCAGTTGACCATCGTGTCGGCGCGGAACGCCAGCCGGTAGTTCTGGAGAATCTGCTCCTTTTCGGGTTCGCTCTTGGCCTTCCATTCGGCGGCCGTGAAGCGCATTTCGGTCGTGCAGGCGGCGTTCAGCCCCTCGGTGCCGTTCTTTTCGAACGCGGCGACGAGTTCCGCAATCGGGCGCGCCCGCTGCTCGTCCTTGCAGTAGTAGGAGGAGAACATTTTGAGGAACGCCCACTGCGTCCACTTGTAGTAGCCGGGGTCGCACGTGCGCACCTCGCGGTCCCAGTCGAACGAGAAGCCGATCTTGTCCAGCTGCTCGCGGTAGCGGGCGATGTTCTGCTCGGTGGTCACGGCCGGGTGCTGGCCGGTCTGGATCGCATACTGCTCGGCGGGCAGGCCGAAGGCGTCGTAACCCATCGGGTGCAGGACGTTGAAGCCCTTGAGCCGCTTGTAGCGCGAGTAGATGTCCGAGGCGATGTAGCCCAGCGGGTGCCCGACGTGCAGGCCCGCTCCCGACGGATAGGGGAACATGTCCAGCACATAGAATTTGGGCCGCGAGGGGTCCGTCTCCACCTTGTAGGTTTTGTCCGCCTTCCAGCGGCTTTGCCATTTGGCCTCGATCTCCTTGAAATTGTACTCCATATCTCGTGTAATTTTGTTGCGGATTTTCCCGCAAAGATAGGAAAAAAAACGTATCTTTATCCGGGAGTGGCTTTTGTGGGATTTAAATTGTGGGCTGATGTGTAAATTTCGACTTTGTTTGCTGTGTGTGCCGCTGGCGCTGGGTGCGCTCTCCGGCTGTTCGGAGGAGGTGGAATACGAGATGCCGATCTATGATTTCGTGAATCCTTCGGTCTGTTTTTTCGTTTCCGACGCCGCGACGGGCGTGAACCTGCTCGATCCCGATGAGGCCGGTACGATTCTCGGCCAACCCATTGCCGTGACGTATGACGGGAAGCGTTATGAAGTGACGACCGATGCCCGGCCGGTTCCGATGACGCGGGCCACGATGCCGCGGCCGCTGGCGCTGCGGCTCGAAGGGGCGAGTGAGTACGACAGGATCAAGGGCTATCACCTTGCTTTCGGCGAGTTCGATCCGACGGACGACCTGAAAGGACAGTCGTTCGTGGTCGACTGGGGCGACGGGACCTCCACGAAGGTGGAGTTCGACCTCTATGTGGTCTGGAAGAAAAACCGGAAAGAGCGCATTTACGAGGCGGAGGTGCACAGCCCGATCCGTGTCGACGGCGCGGCGCGCGGCGAGGGTTATTACGACGCGTGGATCATCCGGATCACCCGGTGACGGGCGGTCTGCATGCCGCAGCGCGGCTGCATGGGAAAGAGGGCGAGGCCATTCGGCCGCGCCCCCTTTTCCCCGTTTTGCGGGATGTGTCAGTCGTAGAGCGGGACGACGCACATCGAGTAGGCTTCGCTGTGGCCCGTGCCGTCGGAGAGCGTGTAGCGGATCTCGTCGCCGTGCCACACGACGGCGGTCCGCGTCGTGCCGAAAATCGTTCCGGCGGTGAATATGTCGTCGTAGCAGACGGCGACCGAATAGGGCATCGAACCGCTGCCCGTGCCGTCGGAGAGGTCGAACAGCTCCTGCCCCTCCTTCCAGACGACGCCCTCCTCCTCGAAGCCGTCGGTGTAGTAGCCCGCCGTGTAGAGCGTGTTTCCGAACCGGCAGACGGCGGTGGCTTCGGCGTAGGAACTGCCGTCGGTCAGGGCGTAGAGCAGCTCCCCTGTCCTTCCAGACCACCGCGGCGCCGCCCGAGTGGCCTGCGGTGTAGAGCGTCCTGCCAGAAAGGCAGAGGGCGTTCACCCCGGCGGCGGTCTCCCCGTCGGAGAGCGTGTAGTGCGCCTTGTCGTTTTTCCAGACCACGGCGAGCGGTTTCGTGAACCCGCTTTGCAGACTGCCTGCGGCGTAGACGTCGCCGCCCGAGACGGCGACCGACCGGGCCTGCGAGATGGCCGGACTGACCGAATAGGCGTAGAGCGCATCGCCGTCTTTCCAGATTTTCGCCGTCAAGGCCCCGTCGTTCTCCTCGCTCCCGGCCGTGTAGAGGCTGCCGTTTGCGGCGAAGACCGAGTAAGCGTAGGAATCGGCGCCGGGGCTGCCAGGGGTGTATTTCAGCGTGCCGTTTTCCCAGACCTTCGCCACGATCCGGTCGCCCTGCCGTTCGTAGCCGGCGGCATAGACCGTGCCGCCCGAGACGCAGACCGCGTAGGCCCAGGCGTCGTTCGTGCCGTCGGTGAGCGTGTAGAGCTCGCTGCCGTTTTTCCAGACCGTCGCGACGGCCTTCGATGCGGGCGTGGTGTAGCCCGCTGTGTAGATGTCGTAGCCGGAGGGTTTCGGCGGTTCGGGGGCGTCGTCGTCCGAACTGCACGCCGCGAAGCCGGCGAGCACGGTGAAAATCACCGGTAAAAGCGTGTTTGTGAATCGGTTGCTGGAGATCGTCATGGTTTTGCGGTGCAGTTTGTTTTCGGGCCGTTCCTGCCGGGAGGGCCTGTCTGCACGCCGTTTGCAGGGCAAAGTCCGTGCCGGGGATCGAGGTCCGGAGTGTTCGGTTTATGACGCTGATACTAAATCCGTTGCCGGTTTACATATAAGTGTGATTTATTTTACTGTAAATTCTATAAGTAAAAAGTATTGCAAGCGGCGTAAAATCCTGAAAAATGGTGAAAAAAGAGGCGCGTATATATTGTATTTCCGAAAAAATGCGTACCTTTGCAGTCCATTTTGGACAATGGAGATAGATTTTTTAACAATTAAAGGACAGTTTTAGAAATGCCAACTATTCAACAGTTAGTGAGAAACGGCCGTGTGAAGCTGGAGGACAAGTCGAAGTCTCCCGCACTGGCTGCGTGTCCCCAGCGCCGGGGCGTATGTACGCGTGTGTACACGACGACCCCGAAAAAGCCGAACTCGGCCATGCGTAAGGTGGCGCGTGTGAGATTGACCAACGGCAAGGAGGTCAACGCCTACATCCCCGGAGAAGGCCACAACTTGCAGGAGCACTCCATCGTGCTCGTCCGCGGCGGTCGTGTGAAGGACCTCCCCGGCGTGCGTTACCACCTGGTGCGCGGCGCCCTCGACTCGGCAGGCGTGGACGGACGTCGTCAGCGTCGTTCGAAGTACGGAGCCAAACGCCCCAAGGCAGGCAAGTAGTCAACAACAAGAGAGTTTCTAACAGATCATTTTTAAATAGCAATGAGAAAAGCTAAGCCAAAAAAGCGAATTCTACTTCCGGATCCGAAGTTCGGAGACGTGGCTGTGACCCGTTTCGTGAACAACCTTATGCTGGATGGTAAGAAGAGTATTGCCTACACGATTTTCTACGACTCGCTCGAAATCGTCGGCAAGAAGATGAAGGATGCTGATAAATCTCCGCTGGAAGTCTGGAAACAGGCTCTGGAGAACATCACACCCCAAGTCGAAGTGAAATCGAAGCGTATCGGAGGTGCGACGTTCCAGGTTCCTATGGAGGTTCGTCCGGAGCGCAAGATTTCTATTTCCATGAAAAACCTTGTCCTCTATTCCCGCAAGCGCGCCGGCAAGACGATGGCAGACAAGCTTTCAGCAGAGATACTGGATGCCTACAACCAGCAGGGCGCAGCCTTCAAGCGCAAGGAGGAGATGCACCGCATGGCCGAGGCCAACAAGGCATTCGCACACTTTAGATTCTAATAAGGAGACCGAACAGATGGCAACCAGAGATTTAAAATATACTCGCAATATCGGTATCATGGCTCACATCGATGCCGGTAAAACCACCACGTCGGAGCGAATCCTTTTCTACACGGGCAAAACCCACAAGATCGGTGAAACGCACGAAGGCGCTGCCGTCATGGACTGGATGGTTCAGGAGCAGGAGCGCGGCATCACGATCACCTCGGCTGCAACGACCGCTTTCTGGAACTACATGGGCAACCAGTACCAGATCAACCTGATCGACACCCCGGGACACGTCGACTTCACGGTCGAGGTGGAGCGTTCGCTGCGTGTGCTGGACGGCGCTATCGCCACGTTCTGCGCCGTTGGCGGCGTGGAGCCGCAGTCGGAGACCGTATGGCGTCAGGCCGACAAGTACAACGTCCCCCGTCTCGGCTACGTCAACAAGATGGACCGTACGGGCGCCGACTTCCTGGCAGTCTGCGCACAGATCAAGGAGCACTTCGGGGCTACGGCCCTTCCGGTCGTCCTGCCTATCGGTGCCGAGGACAAGTTCGAAGGCCTGGTAGACCTTATATATAATAACGCTATCTATTATTACGACGACAAGACCGTCCGCGACAACTTCGAGCTGAAGGAGATTCCCGAGTCGATGAAGGCCGAGGCCGCCGAGTGGCGCGGCAAGCTCATCGAGGAGGTGGCTGCCACCGACGATGCGCTGATGGAGAAGTTCTTCGAGGATCCCGATTCGATCACTGCCGACGAGTTGCTCGCAGCGATCCGCAAGGCCACTATCGGCATGCAGATCGTTCCGATGCTCTGCGGTTCGTCGTTCAAGAACAAGGGCGTCCAGCTGCTGCTCGACTACGTGATGGCGTTCCTGCCCTCTCCGCTCGACCTGCCCCCCGTTACGGGCATGAACCCCAAAACCGAGCAGGAAGAGGTTCGCCACGCTTCGGAGAGCGACCCGTTCTGCGGGCTGGCGTTCAAGATCGCTACCGACCCGTTCGTAGGCCGTCTGGCTTTCGTGCGCGTCTACTCGGGTAAGCTCGATGCAGGTTCCTACGTCCTGGATTCGCGCAGCGGCAAGCGCGAGCGTATCAGCCGTATCTACCAGATGCACGCCAACAAGCAGAACCCGATGGAGACCGTCGGCGCCGGCGACATCTGCGCAGCCGTAGGTTTCAAGGAGATCCGCACGGGCGACACGCTCTGCGCCGAGAACGCACCTATCATGCTGGAGCAGATGACCTTCCCCGAGCCGGTGATCGGTCTGGCCGTAGAGCCCAAGACCCAGAAGGACCTCGACAAGCTCGGCATCGCCCTGGGCAAGCTGGCTGAGGAGGACCCCACCTTCACGGTTCACACCGACGAGGATTCGGGTCAGACGGTCATCAGCGGTATGGGTGAGCTCCACCTCGACATCATCGTAGACCGTCTGCGCCGCGAGTTCGGCGTGGAGATCAACCAGGGTGCCCCGCAGGTGAACTACAAGGAGTCGCTCAAATCGACGGTTCAGCACCGCGAGGTGTTCAAGAAGCAGACCGGCGGCCGCGGTAAGTTCGCCGACATCATCTTCGAGATCGGTCCCGCCGACGACGGCGCGATGGGCCTTACGTTCGTAGACCAGGTCAAGGGCGGTAACATTCCCAAGGAGTTCATCCCTGCCGTGCAGAAGGGCTTCGCTTCGGCGATGGCGAACGGTGCGCTGGCCGGCTACAAAATGGACTCGATGAAGATCACGCTGCTCGACGGTTCGTTCCACCCGGTGGACTCCGACCAGCTGTCGTTCGAGATCGCAGCCCGCAACGGTTACCGCAACGCCGCTCCCAAGGCCGGTTCGGTGATCCTGGAACCCGTGATGTCCGTGGAGGTCGTTACCCCCGAGGAGAACATGGGCGACATCATCGGCGACCTGAACAAGCGTCGCGGACAGATCAACGGCATGGAGAGGAAAGGCACCGCCCGCGTGGTGAACGCGAAGGTTCCCCTCTCTGAGATGTTCGGCTATGTGACCGTACTGCGTACGATTTCGTCGGGCCGCGCAACCTCGTCCATGGAGTTCTCGCACTTCGAGAGGTTCCTGCCAACCTGGCCAAGGAGATCATCGAGAAGTCGAGTGGTAAACGTAAGGAAATAGAATAAGCAAACAATATGAACCAGAAGATTAGAATCAAGTTAAAGTCATTCGATCACAATCTCGTGGACAAGTCGGCCGAGAAGATTGTGAAGACCGTGAAGAGCACGGGCGCCGTCGTGAGCGGCCCGGTGCCCCTTCCCACGCACAAGCAGATTTTTACGGTCAACCGCTCGACTTTCGTCAACAAGAAAGCCCGCGAGCAGTTCCAGCTCTGCACCTTCAAGCGTATCCTCGACATCTACAGCTCGACGCCCAAAACGATCGACGCGCTGATGAAACTCGAGCTTCCCTCGGGTGTGGAGGTCGAGATCAAGGTGTGATCGAACGGAGCCTCACCGGTTTTTAACAATCCTCCGCTTTTGCCGCGCTGCGGTGTATAAGTCCCCTCCGGAGAGGGGATGAGGGGTGATCCGGCTCGTAAACGCCGCCGCAGGCGGCGATGGGTCGGAAATCGGTAAGACAAAAACTTAACATCACTTTATTACTATTTATAACAAACAATTGACAACAAATGTCAGGACTTATTGGAAAGAAAATCGGAATGACTTCCGTTTACAGTGCCGAGGGTAAGAACATACCATGCACTGTCATTGAGGCTGGACCGTGCGTTGTTACGCAAATCAAGACCGTCGAGAAGGATACCTACGAGGCGGTTCAGATTGCCTATGACGAGACGAGTGAAAAGCACGCCACCAGCAGTTTGTTAGGTCACTTCAAGAAAGCCGGCACGACTCCGAAACGCAAACTTGCGGAATTCAAGGACATGCCTGAAGTGAATCTCGGCGACACGCTGACCGTAGACCTCTTCTCGGAGGAGGACTGGGTCGATGTGACCGGGATCTCGAAAGGAAAAGGCTTCCAGGGCGTCGTGAAACGTCACGGCTTCGGCGGCGTAGGCGGCCAGACCCACGGCCAGCACAACCGTGCGCGCAAGCCGGGTTCGCTGGGTGCGTCGTCCTATCCCTCGCGCGTCTTCAAGGGCAAGCGTCTGCCCGGCCGGATGGGCGGCGAGCAGGTCAAGGTTTTGAACCTGCGTGTATTGAAAGTAATTCCCGAGAGCAACCTCATCCTCGTGAAAGGTTCGATTCCGGGAGCAAAAGGTGCTTATTTAACGATTGAAAAATAGTATGGAATTAGCTGTATTAAACACACAAGGAAAAGAGACGGGTCGTAAGGTAGTCCTTTCGGACGCCGTCTTCGGCGTGGAGGCTAATGACCACGCTATTTACCTCGACGTGAAGCAGTATCTCGCTGACCAGCGTCAGGGCACGCACAAGTCGAAGCAGCGCAACGAAGTCGCCGGTTCGACGCGCAAACTCAAGCGCCAGAAAGGAACCGGCGGCGCCCGTGCGGGCAGCATCAAGTCGCCCCTGTTCCCGGGAGGCGGCCGCGTTTTCGGTCCCCAGCCCCGCGATTACAGCTTCAAGCTCAACAAGAAGCTCAAGCAGCTGGCCCGCCGCAGCGCCCTGACCTACAAGGCTCAGGCCGGCGCCATCAGCATCGTCGAGGCCATCTCGATGGAGGCTCCCAAGACCAAGTCGGTTGCGGCTCTGGCCGAGGCGCTGAAAGTCGATGACAAGAAGGTCCTGCTCGTCCTTCCGGAATCGAACGTGAACCTGCAGCTGTCGTGCCGCAACCTCCCTACGTGAAGCCCGTGCTGGCTCAGAACGTCTGCACCTACGACGTGATGAACGCATCGGCCATCGTGATGGTGGAAGGCGCCGAGAATGTATTGAATACGATGTTAGCTTAAAAACGCAAGTTACAATGAACATTATTATTAAGCCGGTTTTGACCGAGAAAATGACGATTCAGGGCGATAAGTTGAATCGCTACGGTTTTATCGTTGACGTGAGGGCTAACAAGCTGCAGATTCGCAATGCCGTAGAGCAGATGTACAACGTCGTCGTTACGGACGTGAACACCGTGAACTACATGGGCAAACTCAAGAGCCGCTACACCAAGGCGGGCCTCTTGGAGGGTCGCGCCAATAACTTCAAGAAGGCTATCGTCACCTTGAAGGATGGAGACAAGATCGATTTTTACAGTAATATCTAACGAAGATGGCAGTAAGAAAATTTAAACCTGTAACCGCAGGTACGAGACATAAGATTATCGGCACGTTCGACGAGATCACGACGAAGAAACCGGAGAAATCGTTGCTCAGCCCCAAGAAGAGCTCGGGCGGACGCAACAACGCCGGTAAGATGACGGTCCGCTATATCGGCGGCGGTAACAAGCAGATGTATCGTAACATCGACTTCAAACGCACCAAGGACGGCATCGCTGCAACTGTAAAAACTATCGAGTACGATCCCAATCGTACCGCACGTATTGCACTTCTGGTATACGCCGACGGTGAGAAGAGCTACATCATCGCACCGAACGGACTCCAGGTGGGGCAGACCGTGGTGAGCGGCGCAGGCGTCTCCCGAGGTCGGAAACACGCTCTTCCTGAGCGAGATTCCCCTGGGTACGGTCGTCCACAACATTGAACTCTACCCCGGTCAGGGAGCCGCTATGGCTCGTTCGGCCGGTTCCTACGCCCAGCTGCTGGCTCGTGAGGGCAAATTCGCCATCATCAAGCTGCCTTCGGGCGAGACTCGTATGGTACTCGTAACTTGCCGCGCTACGGTGGGTGTCGTGTCGAACATCGACCACAGCCTCGAAAGCTCCGGCAAGGCAGGTCGTGAGCGTTGGCTCGGCCGTCGTCCGCGCAACCGCGGCGTGAGGTGATGAACCCCGTGGATCACCCGATGGGTGGTGGCGAAGGCCGTGCGTCGGGTGGTCACCCGCGTTCGCGCAAGGGTCTGCTTGCCAAGGGTTATAAGACTCGTAACCCGAAGAAGACGACCTCGAAGTTTATTATTTCCAAGAAGAAAAAATAATTAAATAAGAGTACATAATGAGCCGTTCATTAAAAAAAGGACCGTTTATCGACCCCAAGCTCGAAGCGAAGATCGTCGCCCAGGCGGAAGGAAATAAAAAGTCGGTAATCAAGACATGGTCGCGTGCAAGTATGATCTCGCCTGACTTCGTAGGTCAGACGATAGCCGTCCACAACGGAAACAAGTTTATTCCGGTGTATGTAACAGAGAATATGGTAGGACACAAGCTCGGTGAGTTTGCTCCCACCCGTAACTTCCGCGGTCACGCAGGTAACAAGAAAAAATAGGTAGAAAATGGGTGCAAGAAAAGCAATAAAGCCGAGCAAATCAAGGCTGAGAAGAAGCAGAAGGCTATCGCTGTTCTGCGTGATTGCCCGACCTCTCCCCGTAAGATGCGCCTCGTGGCCGACATCATCCGCGGTGTCGAGATCAACAAGGCGCTGGGCATCCTTCGTTACTCGAAGAAGGAGGCGTCGATCCGTATGGAGAAACTGCTCAAGTCGGCTATCGCCAACTGGGAAGCCAAGAACGAATCGGAGCGTCTGGAGGACACGAAGCTCTGCGTGAAAGAGGTGTTCGTAGACGGCGGCCGCATGCTGAAGCGTATTCAGGCTGCGCCTCAGGGCCGCGCTCACCGCATTCGCAAGCGTTCGAATCACGTGACGATCGTAGTTGATAAAATGGTAACCGTAGAAAACAAGTAATCAGATGGGACAGAAAGTTAATCCGATAGCAAATCGTCTTGGTATCATCCGCGGTTGGGATTCCAACTGGTTCGGAGGCAAAGACTTCTCCGAGAAGCTGGTCGAGGACGCCAAGATCCGCAAGTACCTGAATGTCCGTCTGGCCAAGGCGAGCATCTCGAAGATCATCATCGAGCGCACGCTGAAACTGGTGACCGTCACCATTTCGACGGCCCGTCCGGGCATCATCATCGGCAAAGGCGGCCAGGAGGTCGACAAGCTGAAGGAAGAGCTGAACAAGCTCACCGGCAAGGAGATTCAGATCAATATCTTCGAGGTAAAGCGTCCCGAGGTGGATGCCGTGATCGTCGGGCAGAACATCGCCCGCCAGCTGGAGGGCCGCGTATCGTTCCGCCGCGCCGTGAAGACGGCCGTGGCTTCGACCATGCGCATGGGCGCCGAGGGTATCAAGATCCAGGTTGCCGGCCGTGTAGGCGGCGCCGAGATGGCCCGCACCGAGACGATCAAGGAGGGGCGCATTCCGCTGCACACGTTCCGCGCCGACATCGACTACGCGCTGTGCGAGGCGCTCACGAAGGTGGGTATCCTGGGCGTGAAGGTTTGGATCTGCCAGGGCATCGTCTACGGCAAGCGCGACCTGTTCGAGATCGCAGGCGCTTCGGCGCAGGCTCCTTCGGGCGACCGCGGTGAGCGCGGCGACCGTCGCGGAGGACGCGGCGACCGTGGCGACCGCCGCGGTGGAGACCGTCGTGGCGGACGCCGGGGCGGAGACCGTCGCAATAACAATCAGTAAGTAGGACCTTTTTAAAGCAGAACTAACATGTTACAGCCGAAAAAGACCAAATTTAGAAGAATGCAGAAGGGCCGTATGAAAGGTATCGCTCAGAGAGGTAACCAACTTGCATACGGATCGTTCGCAATCAAGGCACTTGAATCGACCTGGATCACAGGTCGTCAGATAGAGGCGGCCCGTCAGGCCATTACCCGTTACATGAAGCGTGAAGGTCAGCTCTGGATCCGCATCTTCCCCGACAAACCCATCACGAAGAAGCCCGCCGAGGTGCGTATGGGTAAGGGTAAGGGTAATCCCGAAGGATTCGTGGCGCCCGTTACTCCCGGACGTATTCTCTTCGAGGCGGAGGGCGTGCCCTTGGAAATCGCGCAGGAAGCCCTGCGTCTGGGCGCCCAGAAACTGCCTATTACCACCAAGTTTATCGTACGGCGTGACTACGTCGAAACCACAATCTAAGAGACGACGAAGATGAAAAGTGCAGAAATCAAGGATATTTCGATCAAGGACCTGCAGGAGCGCATCGAGACCGAAAAGGCCCAGCTCGCGAAGCTGAAGGTGCAGCACGCAGTGTCCCCCGTCGAGAACCCGTCGATCATTAAGAAGAACCGCAGAGATATAGCTCGCATGCTGACAATCCTGCGTCAAAAAAACGCCAAATAAGGAATAACTATGGAAAGAAATCTTAGAAAAGAGCGTATTGGGGTGGTTGTCAGCAACAAAATGGAAAAGACCATTGTGGTTGCGGTCGCACGCAAGTGAAGCATCCCATTTACGGTAAGTTCGTCAACAAGACGACGAAGTTCGTGGCTGAGAGCCTCGACGAGACCTGCAAGGAGGGCGATACCGTACGCATCATGGAAACCCGCCCGCTGAGCAAGACGAAGCGTTGGAGATTAGTACAAATCATTGAAAGAGCTAAGTAATTATGGTACAGCAGGAAAGTAGACTCATAGTAGCTGATAACAGCGGTGCGAAGGAAGTCCTCTGCATCCGGGTGCTCGGCGGCACCAAGCGCCGCTACGCATCTATCGGTGATAAGATTGTGTGGCTGTCAAGAGCGCGACTCCTCGGGCGACGTCAAGAAGGGTGCCGTGTCGAAAGCGGTTGTCGTGAGAACGACCAAGGAAATCAGACGTGCCAACGGTTCGTACATTCGTTTCGACGACAACGCCGTGGTGCTGCTTAACAACCAGGGTGAAATGCGCGGTACTCGTATATTCGGCCCCGTAGCTCGTGAGCTGCGCGACCAGTATATGAAGATTATCTCCCTCGCACCCGAAGTATTGTAATCATAAAAACAATTTCGGATATGTCAGTGAAATTACATATTAAGAAAGGGGATATGGTCCAAGTCATTGCCGGTGACAACAAAGGCCAGCAGGGCAAAGTCCTGAAGGTCGAGGTTACGAAGCAGCGTGCCATCGTCGAGGGTGTGAACCTCTGCAAGAAGGCCACGAAGCCCAATGCGCAGAACCCCCAGGGAGGCATCGTCGAGAAAGAGGCTCCGATTCACATTTCGAACCTCATGCTCATCGACCCCAAGTCGGGAAAACCCACCAAGGTCGGCCGCAAGCTCAATGCAAAAGGTAAATTAGTCCGTTACGCTAAAAAGTCAGGGGAGGAGATCAAATAATGGCATACGTACCTACACTCAAGACACAATATAAGGAGCGGATCGAACCCGCCCTTATGAAGGAGTTCGGTTATTCGAGCGTCATGCAGTGCCCGAAGCTCACGAAGATCGTTATCAATCAGGGTATGGGACAGGCTGTAGCCGATAAGAAGCTTATCGACGTGGCCGAGGCCGAGCTGACGCAGATCACGGGCCAGAAAGCCGTGCAGACGCGTTCGCGCAAGGACATCTCCAACTTCAAGCTGCGCAAGGGCATGCCCATCGGCGTGCGCGTGACGCTGCGCGATACGAAGATGTACGAGTTCTTGGAGCGTCTGATCGCCGTTGCGCTGCCGCGTATCCGCGACTTCAAGGGGATCAACGACAAGTTCGACGGCCAGGGCAACTACACCCTGGGCATTACCGAGCAGATCATCTTCCCGGAGATCGACATCGACAAGATCAACAAGATCCTGGGTATGGAGATCACTTTCGTGACCACGGCCAAGACTGACGAAGAGGCCTACGCGCTGCTCCGCGAATTCGGCCTTCCTTTCAAAAACGCTAAAAAGAATCAATAAGCTATGGCAAAAGAATCGATGAAGGCCCGCGAGGTGAAACGCGTGAAACTCGCAAACCGCTATGCTCACAAGCGCGAGGAGATTGCTGCCAAGTTGAAGAGCGGTGAGATCGATCACGAGGAGGCTTGGGTTGCGCTTTCGAAGCTGCCCCGCAACTCGAATCCGATCCGCCAGCACAACCGCTGCAAGATCACGGGCCGTCCCAAAGGCTATATCCGCCTGTTCGGCATCAGCCGTATCCAGTTCCGCGAGATGGCTTCGAAGGGACTGATCCCGGGCGTTACGAAAGCCAGCTGGTAGCAGCCGCAGGTGCGGGGAGGGGCGAGCGTGCGACCGCCTGAAACCTGCAGATCCTGCGATTCTGAATAAAAGTTCCGTTTTCCGGAAGGTGAGGAGCCTGTGGAGAGCGAGTCTCTCGGAAGGAAGCGGGGCAGATAGGGGTGTTCAGCCCGTGTAGATACGTCACAGTGTCGGGGAAAGTGCCGCCGCAAGCGGTAACTTCCCGATATGTGGGGCGTAGCGAAGGGTTGGGTGCTTGGTTACAAATTTCTCGGACCAAGGGGCCGGAGGGTGGAAACCGGAGCTGCGTAAGGCGGCGGAAGTTGAAGCCCGGAGGTTGAACTGAAGTTGCGCAAAGCGGCGAAAGGGATGCCGGAAGGTCATTCTGTGGCTGGAGGAGGTGACCGGGGCGGACTGCAGAGACGGAACGCCCGGGTGGTTTCCGAAGTCGCTGCCGCTTGCTGAACGGGAGTTTTGTGCAGATACATGTTAGCAACATCGGGTGCTAACATTGTCTGCGTTCCGGGGGCAGGGCTAAAATCGCTAAAAATCAGGCGGTAATCTTGGCCGTTTGGGAAATAATGCGTATATTTGCGCGCTTTAGGCCCTCGTGTGCGTATGCGAACGAGGGGGCAAAAAAAGGGCCGGAGGGGAATTGACGAATGTCAAGAAGCTGAAAGTCAAAATTTTAATTTAAACTAATTTATTAATTTTTAATTTCTATTCGTTATGACTGATCCTATTGCGGACTTTCTGACCAGAATTAGAAACGCGGTGAAAGCCAACCACAAGGTGGTTGAAGCTCCCGGTTCAAAAATTAAGCAGGAGATGACCAAGATCCTCTACGAGCAGGGTTACATTCTCGCTTACAAATTCGACACCGAGAAAGGTCATCCGTCGATCAAAATCGCCCTTAAATGGGACGCTGCTACCAAGGGCAACGCCATCAAGGGCCTCAAACGTGTGAGCCGTCCGGGTCTGCGCCAGTATGCGTCGGTTTCGGACATGCCCCGCGTGCTGAACGGTCTGGGCATCGCCATCGTTTCGACCTCGAAAGGCATCATGACCGACGCCAAGGCCCGCAAGGAAAACGTGGGCGGCGAGGTGCTGTGCTACATCTACTAACGGAAATTTTTAAACAAGAACAACAATGTCAAGAATTGGTAAATTACCTGTAAACCTGCCCGCCGGCGTTACCGTAGAGGTTTCGGCCGACAATGTGGTAAGCGTGAAAGGGCCACTCGGGACGCTGAGTCAGAAAGTGGACTCGGACATCAAGGTAGAGGTCGGCACGCACAAGGACATCCACACCGGGAACGAAATTCCCGCCGTGCTCGTATCGCGTCCTACCAACCAGCCCCGCCACCGTTCGCTGCACGGTCTCTACCGTGCGCTGATCAACAACATGGTCGTCGGCGTATCGAAGGGCTACGAAATCAAACAGGAACTCGTGGGCGTCGGTTTCAAAGCCGAAGTCAAGGGCCAGATCCTCGAAATGAGTCTCGGTTACTCGCACGACACGCATTTCATGCCTCCCAAGGAGGTGACCGCTACGGCCGTGACCGAGAAGAAGAGCAACCCGATCGTCACGCTCAAGAGCATCGACAAGCAGCTCATCGGACAAGTCGCTGCCAAGATCCGCTCGCTGCGCAAGCCGGAGCCCTACAAGGGCAAGGGTATCAAGTTCGTGGGCGAACAGCTGCGCCGCAAGGCCGGCAAATCAGCAGGTGCTAAATAGTAAATAGTCTAGAGTTATGTCATTGAACAAGATAGAAAGAAGAGAGAGGATCAAGATGCGTATCCGCAAGATCGTGAGCGGAACCGCTTAACAGCCTCGCATGACTGTATATCGTAGCAACAAGCAGATCTACGTGCAGTTTATTGATGACCTCGCCGGTGTAACCCTGGCTACGGCTTCCTCGCTGGACAAAGAGGTCGCGGAAGCAGCCGCCGGCAAGAACAAGTGCGAAGTAGCCGCCCTCGTAGGCAAACTGGCCGCCGAGCGCGCCGTCGCCAAAGGCATCTCGGAAGTCGCTTTCGACCGCAACGGTTACCTGTACCACGGAAGAGTGAAAATGTTGGCGGACGCAGCCCGCGAAGGCGGACTTAAATTCTAAGAGATATGTCAAATACGAACATAAAGAAAGTACGCACAAGCGACCTCGAGCTTAAGGACCGTCTCGTAAGCATCCAGCGTGTTACCAAGGTTACGAAGGGTGGCCGCACATTCAGTTTCTTCGGCCATTGTCGTCGTCGGTAACGAGGACGGCGTGGTAGGCTACGGTCTGGGCAAGGCTTCGGAGGTGCAATCGGCCATCGCCAAAGGCGTGGAGGACGCCAAGAAGAACCTTGTGAAGATCCCGGTGCTGCACGGCACGATCCCCCACAAGCAGGAGGCGCGTTACAGCGGCTCGCTCGTGATGATCCGCCCGGCCGCTCCCGGTACGGGCGTCATCGCTGGCGGCGCCATGCGTGCCGTGCTCGAGTCGGTGGGCATCAAGAACGTGCTCGCCAAGAGCAAAGGTTCGTCGAACCCCCACAACTTGGTGAAGGCTACCATCAAGGCGCTCTCCGAGCTGCGCGACGCGCACAGCGTCGCCCGTCTGCGCGGTATCTCGATGGACAAGGTGTTTAACGGTTAATTCTCGTAGAGACAAATGGCAAGATTGAAAATCACCCAAGTCAAAAGCCGCATCGGCGCAACCGAGCGTCAGTGCAAGAACCTTGACGCGCTGGGACTGAAGAGATCAATGCGAGTGTCGAGCACGACGACTCGGTTATCATAAAGGGTATGATCGAGCGCGTGAAACACCTCGTCAAAGTGGAGGAGGTAGCTGCGGTGAAGAAGGCAGCAGCGCCCAAGGCCAAGAAGGCCGAGGTGAAGGAGGAGGCCGCACAGGCCACAGAATAAGTTTAACAGCTAAGAAGTAATTTTACGATGGAACTCAATAATCTCAAACCTGCAAAGGGTTCAACGCATCACGACAAACGTATCGGTCGCGGTGCAGGTTCGGGTCACGGCGGCACCGCCACGCGTGGTCACAAGGGTGCGCAGTCGCGTTCGGGTTACTCGCGTAAGCTGGGCTTCGAAGGCGGTCAGATGCCGTTCCAGCGTCGGGTTCCCAAGTTCGGGTTCACCAACCTGAAACGCGTTGAATTCAAGGCGATCAACCTCTCGACCCTTGAGGAGCTGGCAGCCAAGAAGTCGCTCGCCGAGATCACGGTAGATACGCTTGTGGCCGCAGGTTTCATCTCGTCGAAGGACAAAGTGAAGATTCTGGGCAACGGCTCGATCTCGAAGGCGCTCGCTGTCAAGGCGCACGCATTCTCGAAGAGCGCCGAAGCTGCCATCACGGCCGCGGGCGGCAGCGTCGAAAAACTCTAGGAACCCTTAGAAACCGAAAATTATGAATCAGTATCTCGTTGTTGGTGTCGTCTTTTTGTGGTAATCGCTCTTTTGGCGACCAACAAGAAATTGGTTGAAACGCTCAAGAATATCTACAAGATCGAGGAGCTGCGCAAACGTGTGATCTACACGATCGGGCTGCTGCTGGTCTACCGCTTGGGTAGTTTCGTAGTGATTCCGGGCATCAACCCCAACGCCTTGGGCGAGGGGTCGGCTTACGCCAGCCAGCTGGAGGGCAACGGACTGCTGGGTCTGTTGAACGTATTCTCGGGCGGCGCATTCGGCAACGCCTCGATCCTTGCGCTCGGAGTCATGCCGTATATCACCGCCTCCATCATCATCCAGCTGATGGGTATGATGATCCCGTATTTCCAGAAAATGCAGAAGGAAGGTGAGAGCGGCCGCCGCAAGATGAATCAGTGGACGCGCTTTCTGACGATCGGCGTGCTGATCCTGCAGGGCCCGGCGTATATCGCCAACCTGTATCATCAGGTCCCCACTGCGTTCGTTTACGGCAACTCGTTCGGCTTCGTTGCCTATGCGACGACGATCCTGATCGCGGGTACCATGTTCATCATGTGGCTCGGCGAGAAGATCACGGACAAGGGTATCGGTAACGGTATCTCGCTGATAATCATGATCGGCATCGTGGCACGTCTGCCCCATGCGCTGTTGGCCGAGGTCAATGCGCGCTTCCAGACCGCCAGCGGCAGCGCCATCATGCTTATCCTCGAACTGGTGCTCCTGTTCCTCGTCTTCATGGCGACGATCGCCCTCGTGCAGGCAGTCCGCAAGGTGCCTGTACAGTATGCAAAGCGTATCGTCGGTAACAAACAGTACGGCGGCGTACGTCAGTACATTCCGCTGAAGATGAATGCCGCGAATGTGATGCCTATCATCTTCGCGCAGGCTCTGATGTTTATTCCGGCGCTGTTCTCCGGTACGGCTTTCGCGGCTGCTTTCAGCTCGATGACCGGCTTCTGGTACAACTTCACGCTTGCAGTGCTGGTAATCGCGTTCACCTACTTCTACACCGCGATTATCATCAATCCTCAAATGATGGCCGATGACATGAAGCGAAACGGCGGCTTCATTCCGGGTGTGAAACCGGGTAAGCAGACCGTGAACTACATCGACACCATCATGACGCGTATCACGCTCCCCGGTTCGATCTTCCTGGCCATCGTGGCGATTCTGCCCGCGCTGGCGATGAAGTTCTTGGGCATTCAGCAGGCGTTCGCCTACTTCTACGGAGGTACGTCGCTGCTGATTATGGTCGGCGTGGTGCTCGACACTCTGAAGCAGATCGAGAGCTACCTGCTGATGCGCCACTACGACGGTCTGATGAAGACCGGACGTATCCAAGGTCGTCATTAGGAGTTTTCCGAAGAGTTCTTAAGCGAAGAGAATGATATATATAAAGACAGACGAGGAGATAGAGCTGCTCCGCGAGAACAATATACTGGTGTCGAAGACACTGGCGGAGGTGGGTCGCCACATCCGTCCGGGTGTCACCACCAAGTTTTTGGACTCGATTGCCGAGGATTTCATCCGCGCGCACGGAGCAGTTCCCGCCTTCCTCGGATATCAGGGATTTCCCGCTTCGTTGTGTGTATCGGTAAACGAACAGGTAGTTCACGGTATCCCATCCTCGAAATGCGTCCTCAAGGAGGGCGACATCGTTTCGGTCGATTGCGGTACGTTTATGAAGGGGTTTGTTGGTGATTCGGCGTATACGTTCGCCGTCGGAGAGGTTGCCGAGGAAGTACGGCAGCTTATGGAGGTCACCAAAGAGGCTCTTTATAAAGGTACGGCGCAGGCTAAAGCCGGCAACCGCGTAGGCGACGTGTCGGCAGCCGTGCAGGAGTATGCCGAAAGCTTCGGTTACGGCGTCGTGCGGGAGTTGGAGGGACACGGATTGGGTCGCAAGATGCACGAAGACCCCGGCGTTCCCAATTACGGCGCACGCGGCAGGGGGCCATTGCTCAAGGAGGGAATGGTCATCTGTATCGAACCCATGATAAACATGGGGACCAAAGCGGTGGTTTTCGAAAGGGATGGCTGGACAGTCCGCACGCGCGACCACAAACCCGCGGCGCACTATGAGTTCGCCGTTGCGGTTCGCAAATCGGGTCCCGACGTGCTGACGGACTTCAGTATCATCGAACAGGCAATAAACAAGTAAGACTCTATGGCAAAACAAGCTGCTATTGAAAGGGACGGCACGATCATCGAGGCCCTGTCCAACGCGATGTTCCGCGTCGAGCTGGACAACGGACACGTGCTCACCGCCCATATCTCAGGGAAGATGCGTATGCACTACATCAAAATCCTTCCCGGAGATAAAGTTAAAGTGGAGATGACGCCCTACGATTTGACGAAGGGACGTATATCTTTCCGGTACAAATAACATTAGATTGCTTGAAAATCATGAAAGTAAAAGCATCCATCAAGAAGAGAAGCGAGGATTGCAAGATTGTGAAGCGTAAGGGGAAACTCTACGTCATTTGCAAGAAGAATCCCAAGTTTAAAATGCGCCAGGGTTAATGTTTTTTAAGACAAGTCAAAAAAGAAAAAGTATTTATATGGCACGTATAGTCGGTGTAGATTTACCAAAAAATAAAAGAGGCGAGATCGGCCTGACCTATATCTACGGTATCGGTCGTTCGACGGCTCGCAAGATTCTCGAGACCGCTGGCATCAGCTACGACCTCAAAGTACAGGATTGGTCGGACGACCAGATCGGCGCAATCCGTTCGACGATTGCCGACATGGGCATCAAAGTCGAAGGCGAATGCCGCTCGGCCGTCCAGATCAACATCAAGCGTCTGATGGATATCGGCTGCTACCGCGGCATCCGTCACCGTCTGGGTCTTCCCGTTCGCGGTCAGTCGACCAAGAACAACGCCCGCACCCGCAAGGGACGCAAGAAGACTGTCGCAAACAAGAAAAAGGCAACAAAGTAATCTTTAGAGAATTATGGCAAAGAAAACTGGAACAGTTAAGAAAAAGGTTGTTAAGGTCGGTGCCGTGGGTAACGCTTATGTACACTCCACTTTCAACAACGTGATCATCACCATCACCAACGAGGTGGGTGACGTCATCAGCTGGTCTTCGGCCGGTAAGATGGGTTTCCGTGGTTCGAAGAAGAATACTCCGTATGCCGCACAGACCGCTTCGGCCGACTGCGCGAAGGTCGCTTACGACATGGGCCTGCGCAAGGTGAAAGTGTATGTCAAGGGACCGGGTGCAGGTCGCGAATCGGCCGTGCGCACGATCCACGGCGCAGGTATCGAGGTGATGGAGATCATCGACGTTACTCCGCTGCCGCACAACGGTGCCGTGCTCCTAACCGCCGCCGCGTATAATTCAGGCACAGGTTAAGGATAATTTCAAGGTTTTAAAAAAAAACAGAACAATGGGAAAATACATAGGACCTAAATCGAAGATCGCCCGAAAGTTCGGCGAAGCTATTTACGGTGCGGACAAGGTGCTCGAAAAGCGCAACTTTCCTCCCGGACAGCACGGTCTGGCGCGCAAGCGCAAGAAAGGTGTCGGAGTACGGCACGCAGTTGAGCGAAAAACAGAAAGCGAAGTACACGTACGGCCTGCTGGAGAAGCAGTTCGCACGCACGTACGATCAGGCGGCCCGTATGGGCGGCATCACGGGTGAGAACCTGCTGAAGCTGCTCGAGTGCCGTCTGGACAACGTTGTTTACCGCTTGGGTATCGCCCCGACGCGTGCAGCTGCCCGCCAGCTCGTTTCGCACTGCCACATTTGCGTGAACGGCAGTGTCGTGAACATCCCTTCGTACTCGCTGCGCGCGGGTGACGTCGTGTCGGTTCGCGAGAAGTCGAAGAGTCTGGAAGTGATTTCGGCATCTCTGGCCGGCGGTTCGAAGAGCCGCTACGCTTGGCTTGAGTGGGATAATGCCTCGATGAGCGGCAAGTTCCTGCAGAAGCCTGAGCGCGAGGAGATCCCTGAAAACATCAAGGAGCAGCTCATCGTCGAGTTGTACTCGAAGTAGTAATTAAACAAATTCAAATATATATGGCAATATTAGCATTCCAGAAACCTGAAAAGGTTATTATGCTTGAATCCACTTCGTCGTTCGGAAGTTCGAATTCCGACCGCTGGAGCCCGGATTCGGTATGACTGTCGGTAACGCTTTGCGTCGTATTCTGCTCTCTTCGCTGGAGGGTTACGCAATCACGACTGTCAAGGTAGCCGGTGTCGACCACGAGTTTGCCGCTATCCCCGGCGTGATGGAGGATATGTTGAAAATCATCCTCAATCTGAAGCAGGTTCGTTTTATCCGCACAGTCGATAATCAGGATGCCGAGAAGGTCTCCATTAACGTTGCGGGTGTGACGGAGCTGACTGCCGGATATATCTCGAATTACCTGTCGTTCTTCAAGGTCCTCGAACCCCGATCTGGTGATCTGCACCTGGCGCCCGGGACGAAGATGCAGATGACGCTCACGATCGGCAAGGGCCGCGGCTACGTACCCGCCGAGGAGAATACTCCCGCTGAGTGCGAGTTCGGAACGCTCCGATCGACTCGATCTTCACGCCGATCAAGAACGTGAAGTACTCCATCGAAAACTATCGTGTCGAGCAGAAGACCGACTACGAGAAATTGAATTTGGAAATTACTACCGACGGGTCGATTCACCCCAAGGAGGCTCTGAAAGAGGCCGCCAAGATTCTCATCCAGCACTTCATGCTCTTCTCCGACGAGAAGATCACCGTCAACATGGAAGACACCAACGGCGCCGAAGAGTTCGATGAGGATATCCTCCACATGCGTCAGCTGCTGAAGACCAAGCTCTCGGATCAGGACCTGAGCGTCCGTGCCCTGAACTGTCTGAAAGCCGCCGACGTGGATACGGTGGGGGACCTCGTGAAGCTCAACCGCAACGACCTGCTGAAGTTCCGCAACTTCGGCAAGAAGTCTTTGACGGAGCTTGACGAGCTGCTGACCTCGCTCAACCTTAAGTTCGGTATGGACGTATCAATCTACAAACTTGACAAAGATTAATTATGAGACACAATAAGAATTTTAACCACCTTGGCCGTCAGGCAGGCCACCGCAAGGCCATGCTGTCGAACATGGCCACGTCGCTGATCCTGCACAAGCGCATCGAAACGACGGTTGCCAAGGCCAAGGCCGTTCAGCGTTCATCGAGCCGCTGGTGACCAAGTCGAAGGACGACACGACGCACTCGCGCCGTATCGTTTTCTCGTACCTCAAGCAGAAAGAGGCCGTAACCGAGCTGTTCCGCACCATCGCACCGAAGATCTCGGAGCGTCCGGGCGGTTACACCCGCATCCTGAAGACCGGTTTCCGTCTGGGCGATGCTGCAGACATGTGCATCATCGAGTTCGTTGACTTCAACGAGCCTTACACGCTGGGGATCGCTCCCGCAGCCGCTTCGGAGGCAAAACCGAAGACGCGCCGCTCGCGCAAGCCCGCAGCGAAGAAGACCGACGCCGTGGAGGAGGCCACCGTCGTCGAGGGCGAAGCCAAGAAAGCCGCACCCAAGAAGGCCGCTGCTCCGAAGGCTGCGAAACCGGCCGCTCCCAAAGCTGCCAAGGTTGCCGCTCCGAAGGTTGCCAAGAAGACCAACGTGGGCAAGAAAATGTAGTTTTCCGTTTAATCGGAAAACGATCGGAAAATCCGGATACCCCGATGGGTGTCCGGATTTTTGTCGTTTGTGCGGGTGAATCTGTCGTTTATGCGAAGGATTTGTCGTTCGGCGGAAAGATTCGTTGTCGTGCGGGAGGAGTGCGGCGGATGGTTTGTCCGTTACTCCTGCCGGCGGGCGGAAACTTTGCCGGTTCGGAGACATTCTCTTGTCCCTTGTCCGTCCGTCGTCCGGCTGCCGAGGGCCTATTGGTGGTTCAGCCTATGGGTGAAGGCCGGATAGACGAGGCCCGTGTAATTCGCTTTGGCGGATTCGATCGTGGCCGTCGTACCGTCGTAGGTGTCCGTGAAGGAGACTTCGTAGAGGAAACAGCCGCGGTAACGGTTGTTTTTCAGCAGTTCGTAATAAAGCTCTCCCCAGTCGATCAGTCCTCCGTCGTAAGGCTGCAGGTGCTTGTCCAGCGTGCCGGATTGCCCTTCGGCGCCGGGATTCTGCTGGATGTGCAGCGTGCCGAGGCGTGTGCCGAGCTTTCGGAGTATGGCGACGGCGTCGCCGTTTCTGGTCGGATTGATATACGACCCGTTCAGCGGAATCAGGGCATGGCCCGTATCGAGGCAGACGCGCACCTGCTCCAGCCCCTCGCCGCTGAGCAGGGCGAGCATCGTTTCGGCATCGTAGGCGACGCTTCGGGGACAGTTTTCCACGCAGAGAATCGTGTGCAGGCCGTACGTCGAATTGCAGGACGCGATGTGGGTCTGTAATTCCCTGAGCGATTTCCGGCTCTGGACCTTGCGTGCCGCGAAGTCGCTTCCGGTGGTGAGTATCGTGCCGGTGGAGGGGTGAATTACGAAATGCTTGGGCGACATGTGTTTCATGACGCTGGTTATCACGGCTTTGAGTTTCGCTACGGCCGTGGTGCGGACCGTTTCGTCGGTCGCCGAGATGTCGTATGTCCGGTAGGGCAGATGGACGCCCCACAGGTTTGCCGCGGCGGAGCCGATTGCCGCTCCCGCCTCGGAAAACAGTGCGTCGAGTTTCGCGTCGGTCATTCCTTCGGCGAAGACGGTGGCGTCCTGCGCCATGATGTCGATGCACATGCCGGCCGCCGCGGCGCGTTTGCAGTTGGTCGTGTTGACCTGTTTGAGTGTAATCAGTTTGCCCGGTTTGAGCTGCAGCCGGAAGATGTCGTCGTTCGGGGCGCCCAACGCCGTCGTCGGTTCGACGACGGTGATTTTGCCGTCGCCCGTTTCCGGACCCTTGTCGTCGGAGCCTCCGCAGTTGCAGAGGAGCGCGGCGGCCAGCAGCGGAAGTATCCGCGTTTTTTTCATTTTGCAGGAGGTTGATTGTAAACGATCGGCGGGCGGGGGATTGTCCCTCCGCCCGCCGGATCGTGTGAAAGTGTTCGTTTAGTTTTTCCTGACAACGATGTTGTCCAGACAGATACGGCCGTTGGCGCTGGTAGATCCTGCGCCTGTCGTATCCCAGCATATCTGGGTTTCCGCCGTCGCGCCTTCGATGGTTATCGAGAAATTGGACCATTTCTTCAAGGCCTCGTTTCCGTGTTTGGGGCAGTGCGCCGATGTGATATTGATCGACTTGCCGCCGCTTTCCGGAGCGATCGACGCGGCCGAACCGCTGCCTTCGACGACCACTTGCGCCGAAGCGATTGTTCCGGCATTCAGTACTTTGACGGGAATGTCGTGTTCCGATGCAAACCGGACGGCGTCGAATGTGACGGTGACGGTCGATGCCGCGGTCAGTTTTGACAGTTTGGGCGTGGTCAGCACTCCGTAATACATATTCGAACCCGAAGCCGAATTGGAGAGACGGACGTATCCCGGAAACTCATAACAGTATTTGATGCCCCAATCCGTCAATCCCCGGTTTGCGAGATAGGCCGGTGCCGCATCCTTGTCGGAACTGATGTTTATGCCGAACGTCGTGTAACTTG
>VOFJ01002663.1_pt1 | contig 33697 bp, 32 predicted proteins | sample 5384081 | NCBI WGS metagenome assembly VOFJ01 (sample SAMN12384729, study PRJNA508395) | human gut metagenome | isolation source: healthy gut I | host: Homo sapiens | reverse complement strand
GCTCCGGCTCCGGCATGAGCAGAAGGTAGTGGAAATTCCGGGCTACTGAGGCAGACATGATGCCGGTGTCGTGGGTAAAATATGTGACGGAGGGGAAAAATTCCGGCTCCGGGATGTTTTTCCGCTCTACGTCCTCACTGCCGCTCATGAACCGGAAGTACTCTATGCAAACGGTGTCAGCTTGAAAGACATTCAGGAATGGCTGTGGCATAGCGACATTTCCACAACCCTCAAATATCTACACGCATCTGGATTACAGTTCCAAGGTGTCCTCTGCAAACGCGATTATTGACTGTTTTCCAGCATAAAAAATCGCCGCGAACCTGCACAGTTCGCGGCGACGGTGTGCCATGTGAATACTATGGATTCAACTGCCAAATTTGGAATACAAACCCGCAATCCAGCGAAGCGATTGCGGGTTTGAACGAAGAAAGACCTTTTTGCTGTCGAGATGAACGCGCTTGCGCGGTCATCTGACATACAAAGGTCATTTCTGAGTGGTGCGAGATACAGCATTTTTCAAAAAACACAGTAATATCAATGGTTTTAGGACACGCGAACAGCGAAATTACTTGTATTCCGCCCTCTTGAAACCGTCAATTTCAGCAGCTATTGCTCGGTTCATCTCCCGGTAAGGAGACGACATCCTTGCAATAATCAGTACATAGCGCGTCTGTTACCCAAAGTGGCGCTTGGGTCGGCAGGCGCGCTATTTTTATGCCCTGATGCGGGCGAAGGAGGTGTTATTGTGAAAGCATATGGGAAGTCGTGGGGCTACAACGTATATGACTGCCGGTACTGCCTGTACCGGAAAGGGAAGCTAAAGGGCTGCGTCTACCCGGACGGCTGCTGCTGTCCCGTCCCGCAAAAGCCCGCAAGACGGAACGGCATAGAACAAGTTTACGAAGCAGCTGCGGACAGCGCCGCTCCCGTTTCGGAGTGCGAGGGCTGTCCCTACGGAAGGGCTGCCCCCTGCATCGGATGGTGTACCAAAGAGGTCATGCGCGCCGCAGGGCTTCCAAAGGAGCGTGACAGAAGCCATGTATGACTATTTCTACGGCGCGGAAGCGGAACAGTTCTTCTTTTACCGCATCCCCAAGGTGCTGTTCACGGAGGAACGGTTCAGAAGCGTTTCCGCAGAAGCCAAGGTGCTCTACGGTCTGCTCCTTGACCGTATGAGCCTGAGCTGCAAGAACGGCTGGCTGGATAAAGAAGGACGTGTGTATATCATCTTCACCATCGAGGAGGTCATGACCGCCCTGGGCTGCGCCGACCAAAAGGCCGGAAAGCTGCTGCATGAGCTGGAGAGCAAATGCCGCCTCATCGAGCGCAAGCGGCAGGGGCTGGGCAAGCCCAACCTCATCTACGTCAAAAACTTTGTGGATAAGGATGTGGATAACGCATCGGGCAGCACCGCGCCCTCCCCGGAATCACGATTCCAGAATCGTGAAAATCACGATTCTGGAGCAGTGAAAATCACGGATCAGGAATCGTTAAAATCACGATCTAATAATACTGATAAGAATGATACTGATTTTAGTGATACTGATTCTTTTCCCTTCACTTTGTTCAGGAGGGATCACGGGCGCGAAGCGAAAGGAAACGAAACGGTTCTGAGAGAGCGGTACAGAGCACTTATTGCGGAGAACATCGCCTACGACGCACTCCTGACAGACTATCCATACGAGCAGGACACGCTGGAAGAAATCCTGGAGCTGCTGGTGGATGTGGTCTGTACGACGAAAAGCTCCGTCCGCATTTCCGGCGACGACAAGCCCGCCGAGGTGGTCAGGGGCCAGTTTTTGAAGCTGAGCAGCGAGCACATCCGCTTTGTGGTGGGCGGGCTGAAGGAAAACACCACCCGCATCCGCAATATGCGCCAGTATCTTTTAGCCACGCTGTATAACGCCCCTCTGACCATCGGGAACTACTACCGAAGCCTTGTCAGTCACGATATGTCGGAGGGCTTCATCTGAGCCGCAGGCCGCCGCTGCGGCTTTGGCATTTTCAGGAGGTGATGCGACCGTGCCGAAACAGAAACCCAACGAACAGGTACAGCAGATACCGCTGTCAGAGATTCGTCCCTTCAAGAACCACCCTTTCAAAGTGACGGACGACGAGCTCATGCAGCAGACCATCGACAGCATCATGCAGGTGGGCGTTCTCAACCCCGCCATCATCCGCCCCACACCGGAGGGCGGATACGAGATGGTAGCCGGACACCGGCGGCTCCATGCCGCAGACCTTGCGGGGCTGAAAACCATTCCGGCCATCGTCCGCAATCTTGACGACGATGAGGCGGTGATCCTCATGGTGGACAGCAATTTGCAGCGGGAAACCATCAGCCCCATGGAACGGGCGCAGGCGTACAAAATGAAGCTGGAAGCGTTGAAGCATCAGGGAAAGCGAACAGATTTAACTTCCACCCAAGTTGGGCGGAAGTTAGAATCGGCAGAAGTTATTGCTCAACAGACCGGGGAAAGCAAAAACCAGGTTCGCCGCTTTATACGTCTGACTGAGCTTGTTCCTGAGATTCAAGAAAAGGTGGACAGCAAGGAGATCGCGTTCAGCCCCGCCGTGGAGCTGTCGTATCTCACCCATGACGAGCAGAAGCAGTTTCTGGACGCAATGGACTATTCCCAGAACACGCCCTCACTTTCCCAGGCACAGCGGCTCAAGAAGCTCAGCCGGGAGGGAAAATGTACGAAGGAGGCCATGCGCTCCATCATGTCCGAGGAAAAGAAGGAGGAACAGGAGCGCATCACGCTGAGCAGCGATACCCTCCGCAAATACTTTCCCCGAAGCTACACGCCCCTGCAAATGCAGCAGACCATCATCAAGCTGCTGGAGCAGTGGCAGAAAAAACAGCAGCGCCGTAACGAGCGCTGAGAAAGGCAGGTTTATCCATGAACGTAACCATCAACATCTACGGCGACGTACACATCCATTGCGACTGCTGCGACGAACGCGGCGTATATGACGACGACCTTGAGAAAAGCCCCGAAGCCCCATATGAAGATGCACCGGATGCGGAGGATGACAGCGAAGAAATCGAGCTGTCCATTGCGGAAGCGGAAGCTGTGGTCAAGGCAGTGGCGGAGCTGCTCTTTCCCTTTCTTCCGGCTGAAATTGACGAGGGAGGCGGCGCGCATGAAGGAATTTGACGTGACCATCACCGAAACGCTGAAGCTCACCGTGTCCGTGGAGGCTTCTTCCAAAGAGGAAGCCCAGCAGATGGTAAGCGACCAGTGGCACGCCGGGGATCATATTCTGGATGCGGACAATTTTGTGGAGGTGGAGTTTGAGAGCAATGACGGCAAGGAAATCTCCGCCGAAAGAGCGCAGGACGACACCATCGAGGTGCTCATGGTGGAGCCGGGACAGTACCCGCGCGTGGAGCGCATCGGCTCCGACCTTGCCTCCTTGCAGAAGGCGGTGGACGGCTATATCGAAGCGATTTACCCATATGACGACCCCGTGGCGCTGATCTGCGGGGAGGAAGCCAAGCTGGAGGGCAAGCCCCTGAACCGCGCCCTGCGGGACGGGGACGGCGATATCTACGATATTGTGGCCGGCAAATTCTTCATCTGCGGTCTGGGGATGAGAACTTTGCGTCTCTGCCGAAGGAGCTGCAACAGAAATATGAGGAAAAGTTCCGTCAGCCGGAAGCCTTTTTGAAGATGGGCAGCAAAATTATGGCGATCCCCACCGAGCCTCAAAAAAGACTGCCCCCAAAGGCAAGACCGCTCCGGTGACAGAGCGATGATACCATCAATCCCACTGCGAACGGAAGGAGGGAAAACTCATGCAGGAAGAAATTGAAAACAGAACTGTCACTTTGATCATCTCCGCCGTCAAGCTGACCGCACGGGAGCTGAAGGCCGGGATGGATAAATATCTTTCCGAAAAGAAGAGCAAAGCCATGGAAAAGGCGCGTGCCGCGCCTGAAAAGCCCACCGGCAAGCAGACGGTGAAGCAGCTCATCGGGCAGAATCAGGGCGTATCCAACATCGAGATCACCGACAGCAATATCAAATCCTTTGAGCGCGTGGCACGGAAATACGGCGTGGATTTTGCCGTTAAGAAAGACCGCAGCGTTTCACCGCCGAAATACTTTTGTGTTCTTTAAGGCGAGGGACGCGGATGCACTGACGGCGGCGTTCAAGGAATACACGGCATATGAGCTTAAACGCGCCGCCAAAGCGCAGAACCGTCCCTCCGTGCTGGCGCATCTGCAAGCACTCAAGGCGAAGGTTCAGGCCATTACGCCGGGGAAATCCCGAAACCAGAACAGGGGCATCACGATATGAAGAAACCTCTGAATATCAAGAAGTTCCTGCTGCCCAATATCCCGTATGTCTTTATCGCCCTCTTTGCCACCAAGCTGGGGCAGGCGGCGCGGCTAGGTCCCGGCGCGGACTTTTCTCAAAAGGCGCTGCACATCATGGAGGGCTTCGCCGCCGCGTTCCAATCGGCGCTGCCCAGCTTCCACCCCATCGACCTGTGCGTGGGCGTTGCCGCCGCCCTGCTCATCCGTCTGGCGGTGTATGTCAAGGGCAAAAACGCCAAGAAATTCCGCAAGAATCTGGAATACGGCTCTGCCCGTTGGGGCAGGCCCGAGGATATCGCCCCTTACGTCGATCCGAAGTTTGAGAACAACGTTATCCTCACCCAGACCGAGCGGCTCATGATGTCCAACCGTCCCAAAGACCCAAAGACAGCGCGGAACAAAAACGTGCTGGTGGTGGGCGGCTCAGGCAGCGGCAAGACGCGGTTTTTCATTAAGCCAAATCTCATGCAATTACACAGTTCATACGTTGTCACCGACCCGAAGGGCAGCATCGCCGTGGAGTGCGGAAAGCTCATGCTCCGTAATGGCTACAAGGTGAAGATATTCAATTCCATCAACTTCAAAAAGTCCCACCACTACAACCCCTTCGCGTATCTCCACAGCGAAAAGGACATTCTGAAGCTGGTCACGACGCTGATTGCCAACACGCAGGGGGACGGGAAATCCGGCGATGACTTCTGGCGCAAGGCAGAAACGCTGCTCTACACGGCGCTCATCGGCTATATCTACTACGAAGCGCCCGTGGAGGAACAGAACTTCGCCACGCTCATCGAGTTGATCAACGCCATGGAGGTGCGCGAGGACGATGAGACCTTTGAGAACAACGTGGATCTGGCCTTCAAGGAGCTGGCGCAGCGGGAGCCGAATCACTTCGCCGTGCGGCAATATAAAAAATACAAATTAGCGGCGGGCAAAACAGCTAAGTCGATCAATATTTCCTGCGGCGCGCGCCTTGCCCCCTTTGACATTCAGGAGCTGCGGGAGATCACGGCGTATGACGAGCTGGAGCTGGACACGCTGGGCGACCGGAAAACGGCGCTGTTTATCATCATGAGCGACACCGACAGCACCTTCAACTTCCTCATTTCCATGATTTACAGCCAGTTATTCAACCTCCTGTGCGACAAGGCGGACGATGTGTACGGCGGCAGGCTGCCTGTCCATGTGCGCTGCCTCATCGACGAGTGCGCCAACATCGGGCAGATTCCCAAGCTGGAGAAGCTGATGGCCACCATCCGCAGCCGCGAGATCTCCGCCTGCCTCGTGCTGCAGGCGCAGAGCCAGCTCAAGGCGCTCTACAAGGACAACTGCGACACCATCATCGGCAACTGCGACAGCTCCATCTTTTTGGGCGGCAAGGAGCCCGGCACGCTGAAGGAGCTGAATCAGGCGCTGGGGAAAGAGACCATCGACACCTTCAATACCGGTGAGAGCCGTGGACGGGAGGTGTCTCACAGCCTGAACTATCAGAAGCTGGGCAAAGACCTTGCCACGATAGACGAGCTGGCGGTGCTGGACGGCGGCAAGTGCATCTTGCAGCTTCGGGGCGTGCGCCCCTTCCTCTCGGATAAGTACGACATCACCCGTCACCCCAATTATAAGTATCTGTCGGACGCAAACCCAAGGAATGCCTTTGATATCGAGAAATACCTCTCCACAAGGCTGGTGCCGAAAGCGGATGAGGTCTACGAGGTATTCGACGTGGGCAGCGTCTGAGCGCACAAGCCCGCCGCCCTCATGCGGCGGCTTTTCATATAGATACGGATGAGAAAAGACGCTTCCTCGCTTGCAGGGTCGGAACGAATCCACGAACTAAAAATTGAAAGGAGAAGCCGGAATCGGGGCTGCATCGCAGCTTTCGCCCGGCTCCTGCTGTATCCGCGAGATTTCAACACAACCAACACCCAATGATTCCGGCAACACAAATATGGAATTTTTCAACTCTGCTGTCGGCGTTCTCCAGACCCTCGTCATCGCCCTCGGTGCCGGCCTCGGCATCTGGGGAGCCATTAACCTGCTGGAAGGCTACGGAAACGACAACCCCGGCGCAAAGTCGCAGGGCATGAAACAGCTCATGGCGGGCGGCGGCGTGGCGCTCATCGGTATGATCCTCGTGCCGCTGCTCAAGGGGCTGTTCGGTTAATCGCCCGCACAAATCCTTCGCGGCGTCCGCCCCTCGGGGCGGGCGCTGCGGGAAAGGAGGGTAAAGCCCATTGGATTTGATATGGGAAAAATTCACCGAATGGCTCAAGGAGCTGCTGGTCGGGGGCATCATGGACAACGTGAACGGACTGTTTGACAACGTGAACAGCCGCGTGGCGGGCATCGCCGGACAGGTGGGCGCTACGCCCCAGGGCTGGAACAGCGGCGTCTACGGCATGATCCGAACGCTGTCGGACAATGTGATTTTGCCCATCGCGGGCGTTGTCCTGGCCTTTGTCATGACGCTGGAGCTGATTCAGCTCATTACGGAAAAGAACAATATGCACGACGTGGACACATGGATGTTCTTCAAGTGGATATTCAAGACCGCCTGCGCCGTCCTGATCGTCACAAACACATGGAACATCGTCATGGGCGTGTTCGAAGCGGCTCAGAGCGTTGTCAACAGCGCGTCGGGCATCATCATATCGGACACGTCTCTGACGTTTAACGAGCATATCGCGGGATTTGAAGCTGCGCTTGCGGAAATGGAGGTCTGGTCGCTGCTGGGGCTGTGGCTGGAGTCCGTGGTCGTGCATCTTTCCATGTGGGCGCTGACCATCTGCATTTTCATCATCTGCTACGGCAGAATGATCGAGATCTACTGCGTGACCTCCATCGCGCCCATCCCCATGGCGACCATGGCCAACCGGGAATGGGGACAGATGGGCCAGAATTACCTCAGAAGCCTGCTGGCGCTGGCGTTTCAGGGCTTCCTCATCATCATCTGCGTGGCGATTTACGCGGTGCTGATCCAGAACATCGTGGTGGAGAGCAGCGTCTCGGCGGCCATATGGACGTGCATGGGGTATACGGTGCTGCTGTGCTTCACGCTGTTTAAGACGAGCTCCCTTGCCAGGAGCCTGTTCCATGCCCACTGACGGAGGTGATGAAAATTGGCATACGTTCCCGTACCCAAGGACTTGAACGCGGTGAAAACCAAGGTCATGTTCAATTTAACAAAACGGCAGATTCTGTGCTTCGGCGGCGGCGCGCTCATCGGCGTACCGCTTTTCTTTCTGCTCAAGGGGCATACGGCAGCAGCGCGGCGGCGCTTTGCATGATCCTGCTCATGCTGCCCTTTTTCCTGCTGGCCATGTATGAGAAGAACGGACAGCCCCTTGAAAAGATCGTCCGCAACATCGTGCAGGTGTGCTTCCTGCGCCCCAAGCAGCGCCCGTACAGGACGAACAATTTCTACGACCTGCTGAACCGGCAGGATATTTTGGATAAGGAGGTCTACGCGATTGTCCACAAACAAAAACCCCGCAAGAAAGCTCACACGAGCCGAGCGAAAGCAGATCGACGCGGCGATTGCAAGAGCCAGGCGTCAGGATAAGCGAAAGAAGTCCGCGCAGGACAGCATCCCGTTTCAGCGGATGTTCCCCGACGGCGTGTGCCGCGTGACGGACAATAGCTACTACACGAAAACCGTGCAGTTTCAGGACATCAACTATCAGCTCAACCAGAACGAGGACAAGACCGCCATCTTTGACGGCTGGTGCGACTTCCTCAATTATTTTGATTCCTCCATCCGCTTCCAGCTCTCCTTCATCAACCTCTCCGCCACGCGGGATACCTACGCCCGGCGCATCGCCATCCCCTTGCAGGGCGACGCTTTTGACAAGCTCCGTCTGGAATACACCGGGATGCTCCAGAACCAGCTTGCCCGCGGCAACAACGGCCTCATCAAGACCAAGTACCTGACCTTCGGCGTGGAGGCGGACGGGCTGAAAGCGGCAAAGCCCCGCTTAGAGCGCATTGAAACGGACATCCTCAACAACTTCCGCCGTCTGGGCGTGCAGGCGGAAGTCCTGAACGGGATGGAGCGGCTGCGGCTGCTGCACGGGATGCTGCACATGGACGAGCAGGAGCCGTTCCGCTTCTTCGTGGGACTGGCTGGCACCCTCCGGGCTTTCGGTCAAGGACTTCATCGCGCCCAGCGCCTTCGAGTTCAAGACCGGCAGCAGCTTCGGCGTGGGCAGCAAGACCGGCTGCGTATCCTTCTTGCAGATTTTAGCGCCGGAGCTGAACGACCGGATGCTGGCGGACTTCCTCGACATGGAAAGCTCCCTCATCGTCAGTATGCACGTCCAGTCCGTGGATCAGGTCAAGGCCATCAAGACCATCAAGCGCAAGATCACGGATTTGCAGAAAATGACCATTGAGGAGCAGAAAAAAGCCGTTCGCGCCGGATACGACATGGACATCATCCCCTCGGACCTTGCCACCTACGGCACGGAGGCGAAGAAGCTCTGCAAGACATGCAAAGCCGCAACGAGCGTATGTTCCTTTTGACCTTCCTTGTGGTGAACGTGGCGGACAACAGGCAGCGCCTCGGCAACAACGTCTTTCAGGCGGGCTCCATCGCCCAGAAGTACAACTGCCAGCTCACGCGGCTGGACTTTCAGCAGGAGGAGGGCTTCATGTCCGCGCTTCCGCTGGGGTATAACCAGATCGAGATCCAGCGGGGGCTGACCACCTCCAGCGTGGCCATTTTCGTGCCGTTTACCACGCAGGAGCTGTTTCAGGACGGCAAGGAAGCCCTGTACTGCGGGCTGAACGCGCTGTCTAATAACCTCATCATGGTGGACAGAAAGCTGCTTAAAAACCCGAACGGGCTGATCTTAGGCACGCCCGGAAGCGGCAAGTCCTTCTCCGCCAAGCGGGAGATCGCCAACGTGTTCCTCGTCACAAACGACGATATCATCATCTGCGACCCGGAGGCGGAGTACGGCCCACTGGTGGAGCATCTGCACGGGCAGGTGGTGAAAATCTCGCCCACCTCCACCGACTACCTGAACCCCATGGATTTGAACCTGAATTACAGCGACGACGAAAACCCGCTGAGCCTGAAATCCGACTTCATCCTGTCCCTGTGCGAGCTGATCGTGGGCGGCAAGGACGGCCTTATGCCGGTGGAAAAGACCATCATCGACCGCTGTGTGCGCTCTGTTTACCGGGAATACCTGAGCGACCCCCGCCCGGAAAAGATGCCTATTTTAGAGGACTTGTACAACGAGCTTCGCAGGCAGGATGAGAAGGAGGCGCAGTATATCGCCACGGCGCTGGAAATCTACGTCACCGGCTCCCTCAACGTGTTCAACCACCGCAGCAACGTGAATATCGAAAACCGTGTGGTTAGCTTCGATATCAAGGAGCTGGGCAAGCAGTTAAAGAGATCGGGATGCTGGTGGTGCAGGACGCGGTGTGGAACCGCGTCACGATCAACCGTGAGCAGCGCAAGTCCACCCGCTACTATATCGACGAAATGCACCTTCTTTTGAAGGAGGAGCAGACCGCCGCCTATACGGTGGAGATATGGAAGCGCTTCCGCAAGTGGGGCGGCGTTCCCACGGGCATCACCCAGAATGTCAAAGACCTGCTCTCCAGCCGTGAGGTGGAGAACATCTTTGAAAACTCCGATTATGTGTATATGCTCAACCAGGCTTCCGGCGACCGGCAGATTCTGGCGAAGCAGCTCAACATCTCGCCCCATCAGCTCTCGTATGTGACCCAATCCGCCGAGGGCGAGGGGCTTTTGTTCTACGGCAGCGTGATCCTGCCCTTCGTAGACCGCTTCCCCAAGGATACGGAGCTGTACAAAATCATCACGACAAAGCTGTCCGACCTCTCCGAACAAACCGGGGAGGAAGCGAAGGACGCAATTACAGTGTAAGGAAGGAGAAAAGACTATGGATAACCACCTTATGATTTTTGAAAGCGCAGATTTTGGTCGGGTACGTTCCGTGCTGAAAGACGGAGCTCCTTGGTTTGTTGCGGTTGATGTGTGCAAAGCTCTCGGATTGAACCAGGTTACGCGCGCAATGTCCAGATTGGACTCGGATGAAGGTGGGTTACTTGAAGTACCCCACCCCCAGAACGCCGATAAGACGATTGAAATAAATGCAGTAAGTGAAGCCGGACTCTATCATTTGATCCTTTGTTCCAAAAAGCCGGAAGCGAGAGCCTTCAAGCGCTGGATCACCCATGAGGTCATTCCCTCCATCCGCAAGCACGGCGCGTATATGACGGACAGCCTGTTGGATGCGCTGGAGGCGCACCCCGAGGCCGTGCCGGAGTACCTGAACCGCCTGCGCAGCGAAAACGCCCGAAACCGGGAGCTGAACCGCCGTCTCCGGATTGCCCTCCCCAAAGTGGAGTATTACGACGCCTTTGTTGACCCTGCGGACTGCACCAACATCCGCACCACCGCCAAGGAGCTGGGCGTTCCCGAAAAGCAGTTTACCCGGTATCTGGAGGAAAAGAAGTATCTGTTCCGGGACAAGAACCGCAAGCTCTTTCCCCGTGCGGTCAAAAAGAGCGCCGGTCTGTTTCTGGTGAGGGACTTCTACACCGAGCGAGGCAAGCTGGGACACTATACCCTCATCACCCCGGCGGGCAAGCGGCATTTTCTGGAGAGAACGGATGAAATTCTGTTTGAATAACGCTTTTAACCCATCAGCAGTCCCATCAGGAGGTGATGAATATGGCAAAACGCTCGCCAAGGCTGATTTTCACCGAGGAAGAACGCGCCCTGCCGGAGCTGGAACGAGCTGTCCGCAAGGCGGACGGGGCGGCGGTTAAGCTGGAAAAGGCCGAAGCGAAAATTCCCAGGAAAACCGTTAAGGTCAAAAAGCGCGTTGTGGACGCCGAGAACGGCAAGGTCACGACGCGCCTTTTCTTTGAGGAGGCGGACAAAAAGCGTCCGCCCTCCAAGCTGGCGCACGCCGCAAGGAAAGCGCCGCTGGATACCGTCCGCAGCGCAGTCCACCGCAAGCTCCGGGAGGAGGGCGATGACAACCCCGGCACGGAGGCGGCGAACACCCTGACCGAGACGGCGGAGCGCACCTGGCGCATTGCGGAATCGGCGCACCGCTCCCATGCGGAAAAGCCCTACCGCAGGGCGGACAAGGCGGAAGCCGCCGCAGACAAAGCCAATCTCAAGGCGCTGAACAAACAGTACGAGCAGGAATACGGCAGGGCTTCCAACCCCTATTCCCGTTGGCGGCAGAAGCAGGCCATTAAAAAGGAATACGCCGCCGCAAAAGCGGGGAACGGCGCGAGGAATACCGTCAAAGCGTCCGAGACCACCGCAAAGGCGGCAAAGCGCGCCGCCGAGGGGAGCAAAAAGGCCGGCAGCTTTTTCGTCCGGCACAAGAAGGGCTTCCTCATCGCGGGCGGCGTCGCCGCCGCGATACTGCTGCTCATGACCTGCATTTCCTCCTGCTCCACGCTGTTTCAGGGCGGGGTGTCCGGCATTGCGGCCTCCACCTATCCGCTGGAGGATGCGGATATGCTGGCGGCGGAAGCCGCCTACTGCGCCATGGAGGACGAGCTGCGGGAATACCTGAACAGCTACGAAAGCACCCACGATTACGACGAGTACCACTTCGACCTGGACGAGATTGAACACGACCCCTATGTGCTCATTTCCATGATTACCGCCCTCAAGGGCGGAGAATGGACGATTGACGAAATAGGCGGGATTCTGGAGACGCTGTTTGAAAAGCAGTATATCTTAACGGAAACCGTCACCACGGAAACCAGATACCGCACCGAAACGCATATCGGCTACTACACCGACGAAAACGGCAATCTGCAAAGCTACGAGTACGAGGTGGAAGTGCCATACACCTACTATATTTGTACGGTCACGCTTGAAAACTTCAACCTCTCCCATGTGCCGGTCTATATCATGTCCCAGGATCAGCTCTCCCTTTACGCCATGTATATGGCGTCGCTGGGCAACCGCCCCGACCTGTTCCCCGGCTCCCCGTATGTGAACCGGTACTACCACACCAAGTATGAGAAGTACGAGATACCCCCGGAAGCGCTGGCGGATGAACAGTTCGCCGCCATCATCAAGGAAGCGGAGAAGTATCTGGGCTACCCCTACGTCTGGGGCGGCAGCTCGCCGGACACCTCCTTCGACTGCTCCGGCTTCGTCACCTATGTCTACAACAACTGCGGCGTGGGTTGGAGCTTCGGCAGGCTGGGCGCGGAGGGTCTGCGGGGCATATGCGCCTATGTCTCCCCGGAAAGCGCCCGTCCCGGCGACCTGATATTCTTTGAAAAGAACCTACGACACCGCAGGCGCGTCCCATGTGGGCATCTATGTCGGCAATAACAGGATGCTCCACTGCGGCGACCCCATTCACTACGCTTCCATCGACACGAGCTACTGGCGAAGCCATTTTCTCCAGTTTGGCAGATTACCTTAACAACAACCATATCAACGCAAAAAGGAGGATGTTATGAACCCGCGACTTGAAAAGCTGCGTCAGGAGCGCGAGAAGCTGGCGGAAAAGCTCACATCGCTGACCGCACGGCTCAAAGCCCTGGACGAGCAGATTCTGAAGCTGGAAAACACGGATATTGTGGGCATCGTCCGCGAGAACGGGCTGACCATCGAGCAGCTCGCGGCGCTGATGGAGATGCTGGAAAAGCGTCCCACGGCGGCGCTGCCCGACGAATACAGAAAAACGGAGGAATTTACGGATGAGGAATAAATGGAGATTTTTTGCCGTGACGCTGGCCGTCGTGCTCTGCATGACGGTCTTTTCCGTTACGGCCTATGCAGGCGGCGGCGATATGGTCGATTCGACCATGGGCGACCCGACCATGGAAACCCCAACTGCGACTACACAGCCGGAGAATACGAATACCGGTGAGCAGACCCCAAACGGACAGACCCTGACCGTGCTTGTGACCGAAAATGCGGACGGAAGCCATACCGTGACCATCGGGGATCGGAGCTGGACGCTTCCCGCCAAACGGGAGCAGGCCGGAAAGGTGGTCAACGTCCGCACCTATTTGAATCTGCGCACCGGCCCCGGCACGGACTACACTGTGATTGGGCATCTGCTCAACGGCGCGGAGGTGAAGGTGCTGGAGGAAAGCAACGGCTGGTACAAGGTGGTCGTGCCGGAGCAGACAGGCTATGTATACGGCAAATACCTTGACGTCATGAACGCGCCGACAGAAAACAGCGGAAGCGATACGGATATGGCGGGACTGCCGGAGATACTGCTGCAATATTACGCCGCTGCCGGAGGCTCCGCGCCCCTGACCCCGGAGGGCAACCTGACGCTTATGGACGACATCGGCTCCGCTTTCGGCGCAGGCAAGCAGTTCATCACCGTGACGACCAAGGGCGGCAATACCTTTTATCTCATCATCGACCGGGACGATAAGGGCAATGAGAACGTCCATTTCCTGAATCTTGTGGACGAGGCCGACCTGCTGGCGCTGACCAAGGACGGCGAGAGCATCGTCCCCGCCTGCTCCTGCACGGACAAATGCGCCGTTGGCAAGATCAACACGGGCTGCAAGGTGTGCAGAACCAATATGAGCGAGTGCGCGGGTAAGGAGCAAGCCGCAGAAATTACGCCCCAGCCCGCCGAGCCTGCGGAGACCGCGCCCGAAAAGAGTACCGGCAGCGCGGGGCTTGTTGTGGTCGTCCTCCTGCTCCTGCTGGGCGGCGGCGGTGCGCTGTACTGGTTCAAGCTCCGCAAGCCCAAGGCCGACACCCGTGGGGCGGACGATCTGGACGATTACGACTACGGCGAGGACGAGGAAGATGAGGATTACGAGTTTGAAGATGAAAACACTGCTGACAGTGAGGAGGACAAAAACCAATGATGAATACGACCTGTTACCGGCTTGTTGTGTGTGAAAAGCCCTCCGTGGCAAGGAGCATTGCCGCCGTTCTTGGCGCAGGCAAACGCGGGGACGGTTTTCTTTCGGGCGGCGGCTATCTCGTTTCCTGGTGCTTCGGGCATCTTGCGGAGCTTTCGGACGCGGACGCCTACGATGAAAAGTACGGCAAATGGCGAAGGGAGGACTTGCCCATTTTGCCGGATAGCTGGCAGTACACCGTGGCGAGGGACAAGCAGAAGCAGATGAACACCCTGCGCGCCCTCATGCACAGAGAGGACGTTTGCGAGGTCGTCAACGCCTGCGACGCCGGGCGCGAGGGCGAGCTGATCTTCCGCACGGCGTATAATCTCAACAACTGCCGCAAGCGCGTAAAGCGGCTCTGGATCTCCTCCATGGAGGATGCGGCGATCCTTCAGGGCTTTGACAATCTCCGCGACGGCGCGGAGTACGACAACCTCTACGCCTCCGCCCTCTGCCGCAGCAAGGCGGACTGGCTGGTGGGCATCAACGCCACGCGCCTGTTTTCCGTGATGTACCACCGCACCCTGAACGTGGGGCGCGTGGTATCGCCCACGCTTGCGCTGCTGGTGCAGCGGGAAGCGGAAATCAACGCCTTTCAGCCGGAGACCTTCTACACCGTCCATCTGGACTTTAACGGCTTCTCCGCCGCAGGTGGGCGCATGAAGGAGCAGGCTGAGGCGGAGCGGCTTGCCGGGGACTGCAACGGCAAAGCCGCCGCTGTTACCTCCGTCGTGCAGACGGAAAAGACGGAGAAAGCCCCGGCGCTCTACGACCTGACCACGCTCCAGCGGGATGCGAACCGCCTACTTGGATACACGGCGCAGCAGACGCTGGATTATCTGCAAAGCCTGTACGAAAAGAAGCTCTGCACCTACCCCCGCACCGACAGCCGCTATCTCACCGACGATATGGAGGGCGGCGTAAACGCGCTGGCGCTGTGCTGCGCGGGCGTCTGCGGCACGGAGCCGCCCGCAGCCGTCTGTTCGGGGCAGGTGTGCAGCAGCAAAAAGGTCAGCGACCACCACGCCGTCGTTCCCACCATGGCAGCGGGCGAAACGGACTTGGAGGCGCTGCCCGCAGGCGAACGGGAAATCCTGCGCCTTGTTTCCCGTCAGGTGCTTATGGCGGTCAGCGCAACCTTCGTCTATCTGGAGACCGAGGTGAAGCTGGACTGCGGCGGAAATGCCTTTGCCGCCAAAGGGAAAACAATCCTTAATATGGGTTGGAGGGTATACACAGAAAAGGGCAAGCAGGACAACACCCTCCCGGAGCTTTCCGAGGGACAGTCGCTTCCCCGTTTCCTCCTGCGCGGTCAAAGAGGGCAGAACGACCCCGCCCAAACACTTCACTGAGGATACGCTGCTGTCGGCCATGGAGACGGCGGGCAAAGAGGATATGCCGGAAACTGCGGAGCGGCGCGGGCTGGGAACCCCCGCAACAAGGGCGGCGGTCATTGAAAAGCTGGTGGCCACGGGCTTTGCGGAGCGCAGAAAGGCGAAAAAATCTGTACGTCTCGTTCCCACCGAAGTGGGCGTTTCCCTCATTACCGTGCTGCCCGAACAGCTCCAGTCCCCGCTGCTCACCGCCGAATGGGAGCACCGCCTCAAGGAGATCGAGTGCGGCGAGCTGGGCGCGGACGAGTTCCTTGCCGGCATCCGCGATATGGTCGCAGTGCTGGTTCGGGACGCTGCGCCTGTGGACGGCGCGGAGGTGCTGTTCCCCTCCGGCAGACCCGTTGTGGGCAAATGCCCCCGCTGCGGCGCAGAGGTCACGGAGAGCAAAAACGGCTATTTCTGCGAGAGACGGAGCTGCAAGTTCGGGCTGTGGCGGGACAACCGCTTCCTTGCCGCCAAGAAGATCAGCCTGACAAAGAAGATGGCTTCCTCGCTTCTGGCGCAGGGACGCGCCTATGCCAGCGGCGTCTATTCCGAAAAAACCGGCAAGACCTACGACGCATTCATCGTGCTGGAGGACGACGGCGCGCGTTCCTCCTATAAGCTGGACTTCACCAAATGACCCTCGCAGGCTCCCGCACGGGCGTTTCATTCCCCTGCGGGAGCCGCTGTTTTTACCATGACTCAAAGGAGGTATGCACGAAATGGCTGAAAAACAGACCAACAAGGAACGGCTCAAAGACATCACCGACAGCATCGAGACGGGCATAAAGGAGCTGTTTGAGAGCGACAGATACAGGCAGTACCTTGCCACCATGAGCCGCTTTCACAAGTACAGCGTCAACAACACCATGCTCATCTATATGCAGCGCCCCGACGCCACCCATGTGGCCGGCTTCAACAAATGGCGCGATCAGTTCGGAAGAAGCGTCAAAAAGGGCGAAAAGGGCATTAAGATCATCGCCCCCACGCCCTTCAAGAAGAAAATCGAGCAGCAGAAGGTAGACCCCGACACCAAGCTCCCCCTGCGGGACGAGAATGGCGATATCCTCATGGAGGAAAAAACGGTGCAGATCCCCATGTACAAGCCCGTGGTGGTGTTCGACGTGCAGCAGACCGCAGGCAAGCCCCTGCCGGAGCTTGCGGCGAACCTTACGGGGGACGTGCAGAATTACGGGGTGTTCATGGAAGCTCTGCGCCGCAGCGCGCCCGTCCCTATCGCCTTTGAGAAGCTGGCGGAGAATATGGACGGCTACTTCTCCGTGGACAAACAGCGCATTGTCCTCAGAGAAGGCATGAGCGAGGTGCAGACGGTATCCGCCGCCGTCCATGAGATCGCCCACTCCAGGCTCCACAATAAGGACGGGATCGGGGAAAAATATCAGGAGATTGAGCTGTTCGGCAAGCCTGCGCTGTTTTCAAACGGGCGCATCGACCGGGATAAGCTGCCGGAGGGCTTGTATGCGTATGACCTGCGCGGCTCGGATTACGATCCGGGTATGCCGGTAACGCTTGAAAGCCATGTCACCGTCAATCACGCCGCCTCTGTCATCACAGCAGCGCCCATTGAGCTGCCGGAGCAGGGCTTTTTGTATCTGGGCGAGGACGGGCTGAACTTCACGGGCGGCGAGCAGACCGTGAAGGAGTTTTGTTGCACGCACAGTACCCGGAAAAGGCAAAGCTCTCCCGCGCCGCCGAGGAGATTCAGGCGGAGAGCATTTCCTTCGCCGTCTGCGCCTATTACGGCATTGAGACCGGCGAAAACAGCTTCGGGTATCTGGCGACCTGGGCAAAAGACAGGGAGCTGACCGAGCTTCGCGCATCGCTGGAGACCATCAACCGAACCTCATCCTCCCTGATTACGGATATCGACCGCCATTACGCGGAAATCTGCAAGGAGCGCGGACTGGATAAGGAACCGGAGAGCCTTGCCGCCCAGCCTGTGCAGGAGATCGCCGTGCAGGAGCCGGAGCCGGTCACAGCGCCGGACAACGGCTGCGTCCCCGACCCTGCGATTTCTGTTGAGAGCATGAACGCCTACGGCTACACCGATTCCAATATGCTGCCGCTGACAAAGGAGCGTGCGCTGGAGCTCATGGAACGGGACGTGAGCGTGTATATGCTTCACACGGACAACACCGAGGCCATGGCGTTCGATGCGGAGGAAATCCGCAGCTTTGACGGCATCTTCGGCGTGGAAGTCTCCGAATGGGAGACGGTCAAAGACCGCCTCGCGCCGCCGGACTATGAAAAGGCGTTCCTCGACAACCCCGCCGACAGCTTTGCCATCTATCAGCTTCGGGATAATGATAATACGGCGCAGCTCCGCTTTATGAACGCCGAGTATCTGGAGAAGAAGGGGCTTTCCATTGAAAAGGGAAATTACGCCGCCGTCTACGCGGGAAACCTTGACCGCAGGGGCGATACGCAGGACAGGTTGGACGAGCTGTATGAGACCTTCAACATCCGCCGCCCGGAGGATTTTCGCGGTCACAGCCTGTCGGTCAGCGACATCGTTGCCTTGAAGCAAAACGGCGTAGTATCCTGTCATTACGTTGATTCATGGGGCTTCAAGGCGCTGCCAGACTTCCTCAAGCCGGAGAACTACCTCAAAAATGCGGAGATGGCCATGGAGGACGACTACGGCATGATCGACGGCATCATCAACAACGGGCCGAAGCAGACCGTGGCGGAGCTGGAGGAACAGGCAAAGTCCGGCAAGCCCATCTCCCTCATGGAGCTGGCGCAGGCGGCGCGCCGGGAACAGGCGCAAGCGGCACGGCAGGAGAAGAAGCCCTCCGTGCTGGCAAAGCTCTGTCCTCCCGTCAATGAGCCGAAAAAAGACAGCGCGTTCAAAGCGCGCGGGAAAGAGAGCTGCTATGATGATTTTTACCAACGATGAAATGAACCTCATGTGCATCTACCAAAGCGACAGCCGCAGCGGGCTGATTGCCGCCCTCACCGAAATGCGCGGATACCTGGACGAGGACGAAGCCGAACTGCGGGAGCTGACCGACAGCGCCCTGCAAAAGCTCAGCGAAATCACCGATGAGGACTTCGCAGCGCTGGATCTGGTGCCGGACTTCGACACGGACGAATAAGGCGGATGCAGCGGGAGCGGCCTTCGGGTCGCTCCCGTTTTGCCTCTGCAAATCCTATTTCCCAAAATCGAAAAAATATTGATTTTGGGAAACAGAAAAACCAACATAAGAGCAAGCGTCCTGTTTCCTGCACAGGATTCGGGGCGTTTTCATATACTGACTTATACATAGAGCGTCCGATCCGGGCGCTCTGAATTTATGCCATGAAGGAGGAGCAATATGCCGAGCAAGCTACAAACGTATATGCAGATGGCGGACGAGGCGCAGCGGCAGATCACCGGCAGCTACCGGGGCTGGACGGGCTTTCTCACCACCGCCGCAAGGCTGTACAAATACCCCTACGCCGAGCAGGTCATGATCCACGCCCAGCGTCCGGACGCCACCGCCTGCGCGGGAGTACGATTTCTGGAACGAAAAGATGGGCCGGTATGTCCGCAGGGGCTCCAAGGGCATCGCCCTCATCGACAGCAGCGGCGAAAGGCCGAGGCTTCGGTATGTGTTCGACGTGTCGGACACGGGTGGCAGAGAATTTCCCAAGAGCCGCTATCTGTGGGAATACCGGGAGGAACACGCGGATGCGGTAAGCGCCATGCTGGAAAGCCGCTACGGTGTGGACGGAAAAGGAGGGCTGCCTGACCAGCTTGAGCGCATCGCGTCTCAGCTTGCGGAGGAATACTGGCGGGACTATAAGCGGGATATCCTCGCCATCGTTGACGATTCCTTTCTTTACGGGTATGATGAGTTCAACGTAGGAGCGGCCTTCCAAAGCGCCGCCGCCGTCAGCATCGCCTACTCGCTCATGTCCCGCTGCGGGCTTGAAGCGGACGACCGCTTCGAGCATGAGGATTTCCTGAGCATCTTCGATTTCAACACCCCGGAAGCAGCCGCCGAGCTGGGCACGGCGGTGAGCAGGATCAACGGAGAGGTGCTGCGGCAGATCGAAGTCACCATCAAGAATTACGAGCGCGAGAAACTCGCGGAAAGGAGCCATAGCCATGACAGAGCTGACCTACACCAAGAACGGGGACTACCTGATTCCCGACCTGACGCTGAGCGAAACGCCGGAGGACGCGAAACCCCTGGGCAAGTACGGGAGACTGCGCAGGAGCTACCTTCAGGAGCACAGACCGGGGCTGTACAGCCGTCTGGTGCTGTCGGAGAAGCTGTTCCCGCATCTGCGGGAGATCGACGAGACGGCGAACCGGAGGCTGGAGCAGATGATGCCGGAGCTGATGAAGTCGGCGGGCGTGACGGAGGAGCTGAAAGCCCGCGACCAGATGAAATGGGTGGGGCTGATGAACGCCTGAAAGGCGCAGGCGGAGGAGATCATCCTCAGCGAGCTGGTGTACAACTGACCAATGACGCGCCGGAAGCGGAACCGGCGCAGCCTCCGATACCGCAGGCATACCAACTGAGCCTGTTCCCCACGGAGGATGAGCAAATCGCATATATCGCAGAAGCGGAGAGCTACACGCCCTCCGCTTTTTCCATGTCCATCCCGCAGTCGGATATCGACCACATTCTGCGCATGGAGGGCAACGCCGACTACGCCCGCATGAAGATCGCCACGGAGTTCTCCAAGGGCAAGAGCGTGGAAGAAATCGCGGCGTTTCTTCAAAGCAGCTTCCACGGCGGCAACGGCGTCGTCACGGAAAGCGGCAGATATTCCGCGTGGTACGCCGACGACGGCATCCACATTGCCAATGGGGACGCGGCAAGATACCTGACCTCCGCAAAGGTCGTAAGCTGGCAGGAGGCGGCGGAGCGCATCGGACAGCTTTTGGAGCAGGGCGAATACGCCGCCAATGTGGAGCTTGCGGAAGCGCCGGGGCACGAGTGCGCGGAGCTGGCGCAGGCTATCTGGTATCTACGGCAGGATTTAAGTGAAAAGGCGCGGGCGCAGGGCTACCTCTCCTGCCTGTCGGATATGCGGGGCGGCGGTTTCCCGGAGGAAACGGCGCGGCTTGCCGAGCGGCTGAGAGACCCTGCGTTCCGTGAAGTCCTCATGGACGATTTTGCACAGCTCCGATCCGACTACCGGGAGGACAGGAGCCTGCTGCGCTTTCACTACCACAAGCCGGACAAAATCGAGCAGGGTTTGCGGGAGCTGAATCTGCCCCGCAGAGAATACCGCACCGAAATGGCGGAAATCCCCGCCGTGCAGCGGTTTATTACCGAGGACGAGATCGCCGCGACCCTGACCCGCGGCAGCAATATTGAAGGGAGCAAGGGGCGCATCTACTCCTATTTCAAAGGGAAACACAGCCACAGGGAGCAGGCGGATTTCCTGAAAGATGAATACGGCATTGGGGGACGCTCCCACGCGGTATCCGGCGCATCCCACAGCGGTGAGGATCACAGTGGCAAGGGCGTCAGCCTGAAAAAACAGGACTGCCCGGAAATCCAGCTGAACTGGGCGAACGTCGCCAAGCGTATCTCTGAGCTGATCCGCAAAGACCGTTTCCTGACCCCGGAGGAAAAGACACAGTACGAGCAGCTTCAGCGGCAGACCGCAGCGCGAAGCGCAGCATGGAATGACTACAACGCCGTAAAGGAAGCCCACCCGGACGACATCGTGCTGTTTCAGGTGGGGGATTTCTTTGAGATGTATGGCGAGGACGCAAAACAGGCGGCGGAGCTGCTTGATATGAATCTGACTACCCGCAATATCCCCGGCGCTGGCCGTGTGGAGATGTGCGGCGTACCGTCGCACAATTTAGAGATGTATGTAGAGAAATTGCGCGATAAGTATGATGTGACGATTGCCGAAGCGCCGGACTTTAGAGGTGAGTGCCACATTTACACGCTGCGCTCTATCGACCATGAAGCAGAAGCCGCCATCAATGCTTATGAAGCAGAGTTTGGCGCAGACGGCACGAGGGTATTCCGCGATCCTGCCGCAGAGCAGGCTCAGCCCACGGTGCAGGAGCTGTTCGAGAGATACCGCCTGAGCGTGGGCAACGCGCTTTCCAAGGATGAAGCATTTCTCAACGCCTGCCGCAACTCCGACCGTCAAAACGCCTATCTGGAGGGCGCGGCGGCCATCCGGCGCATCGTCATGGAATCCGGCGATTTGCAGCTCACACGGCTCTATTTCGATATGCCCGCGTTCCACAACCGGCTCCATCAGGAGCTTTTGGACGAGCTTTACCCCACGCTGGCAACGACGGTTACGCCCTCGCCCTACAAGGTCACGCAGGCGGACATTGACGCGGCCTTGCAGCAGTGGAACGGCAGGATTGAAAGCAAGCACGCAGTTGTCCGCTATATGAAGGCTCACGCCCGCGACCGGGACACCGCCGCATGGCTGGCACGGGAGTACGGCTTGAAGGATACCTCTAAACCGCTGCAAATCTCCGTGGGCAATTCCGAGCCGGTCACGCTGTCATGGGCGAAGGTGCAGCGGCGCATTGCGCAGCTCATTCAATCCGATAACTTCTACACCGAGCAGGAACAGGACAACTTTGACAATATTGACCCCATCGCCATCCGGGAAGCGCTTGCTGAACGCGGTATTGTAAATGGGCAGGTTGTGGACGCGGAGGCTAATCGCAACAGCCCCTTCGTCCGGCAGGTCATGGCGGATGTGGAGCGGATCGCGGCGCAGGAAGCGCAGGAAAGAATGGCACAGCAGGAAGAACCTGCCCTTGACCCCGCAGACCGTTTCCATGTGGTAAGCCTTGACCGGGGATTCCGTACCCTGTACGCCGTGTGGGACGACGAGACCCACGGCTACTATGTGGACGCGGACGGCGTGACCGAGGAATTTACAAGCGAATGGCAGGCGGAGGCGTACCGGCTGGAGCTGCAAGGACAGGCGGAGCAGGCGCTTTTAGAGCGTGCAAAGGGGCTGATCTCCGACTTCTGCCGGAGTGAATACGGCTCAGAGGCGGATTTCAGCGACCCGGCGAAAATCGGCGTCGCCTACACCACCGTCACCGATGATGAGATTCCCCTTCAGGTGATCATCGACCTTGTGAATTACCGGCTGGAGCGCTATCTGGATGACGAGCATCTGGAAACCCGGCAGTACGGCTCTTTGCAGGAGCTTATTTCCAACGAGCTGGAAAACCTCGATTTCAGCGACCTCATTCATGTTTCGGATGAGGATGTGGAGCAATACCGCTGGCATGAACCGGAAGAAACGGCTCCTGCCCCGCAGAGAGAACCGTTCCCGTATTCCGTAGGGGATACGGTGTATTTGGAAAACGGCAAGCCGTTTATTATTGAGAGCATCGGTCTTTTTGATATTTCTCTCCGCGATCCGTCGCTTCGCTATCCCGTTTCCCGTGCGGAGAGCAGGGAGAGCTTCGCGCGGCTCATGGAGCGGTATCCGCAGCCGGAAAAGTCCGCCGCAGAGAATACGGCTGTCCCTGAAAAAAGAACCAAACCACACCTACACCGAGGAAACCGTGGCGGTATATCCCGCCGACAAAAACAACCTCCCCTATGATGTAGAGATTCGTACCCTGCGCTTTGACGAGCCGGAGCATGACCCACCCTCTGCGGAACCCGCCGAGCCTGAACCTCCTGCTATGAGCGAGGAAGAAGCGCTGCTTCTGGAACAGGAAGGCCGAGCGGCACTTTCGGAAATGGGCGAATTTGTGCCCGATTTTGATGATGCCATCTCTCAGGCCGAGATAGACGAGCCTTTCGCACCGCTGCCGCCTGCGGAAAACTTCCGCATTTTGGACGACAATCTCGGCAAGGGCGGTGCAAACGGAGAAATTCTGGCGCAACATCAAGGCAATCGCCACGCTGAAGCAGATTGAAAGCGAAAACAGAAACGCCACACCGGAGGAACAGCATATCCTCTCCCCCAATACGTCGGCTGGGGCGGGCTTGCGGACGCTTTCGACACAGACAAGGCAGGATGGCGCGTTGAATATGATGAACTGAAAGGCGTGCTCACACCGGAGGAATACGCCGCCGCCCGCGCCTCCACCCTCAACGCCCACTACACCAGTCCCACCGTTATCCGCGCCATTTACGATGCAGTAGAGAATATGGGCTTCCAGACCGGCAACATCTTGGAGCCCGCCATGGGCGTGGGCAACTTCTTCGGTATGCTGCCGGAGAGCATGGAAAGCAGCAGGCTCTACGGCGTGGAGCTGGATTCCATCACGGGACGCATCGCAAGCAGCTCTATCCCAAGGCGGATATTACCGTGGCAGGCTTTGAAACCACCGACCGAAAGGACTTCTTCGACCTCGCCGTGGGCAACGTACCCTTTGGACAGTATCAGGTCAGCGACCGGGCTTTTGACAAGCTCGGTTTTTCCATTCACAACTACTTTTTCGCAAAAGCGCTGGAGCAGGTGCGTCCGGGCGGCGTGGTGGCCTTCGTCACCTCCCGCTACACCATGGACGCCAAGGACAGCGCCGCAAGGAAGTATATCGCCCAGCGCGCGGACTTCCTCGGCGCGATCCGCCTGCCCAACAACGCCTTCAAGGCCAACGCCGGCACGGAGGTCGTTTCGGATATTATCTTTCTTCAAAAGCGGGACAGACCCATTGAGATCGAACCTGATTGGGTACACACGGGTATCTGGCGAAACCCGGGAGCGAATGCGGACGGCTTTGCCATCAATCGGTATTTCATCGACCACCCGGAGATGATTTTAGGCAGACAGACCTCGGAAAGCACGCAGTACGGCAGGCAGGACTTTACCGTTGCGCCCGCTGAGGGCGCAGACCTTGCGGAGCAGCTCAGCGGCGCAATTCGGAATATCCGTGGAACCTATGCGGAAGCGGAGCTGCCCGATCTGGGCGAGGATGAGACCATCGTGGAGACCGTCCCGGCAGACCCGAATGTGCGGAACTTCTCCTACACCGTGGTGGACGGGGAGCTATACTACCGGCAGAACAGCATCATGACCAAGCCCGACTTCAACGCCACCGCAAAGGAGCGTGCCAAGGGCATGGTGGAGCTGCGGGACTGCGTGCAGAAGCTCATCTCTGAGCAGATGGACGGCTTTATTTCGGATGAAACCATCCGGCAGACGCAGGCGGAGCTGAATACCCTCTACGACGGCTTCACCGCAAAGTATGGGCTTATCAATTCACGCGCCAACGCCCTGGCCTTTGCCGAGGACAGCTCCTACTATCTGCTCTGCTCTCTGGAGGAGCTGGACGAGGACAAAAACCTCAAGCGCAAGGCGGATATGTTCACCAGGCGAACCATACGGGCGCACGAGGCCGTGACCAGCGTGGACACAGCTTCGGAGGCGCTGGCGCTGTCCATCTCCGAAAAAGCCTGCGTGGATATGGAGTATATGGCACAGCTTTCCGGAAAAGTCAGGAGGAACTGATCGACGAGCTGAACGGCGTTATTTTCCTCGACCCTGTTTACGGCGACTGGCAGACAGCGGACGAATACCTCTCCGGCAACGTCCGGCAGAAGCTGCGGGAGGCGGAGAACGCAGCCGTTGACAGCCCCGGCTATCTGCCCAACGTGGAAGCGCTGCGACAGGCGCAGCCCAGGGATCTGGACGCAAGCGAAATCGAGGTGCGGCTGGGCGCAACGTGGATCGACCCCTCGTATATCCGGGAGTTCATGTGGGAGACCTTCGAGACCCCCTTTTACCAACAGCGTATGATCGACGTGACCTATTCCGCTTTCACCGCCGAGTGGAACATCAGGAACAAGAACGCGGTCAGTTACAGCAATATTGCCGCATATATGACCTACGGCACGGAGCGCGCAAACGCCTATAAGATTCTTGAAGATACGCTGAATCTGCGCGACGTGCGCATCTACGATACCAAGCACGATGCGGACGGCAGGGAGCGGCGCGTACTCAACAGCAAGGAAACCACCCTCGCCCAGCAGAAGCAGCAGGCAATCAAGGATGCTTTCCGAGACTGGATATGGCGCGACCCCGACAGGCGGCACACTCTGGTCGCAAGGTACAACGAGCTGTTCAATTCCACCAGACCCCGAGAATACGACGGCAGCCACATCACCTTTGCGGGCATGAACCCGGAGATCAGGCTGCGGGAGCACCAGCTTAACGCGGTCGCCCATGTGCTCTACGGCGGCAACACCCTCCTCGCCCACGAGGTGGGCGCGGGCAAGACCTTTGAGATGATCGCCGCAGCCATGGAATCCAAACGGCTGGGGCTGTGCCACAAGTCCCTGTTTGTCGTTCCCAACCACCTGACCGAGCAGTGGTCGGGCGAGTTCCTGCGGCTGTACCCCTCCGCCAACATCCTCGTGGCTACGAAAAAGGACTTTGAGCCGAAGAACCGCAAGAAGTTCTGCGCCCGCATCGCCACCGGCGAATACGACGCCGTTATCATCGGCCACTCGCAGTTTGAGAAGATACCCGTATCCATGGAGCGGCAGCAGCGGCTTTTGGCGGAGCAGATCTTTGAGGTGGAGGAAGGTCTGCGGGAGCTGAAAAGCCAGCGGGCGGAGCGGTTCACCATTAAATCTCTGGAGCGCACCAAGCGCGGCCTTGAAGCCAAGCTCAAAAAGCTCCAGGACAGCTCCCGAAAGGACGATGTTGTGACCTTTGAGCAGCTGGGCGTAGACCGCCTGTATGTGGACGAGGCGCACAGCTACAAGAACCTGTTCCTCTACACAAAAATGCGCAACGTAGCGGGGCTTTCCACCACCGACGCCCAGAAGTCCTCGGATATGCTGCTCAAGTGCCGGTATATCGACGAGATCACCGGCAGCCGTGGCGTGGTGTTCGCCACGGGCACGCCCGTCTCAAATTCCATGACCGAATTGTATACCATGATGCGCTATCTCCAGCACGACGCCATTCGCGGCAAGGGGCTTGCCCACTTCGACTGCTGGGCTTCCACCTTCGGAGAGACGCAGACCGCCATCGAGCTTGCCCCGAGGGTACGGGCTACCGGGCGCGGACGCGGTTTGCCAAGTTCTTTAACCTGCCGGAGCTGATGAACCTGTTTCGGGAGGCGGCGGACATCAAGACCGCCGATCAGCTAAACCTTCCCACGCCTACGCCCATCTACCACAACGAGGTCACCCAGCCCACGGCGCTACAAAAGCAGATGGTGCAGGAGCTGTCCGAGCGCGCCGCAAGGGTACACGCCCGGAGCTTGGACCCCGGCACGGACAATATGCTCAAGATCACCTCGGACGGGCGCAAGCTGGGCCTTGACCAGCGCGTCATCAACCCCGACCTGCCGGACGACCCGAACAGCAAGGTCAATCGCTGCGTGGACAACATCCACCGCATCTGGCAGGACGGGCAGACGGAGAAGCTGACCCAGCTCGTGTTCTGCGATTTGTCCACCCCGAAAACCGGCGCGACCGGAGCGAAGGCGGCAAAGACGGCGGGCGGGAATCTGGACAGCCCGGAGCTCAGCGCCGTCCAGCGGCTGATCGACAAAGGGAAAATCCCGACGAACCGGCTTCACGGTATATGACGACATCCGGGAAAAGCTCGTCGCCAGAGGAATCCCCCGCGAGCAGATCGCATTTATCCACGAAGCCAACACCGAGGCGGAAGAAGGAGCTGTTTGCAAAGGTGCGCTCCGGTCAGGTGCGCGTCCTCATGGGCAGCACCTTCAAAATGGGCGCGGGTATGAACGTGCAGGACAGGCTTGTGGCGCTTCACGACCTGGACTGTCCGTGGCGGCCGGGTGATCTGGAGCAGCGCAGCGGGCGCATCATCCGGCAGGGCAACCGCAACAAGGAAGTGCATATCTACCGCTACGTCACGGAATCCACGTTTGACGCTTACCTCTGGCAGACGGTGGAAAATAAGCAGAAGTTCATCTCTCAGATCATGACCTCAAAATCCCCGGTAAGAAGCTGTGAGGATATTGACGAGGCGGCGCTCTCCTATGCCGAGATCAAGGCGCTGTGCGCCGGAGACGAGCGCATCCGTGAAAAGATGGACCTCGACGTGGACGTGGCGCGGCTGCGGCTGATGAAGGCCAGTCATCAGAGCCAGCAGTTCCGTCTGGAGGACAACATCCTGCGGCATTTTCCGGCGCAGATTGAGGAAAACAAAGGCTTCCTCTCCGGCTTTGAGGCGGATATGAAAACGCTGGAAGCAGCATCCCCACCCCCAAGGACGGCTTTGCGGGCATGGAGGTCAAGGGGGATTTCCTCACCGACAAGGACAACGCAGGTGCCGCCATTCTGGAAGCCTTCAAGGACGCAAAGGGCATGGAGCCCGTTCCCATCGGCAGCTACCGGGGCTTTGCCATGTCCCTGACCGTGGAAAACTTCGGCAAGGACTTCATTCTCACCCTCAAGGGAAGGATGAGCCACCGGGTAGAGCTGGGCAAGGACGCAAGGGGCAACCTTGTCCGCATCGACAACGCCCTCGCCCAGATGCCGGAGCGGTACAAAACGGTGCAGGGCAGGCTTGAAAACGTGCAGGCGCAGCTTGCGACGGCCAAGGCGGAGCTGGGCAAGCCCTTCCGCAGGAGACGGAGCTGAAAGAAAAATCCGCGCGGCTTGCGGAGCTGAACGCAGAACTGAACATCGACGACCGCACGCCCATGGAACAGGCGGCGGAGAATGTGGTGGCAAAACGCCCCTCCGTCCTCGGCAAGCTGAAAGCACCCTGCGTCCACGGCGCTGGGGAAAAGAAAAAATCTCACGAACAGGAGGCACGATGAATATGAACGAGGCATTACAGCAATCGTTATACGACAAGCTCTCAAGGGAGCAGGACAAGTACCGGGACTGGCTGAAGAGCCAGCCCCCGGAGGAAATTCTCCATCACAGCTATGAATACACCGTGCGGGAGGATATTTTGATGAGTATGGAGGAGCTGACGCTCAGCGAGGCGGAAACGCGGGCGCTGCTGCTGTCCCCCTCGCCCATGGCGATCCTCTACGACAAGTTCTCCGATCTGGAAACCGGCTACATGGATACGATCCGCGACAGCATCGAGGACACGGCAAAAGACGAAGCAAAAAAGCTCCGGGAGCTGCCGGTCTATCCCTACCCCGCCGATCACGCGCGGGAACAAGGGGAGCTGGACGTTTACCGCGCGTCCTTCTGCGCCAATGTGAGCTGTAAGGACGCCATTGAAGCCGCCATCCGGGACAATTACCATGACAACCGCCTTGACGCTGCGGCGGTGGGACAGGTGGCGGAGCAGTTCGGACAGGAGCGGATGCTCTACGTCCTGGCGGCTACCGTCCGCCATTTTGATTACGACGGACGCATTTCGCGGGACAACAAGCGCTGGGCGAATACCATCCCCGTCTACGAAAACAAAGACGGCATGGATAGCGACCGCTCGGTGCAGTTTGTGGTCAGCTCCCACCCCGGCCTGACGGACCTGTTTCTCACACAGGCGCGACAGGAGCAGCGGCTTCGCCAACCCCTCACAGCCGACGAGATCAAAACGGAGGCGGCACGGCTGCTGGGCAAGCTGCAAGAGCCTGTGCAGCCCAACAGTCCCGGCGGGACGCATTTCATGGCAGAGGTGTCCCGTGACTTCATGGAACGCGCCGGAGCGAAGGACACGGCGGCGCTGCAAAAGCTGCTGCCCTTTTCCACCCTTGCCCTCACGACCCTCAAAGACCGCAGGGGCGTGTTTGCCATGATCGGCAAGGACGAGGACCGCAGCCAGAGCCTCCGGCGTCCCTCCGTCCGCTCCAAGCTGCAACAGGCTTCGGCGGAGCAGAAGCAGCCTGCCGCAAAGAAGAAGGATTTGGAGCTGTGACATGGCGAAGCGGAAACGGGACATCCAGCTTAAAGTCCGCGTGACGCCGGAGGAACGGGCGATGATTGAGGCGAAGATGGCGCAGCTCGGCACGACCAATATGGCGGCGTTTATGCGCAAAATGGCCATTGACGGGTATGTGGTAAAGCTCGATCTGCCAGCTGCGTAAAGAAGTGTTTCACGAATGAGCAGGCTTCTTTTACGATGCAAAAACTTAAAATGAGTTTTTTTCATCTATTAGAATCACTTTTTACTTGTTTTTTTGAAAGATAAAACCCTGCATAATCACTGGGATTATGCAGATGGGTTTACCGTTCCCTATTATAACATACCAAGTAATAACCGGGAACTACAGCGTGTGTTGGAAGATTTTATTAAGAGATCAAATTATAACATACCAAGTAATAACCGGGAACTACAGCAGAATTGCATATCGGAGAATTTCTACCGGATTATAACATACCAAGTAATAACCGGGAACTACAGCCAAGGAGCTGTATTCATCAAATAATCTCGAATTATAACATACCAAGTAATAACCGGGAACTACAGCGATGGATACGCTGGCACAGGTAGCATTATGATTATAACATACCAAGTAATAACCGGGAACTACAGCCTCCGTCTGGAACAAAAATCCACTTACTTTATTATAACATACCAAGTAATAACCGGGAACTACAGCGGGCGCACGGTGTACCCCAAAAGAACAACATTATAACATACCAAGTAATAACCGGGAACTACAGCATAAGCCAGAGACAATAACACCGGAGCAGAATTATAACATACCAAGTAATAACCGGGAACTACAGCGTACATGAAGCCTTTACCGGGGAGATAGAATTATAACATACCAAGTAATAACCGGGAACTACAGCGATCGCAAACGGTCATAAAATCATTGTTAATTATAACATACCAAGTAATAACCGGGAACTACAGCGATCGTGTCTTCTTCTAAAGTCGGGTATGCATTATAACATACCAAGTAATAACCGGGAACTACAGCCCAGATTGTGGACATAGGATTGAGGATGCTATTATAACATACCAAGTAATAACCGGGAACTACAGCCTAAATCAGCTTGTAATTACAGATTTGCATATTATAACATACCAAGTAATAACCGGGAACTACAGCTTGTCCAGATTGTGGGCATCAAGTAGAAGAATTATAACATACCAAGTAATAACCGGAACTACAGCTGTCGCAATCATTTCCCTCGTTGAAATATATTATAACATACCAAGTAATAACCGGGAACTACAGGCGCGGAATGGTTTAGGATTCACAAACCACCATTATTATAACATACCAAGTAATAACCGGGAACTACAGCTGTCGCAATCATTTCCCTCGTTGAAATATATTATAACATACCAAGTAATAACCGGGAACTACAGCCGCGGAATGGTTTAGGATTCACAAACCATTATTATAACATACCAAGTAATAACCGGGAACTACAGCCACGGGTGCTGATACAGTACTCCCTTTTAGATTATAACATACCAAGTAATAACCGGGAACTACAGCTGGAAAAAAAATATAATGAAGAATATTTTTTTTATTATAACATACCAAGTAATAACCGGGAACTACAGCTTGTCTGAGGTGTACAGGGCTTTTCAACGCATTATAACATACCAAGTAATAACCGGGAACTACAGCCATTGTCTGCTCTCTTGCCTCATATAAGATATTATAACATACCAAGTAATAACCGGGAACTACAGCTACAATGTATTATGGGAATCCAGTGATAATATTTTAAAAAAATATAAATGGAAAAGAAAAAGCCTTGCCATTACGCCAAGTGATGTAGACATCTTCTCGCAAACGTCCGAAACGCTTAATGGTACAGCTTCTAAAAAATATTATATCATGTGCAAAAGCGACACATGATCGACATTCGCCGTTCGCCGAATGCATAAATGCATTCTTCTCACTTGCGCTCATTATATCACACAGTCAAAAAAAATAATACTTTAAATAAACGCGATCATATATAACGGTAATGTAATGATACCATCATCACGGGAGTTTGACAGTTGAATATTAAAAAAAGTTATCGCAGGTCGCATAAAACCTGCATTTTTTTATGTCAAATTTTCCGTTTTACTATGTACTTGTTTGTAATAGTGTGGTATACTTAAAAAGAAAAAGGATTTTGTGTCATGTATATTGCAGTTACAGGTAGTAAAAATAATAAAGATGTTTACATTTATCAGTCATTCCGAAAAAAAGGATGGAAAGTCATCATCTCGCATTTATAAGAAGCTTGGAAAATATAACACCTTTTGTTGGAACAGTTTGATGGTGATAATGAAAAACTTATCGCTTGGGCGAAAAGCGAAGCTGCCAAAGAAACTGAACTCTACAATGAGCGTACGGGGAAAGTAACGGTTGAGTTCTCTCAAAAGGCGCCTGCATTCCTATGAACGAGGCGCGTTCTTTTCATGCCGGTTATCTATTTCTTCAACAATTATGTACAGAGCTACGCCTTGATAACATCTGTCGTGTGATTAAAGGACACCATAAATTTAAGTATGATCTTCATGCGATTCTAACTGATCTCGTTTATGCAAGGGTTCTCTCTCCTTCAAGCAAGCTCAGCAGTTATAACTTTTGCAAAACGCTTCTTGAACCACCAAAGTATGAGATTCAGGATGTTTACAGAGCTTTATCTGTAATCGCGGAAGAGTCGGATTTTATCCAAAGTGAACTATACAAAAAAATTCAAACTTCATCCATCCAAGAAATCAGAAGATACTCTACTATGACTGTACGAATTATTACTTTTTGAGATTGAGGAAGAAAGCGGTTTGAAGCACTATGGAAAAGGCAAGGAGAACCGTCCAAATCCGATTGTTGGCATGGGGCTGTTTATGGATGCTGATGGCATTCCACTTGCATTTGATATTTTTCCAGGCAACCAAAACGAGCAGACAACACTCAAGCCATTGGAGAAGAAAATCATAAAAGATTTTAATTGTAGTGAATTTATTTTCTGTTCTGATGCCGGTCTTGAAAGCGCAAATGACCGGGCGTTTAACAGTATTGGGAATCGGGCTTACGTGGTCACTCATTCCATTAAAAAGATGAAACAGGAAGACCGCCATATTGCCTTGAATCCAACACAGTTCGGAAAAGCCGGTTCGGCAGGTTTTTTAGATATCAGGACTTTGGACGAAACAGATGAAGAAGTTTTTAACTCCATTTACTACAAGGAAGTTCCTATTGTCACAGGAAATATGGATGAGACACTAATCGTTACATACTCTCCGAAATATAAAAGCTTATCAGCAAAAAAAATCCGGTCACGTCAAATCGAGCGTGCAGAGAGGATCATCAACTCTCCTTACAAAAAACGGAAGGGGAAAAAATCAAAATGATCCAATGCGTTTTGTAAAAAAGACTGCTGTAACAGACGATGGTGAGATTGCAGAAAAGAAAGTATATGAAATTGACGTGGAACAGGTTGCCAAAGAAGAACTTTTTACGATGGTTTCTACGCAGTAATGACAAATCTGGAGGGAAATATCGAGGAAATCATAAAGATCAACAAGCAGCGCTGGGAAATTGAGGAGAACTTCAGAATCATGAAAACTGAATTCGAAGCCAGACCTGTGTATGTCAGAAGAGATGACCGGATTAAGGCTCACTTCATGACCTGTTACATCAGCCTTCTTCTCTACCGTCTGTTACAGCAGAAAATAGGAAATAACTATACAACAGAACAGATCATCGAGACCTTACGTTCTATGAAAATGACACTGTTAAATACTGCTAATGGCTATGTTCCATCCTACACCCGAACTGAAATAACAGACTCTTTACACAAAAAACTTTTGGTTTTCGGACAGACTATGAATTTATCAAAAAAATCTACGATGCGAAGCATCATCAGGCAAACAAAAGAAATAAATTTACCATAGCGTAAAAAATATAGCACAATAGCACATATCGTTACCATGAAACAAAAAACGGCTGCAAGCATTGATTTTTACTGGCTTTACGTTTTTCGACTTGCTTTAGGAGGCCAGGAACCCATATGCCTAACCGCAGCATGGATCTTTCCAGCTCTATCTCTCTTGAGGAGGCATCTGTTTTAAAATTCAACCAGTTCTAGCTGCATGAAACAACTGGTAAAAACGTTCCGGCTTTGTTATGTATGTTCACTGCTGTTTTTGACAAGGCACTTCTTTTATTGAACATCGGTTTTTCTTTTTCAGTCAATAATCATCATGTCTAACATTTTCTATCACAGGCATAAAACAACTGTCCAGCTTGTGC
>VOFJ01001612.1_pt1 | contig 33733 bp, 52 predicted proteins | sample 5384081 | NCBI WGS metagenome assembly VOFJ01 (sample SAMN12384729, study PRJNA508395) | human gut metagenome | isolation source: healthy gut I | host: Homo sapiens | reverse complement strand
CCATCTCGCCAAAGCGGATTGCTCCTTTTCCCTCTGCTCGATGCCGAGCTGTGGGCTTGGCGTGGTATTAGGCAAAGCCGTTTCCAAACTGTGTTGCTGTCCCCTCTTGAGGTTCCTCACGCGTTGCCCACCCGGTTCGCCACTGCCTCTCTCGCTCGTTCGACTTGTATGTGCGCGCTGCCAGCGTTCGTCCCGAGGCCGATCAAACTCCTTTATAAATGTTTTTCCAAACACTTAAAAGGTTCCCAAGTTTTCGATATTGTTCACCTTGTCCTTACCTCAGCCTGGCTGAAAGTTTATTTATTTTATCACTGTGACAGCACCTTTGCCAGCTGGGACGGTGTGTGCTGCACCCGCAGTGCCGTGCCCAGTGTGCGGGCAATGCGCTGCCGCCCCAGGATCAGCCCCTACACCGGATGAATCCATAAATCCCACCCCACCAAAGTCCAGGATCATGGTCTGCGGGGTGCGGCTGACCAGTGCATCATCCAGCTGGATGCGCAGGCTCTGCGCTGCGTCGTGGTCGATCTCGCCCGCAAGGTAGGCATAAAGCACATCGCCCGCCGGGCTGAAGCTTACCGTTGCCATGGTTTGTCCATCTCCTTTGCCAAAAATAAAAAAGATCCCGTACACATGGTTCCAGTGTACGGGATCTTTCGTTTATTTTTTTAGGGAAGCGTGTCGGCTCAGCTGTTTGCCAGCAGTTCGGCAGCTTCCAGTGCGGCAGCCTCACTGCCGCAGACCAGCAGACCGCGGCGGGTGTTGGCATGAGCCAACTCCACAGCTTCGGCAATGCTGGTGCACATCTCGGCATCAAAATGATACTTTGCCTTTTCGGTCAAACGGGCCGTCATCTCGTCATCGCCGCCTGCCGGGGTGACAAGAGAAAGCCCTCCAGCATATACTCGCAGAAGTGTGCCAGCTTGCGCACGATGTGGTCGGTCAGGCGCTGGGCAAGGGCCGGATGGCCCAGACGGCGCAGAGCCGCCTGCAGCAGAGTGAGCACCCGGCTGCTGGACACAGTAGACACCGAGGCGATCTTCATGGAATTGGAAAAGATGAACGCGATGCAGCCGATGAGAGCAAGGGTAAAGATCACCCGCCCTGCGGTCACCCACGGCGAAGTGCGCTGTGCGCTGCTGTTATATTCCCCGCTCAAATCAGCCCAGAGCCTTGATGCTCTGCTCGATGTTGGCCAGCTTATCCTGGCTCTTGGCGTGCTTTGCGCGGATCTCCTCCACCAGTGCCGCCGGAGCGCGCTCGACAAACTTGGGGTTGTTGAGCTGATTTTCGAACATGGCCAGTTCTTTTTCCGCCTTGGCCTTTTCCTTGTTCAGACGTGCCAGCTCCTTCTCGCGGTCGATGAGCTCCATCATGGGGATAAAGCCGCGGGCCGCATGGGTGGACACCTGCACCATGCCGTCGGTGCCGCCCTCGTACTTCTCGGTAAAGGTCACATCGGTGGCAAAGGCGAACTTTGCCAGATAGACCTGTGCCTTCTGGAAGGGTGCTGCGTCGGCGGTCTCGATGATCATGCTGGTCTTTTTTGGCGGGGTGGACATTCATCTCGGTGCGCATGGTACGCACGGCCTTGATGTAGTCCATGACCTTTTCAAAAGCTTCCTCTTCGTCGGCCCAGTTGTGAGCTTCATCAAAGGTGGGCCAGCTCTGGGTCATGATGGTCTCGGCAGAGCCGGGCAGAGCCTGATACAGCTCCTCGGTGATGAAGGGCATGAAGGGGTGCAGCAGCTTGAGGGCCTTATCCAGCACATACACCAGCACGCGGCGGGCAGTGTCGGCCTGCTCGGCGTCGCCGGAGTTCAGGCGGGGCTTTGCGATCTCGATGAACCAGTCGCAGTAGACGTCCCAGATAAAGCTGTTGATCTTGGCAGCGGCCAGACCCATCTCATAGTGGTCGAGGTTGTCGGTCATGGCACCGGCCACCTGATTCAGCTTGGTGAGCACCCACTTGTCGCTCATGTCCAGCTTTTCCTCGCTGGGCAGACCCGGCTCAAAGTCCTCAGGCAGGTTCATCAGCACAAAGCGGGTAGCGTTCCACAGCTTATTGGCAAAGTTGCGGGCAGCCTCCACCTTCTTTTCGATATAGCGCATGTCGTTGCCCGGAGTGGAGCCGTCCACCAGCGTAAAGCGCAGGGCGTCTGCGCCGTACTGGGCAATGACCTCCAGCGGGTCGATGCCGTTGCCCAGACTCTTGGACATCTTGCGGCCCTGACTGTCGCGCACGATACCGTGGATGCAGACAGTGCTGAAGGGTGCCTTGCCGGTGTATTCCAGACCGGAGAAGATCATGCGGGAGACCCAGAAGGTGATGATATCGTAACCGGTGACGAGGGTGGAGGTGGGGTAGAAATACTTGAGGTCTTCGCTCTCCTCATTGGGCCAGCCCAGGGTGGTGAAGGGCCACAGCGCGGAGGAGAACCAGGTGTCGAGGGTGTCGGGGTCCTGCGTCAGCTTTGCGCTGCCGCACTTGGGGCAGGCGCAGGGAGCGACTTTGCCACCACGGTCTCGCCGCAGTCGTCGCAGTACCATGCCGGGATCTGATGGCCCCCCACCACAGCTGGCGGGAGATGCACCAGTCCCGGATGTTTTCCATCCACGTCATATAGTTCTTCGCGAAGCGCTCCGGCACAAAGCGGACCTCGCCGTTTTTGACGCACTCGATGGCGGGCTTAGCCAGCGGCTCCATCTTGACGAACCACTGCTTGGAGACCATGGGCTCGATGGTGCTGTGGCAGCGGTAGCAGGTGCCCACCTCGTGCTTGAGGGGCTCGATCTCTTTCAGGAAGCCGCCGGCTTCCAGATCGGCCAGAATGGCCTTGCGGGCCTCGCGGGTGGTCATGCCGGCGTACTTGCCGCAGTCCAGCACCTCCGGCTCATTGATGGCGTTCTTGCCCGCGGCAAACAGGGCGTCGGCAGCGGCCTTGTCGGCAGCACCGGTCATGTGGCCGTCGTAGGTGAACACGCGGACGATGGGCAGGTTGTGGCGCTGGCCGACCTCGAAGTCGTTAGGGTCGTGGGCCGGGGTGATCTTGACCACGCCGGTGCCCTTGGTCATGTCCGCGTGCTCGTCACACACAATGGGGATTTCTCGGTCGACCAGCGGCAGGATGACATGGCAGCCATGCAGGTGGGCATAGCGGGGATCCATCGCCATTGATGGCCACGGCGGTATCACCCAGCATGGTTTCGGGACGGGTGGTGGCCAGCTCCAGCTGCTCGCCGGTCTCCTTGACGGTGTAGAGCAGATGCCAGAAGCTGCCGTCCTGCTCCTCGTATTCTACCTCGGCATCGCTGATGGAGGTATTGCAGGTGGGGCACCAGTTGACCATGCGGTTGCCGCGGTAGATGAGGCCCTGATCGTACAGGCGCACAAACACTTCCTTGACGGCCTCGGAGCAGCCCTCGTCCATAGTGAACCGCTCGCGGTCCCAGTCGCAGCTGGAGCCGAGCTTTTTCAGCTGGCTGACAATGCGGTTGCCGTACTTGGTCTTCCATGCCCATGCACGGTCCAGAAAACCATCGCGGCCCACCATCTCCTTGGTCAGGCCCTCGGCACGCATGGCCTCCACCACCTTGGCTTCGGTAGCGATGGATGCATGGTCGGTACCGGGCACCCACAGGGCGGCATAGCCCCCTGCATCCGCTTTTGGTGCGGATGAGGATGTCCTGCATGGTGTTATCCAGTGCATGACCCATGTGCAGCTGGCCGGTGACGTTGGGTGGGGGCATCACGATGGTGTAGGGTTTCTTGTCGGGGTCTGCTTCCGTGTGGAAGTAGCCGCCGTCCAGCCAGAACTGGTAGATGCGGTCTTCCACCTGGCTGGGATCGTACTGTTTTTTGCAAGTTCTTTCATAGGGTCCTCCCAGTAAAAATGATGAAGTGGGACGAAAAAAGCCGTCCCACGGAACGTTCCATGGGACGGCTGTAATAACCGCGGTACCACCCAAATTGCGCAGAGCATCCTGCGCCCCTTGATGCCCCGGTAACGTGGGACAGCTCCGAGAGCGGCTTGCTCTTCAGCTCACCGCTCCTGCTCCAAAGTGACAGCACACCGCCGGGCCATACCGGGTTTTCAGCAGCCCCCTCCGGCTCTCTGGATGGCAAAAAGCGATGCACACTCTTCTTCAACGCATTTATAAAAAGAATATAGCGTTTTTTGTGCGATTTGTCAATTACTTTTTCTTCAAAAGAATTTATCCCGATGTCATCTTACGGTTTGGGCCTTTATTCGTGAAAGCGCGTTTGGGTGGCCCGCAGGCCACGACAAACGCAAATATAAAAAATATTTTTTCCGCTATCAATGGCCAGAGCAAACGCATCGGCCATTTTCAATCCGCGATTCCTTCATCCTTCAGCCTTGCAATGAGCCGCTCCATCAGGGCGATGCGGTTGAAGGGGGTCATCAGGTAAAAAGCCATCTGCATAGGGCGCTGCAGCCGCCTTAGCTGCCTGCACCGAGACTTCCAGTCCAAGCTCCTCGCCTGCGGCACGGTCCAGCCCCTCAAACCTTTGGATGATGGCATCATCCACATGGATGCCGTTGACCTCGTTTTCCATAAAGATGGCATTGCGCTGGCTGACCACCGGCAGGATGCCCGCCAGAATTTTTGCGCGCTCACCCAGCGTCTCCCGGGCTTTTTTCAGGTTTTCCACCGCCTGTGCCGACAGCACCGGCTGGGTAAGGAAGCCGCTCATGCCGTTTTCCAGCTTTTCTGCGGCGCGGCGCAGCTCCACCTCAAAATTGCGGGCGTTCAGGTTCAGCGCACCAAAAACCGTGATGGGTGCGGGCATCTCCCGCCCTTCTCCTGCCAGCGACACGATATACTGTGCCAACTTGCGGGAGTTGAACTGGTACACATTTTTCACCTCGTCCCGCTCGGCGGTGGGGATGGGGTCGCCGGTAATGGCCAGTACCTCCCGCACGCCCTCGGCGTACAGTCCCAGCAGCAGCGCTTTGGTAGCATTCAGGTTGCGGTCCCGGCAGGTCATGTGGGGCAGCACGTTCATGCCCAGTTCCCGGTGCACCCGGCACGCCACCAACGAGGAATCCATCCGTGCCCGGGCAATGGGGCAGTCTGCAATGGTCAGCAGGTCGGCACCGGCGGCCTGCAGACGGCGGGCACCCTCGAGATATAGCCGGCGGTCATGTCGGCGTCCTTGGGGGAATCCAGTTCCACCGCAATGACCCGCTGTCCGGTTCGCAGCTTGCGCAAAAAGGCATCGTCCGTTTCCACTGCGGCTTTGCCGCTGCAGCGGGACTTTGCCGCCGGGGCGGCGGGCAGCGCTTCCGGCAGCGCATCCAGCGCCGTGCGCAGGGCCGCAATGTGGGCGGGCGTAGTGCCGCAGCAGCCGCCCAGAATGCGCACACCCTCGGCGGCAAGGCCGACCAGCTCCCGGGCAAAATATTCCGGCTTTCCCTGATACCGTACCCGGGTGCGGGTGACCACCGGGTAGCCCGCATTGGGCATCACAGCAAGGGGCAACTCTGTCCTGCCAAGCTGCTGCACCAGTGTGCGCATGGCGCCGGGAGCAGAAACGCAGTTCAGGCCCACAGCATCCACTGCACCGCAGGCAGTCATGCTGCGCACAAGCTGTGCGCAGTGACGGCCCTCGCGGGTGTAGCCGTCCGGCAGCACTGCAAAAGGACACCAGCACAAAGGCATCCGGCACGGTCTCCTTGATTTGCCGTGCCGCTTCGGCCACACCGGCATCGCTGCTCAGCGTCTCAAACAAAAAGTTCTTTGCACCCAATGCGACAAACCGCTCGGCAAGGGCCGTATAGATCTGTACCGCCGGGAGCGATTCCGGTGTCCGGGGCCGGGCCAAGATCGGCGAACACGGCAGCGCTGGTCTTTGCAGCGGCCTGTGCGGCCAGTTTCCAGCCTTCGTCCGCCATGGCCTCCCCCACATGGGGGATTCTGCGCTGCTGCCATCCGGGGCAGACCGAAGGTGTTGGTCTTGATAACATCGGCACCTGCTTCCAGATACGCACCATGCACGGCCAGAATGCCTTCCGGGTCCAGCAGGTTCGCCTGCTCACACTCCTGCCCTGGCTTTGCCTTTATAATATGTACCCATGCCGCCATCGAACAGCAGCGGGCGCTTTTTTTAAAATTTCACGCACATCCTTCATGGGGAGTTCTCCTTTTTCCTACAAAAACGCTTGGCTTTCAGTTTAATGCACAAATGCCGTCCGGTCAAGCGTTTTTTCACGGCGGCGCTTGCAGGAACGCCAAATTTGTGCTATCCTATGCATACTTTATAAAATAGGGAGGTGTGTGCCATGCGCCACGCCGGAACGCAGGAGCTTGAGACTGACCGGCTTTTTCTGCGCCGCCTGCTGCCGGAGGATGCCGACATGATGTACGCAAACTGGGCGTCCGACCCGCAGGTGACCCGTTTTCTGCGGTGGGAGCCCCACAAAAACGCGCTTTGGAAACGCTGGGCCTGCTGGCGGCATGGGCCACACTCTACCCCAACGAGGATTACTACCAGTGGGCCATTGTGGAAAAAGCCACCGGGCAGGTGTTCGGCTCCATCAGCATCTTCAATGCTCTGCTCGGTGACCCGGCACAGAAAGCGCTCTGGCCGCAGCAGGACTGCACAGACGGCATCTGGGAAGCAGGCTACTGCATCGGGAAGCACTGGTGGAACCATGGTTTTGCAACCGAAGCTTTAAAAGCAGCAGTAAACTACTGGTTTGAGAATCACAGACGGCGGCTGGCTCACCTGCTGCCACGCAAAAGAGAACCCTCGCCAGCGGCCGGGTGATGGAAAAAGCAGGCTTTCTCTACCACCACGATGCCATTGATCATAAATTTGACGGCACACCGGTGGAGTGCAGAAGCTATCTGCTGACAAGAGAACGATATAACAGAAAGGACTTACCTTGAGCGAACTTTACGATATTTTAGTGGAAACACCTCCGACGAAGGTGATCTTATTGGCGCTGGATCAGGGCCTTTGGGACTGCGAGCGCAGCCTTGCCGAGCTTTCGGCCCTGTGCGAAGCAAACCATATGGAAGCCGTGGCCGAGGTGACCCAGAAGCGCCAGACCCCAGAGACCGGCATCGTGCTGGGCAGCGGCAAGCTGGAGGAAGCATCCTTGCCGCCGAAAGTCTGGGTGCAGAATGCGCCGTATTTGACGGTGAACTGACCGGCAGCCAGATCCGCAACATCTCCACCGCGCTGGGCGGGCTGGAAGTGATCGACCGCACCATGCTCATTCTGGAAATTTTCCGCAGCCGCGCCGTCACCAACGAGGGCAAGCTGCAGACCGAACTGGCCCTTCTGCGCTACCGCCTGCCCCGTCTGCAGGGCATGGGCGAAGCGCTCAGCCGTCAGGGCGGTGGTGGCGGCGGCGGCGGTGGTGCCCGCAGTGGGGCCGGTGAATCCAAGCTGGAAGTGGACCGCCGCCATGTGCATGCCCGCATCGATGCGCTGGCTGAAAAGCTGGCCGAAATGGAAAAGCGCCGGGGCGAGAGCCGCAAGGCCCGTGCCAAGACCGGTATGCCGGTGGTCAGCCTTGTAGGCTATACCAACGTGGGCAAATCCAGCCTGATGAATGCTCTGTGCGGCCCCAGCGTAGCTGAAGCGGACATGCTGTTCGCCACACTGGACCCCACCAGCCGCAAGCTTTCGATGCTGCCCAGCGGCATGGCCGTGCTGCTGGTGGACACGGTGGGCTTTGTGTCCCGCCTGCCCCACAATCTGGTGGAGGCATTCAAGTCCACGCTGGAAGAGGCCGCCTGGTCGGACGTCATCGTCCGGGTGGCCGACGCCGGCGATGAGCAGCGGGAGGAGCAGCTGGCCGTCACGGACGAAGTGTTGGACGGCCTCGACTGCGCCGACATCCCCCGCCTGACCGTCTACAACAAGTGCGACAAGCCCGGCGCGCTGAGCTTCGACCCCGACATCCTGCTCACCAGTGCCAAGACCGGCTACGGCCTCGACAAGCTGCTGGCCAAGCTGGACGAGACCCTCAGCGACCGCGTCCACACCTTAAACGTGCTGCTGCCCTACGATAAACTGGGCCTCGCCGCCCCCATGCGGGAGCGGGGCAGCGTGCAGGTGGAAGAATACCGGGAGGATGGCCTCTACCTGGAGGGCATCGTCAAGACGGAAGACCTGCACTGCTTTTTGAAGGGTATCTGGTCTGATAGGCGTACACGATCTAAATCGCCTCCGCTGTGCTCCGGCTATCATCAGCGGAATAATATTTTGAGATAGAACAAGCCCGGAAAGTCTGCGGACTTTCCGGGCTTGCATTTTCCTGACGGCAGGGGGGTCGCAGCCGAAAGCAGCTGCTCTATGGGTCGAGTACATTGTCTGCCACTGCTTTTTTCAAAAAAAAAAAAATCCCCAACAAACACAAAAAAACCCGCCTGGCAGCGGGCTTTTGTGTATAGAGGGGTGGGAAAGTATATAAAGTGGTGAATCTCAAATTCAAATGCAGGCAGGCAGGCGCAACGTGTTTTGCATCAGTCGCTGCCTTGCATGCATGTATGTATTATACCCTTTTTCTTTTCTTGTCAAACAAAATTTTTTCCATTTTTGCTTTAAAAATTAAGTCTTTACTTTTCGATCAAAACTTTATATAATTAACACAAAAAAAGCAAAAGCGAAAACCTTTTTCCGCATTTTTGCGTTTGCACAACAATAAAACTTTACTTTCAAAAAAAAATTTTTATGGATTCCAACATATTTCCAAAAAGGAGACATTCCTCATGGACGATTGAGATCGCAAGATCCTTTCCCTTCTCGCCAAAAATGCCCGGATGCCCGTCAAGGAGATCGCCGAGCAGGTATCACTGACCAGCCCTGCTGTTTCCAGCCGCATCCACAAGCTGGAGACCGACGGCATCATCAGCGGCTACACCGTGGTCTGAACCGCCCGGCAGACCGTGTCTATGTGGACGCGCTCATCAGCCTTTCGGTTGCCCCCAGCAAGCAGGACGCCTTTCTGGAGCTGCTGCAGAACAGCAAGCGAAGTGCTGCAGTGCTACCATGTCACGGGTGCCTACACCTTCCTCATCAAGGTGAGCTGCGGCAGCATGCCCCAGCTGGAACACCTGATCCTGCAGTTCCAGAAGCTGGGCACCACCAGCACCCAGATCATCCTTTCCACGCCGGTGAACCACGGCGAGCTGGACGCTTTGATGCTGTAAGCGAGTGTTGTTCATAAAACTGTTACTTTTTCCCTGCAATTTTGCGGTGCGGTGGTTCGTATCCAGAATAGCAGCCCAAAACCGGCACACACTACTACCTGTAACGTGTGCGCCCGGCTGCACCTTCCACACACAGCACTATGAAAAGGAAATGCAATACTATGCAAAAATTCATCGCCGCCCTGCTGGCAGGGCTGACTCTGTTTACTTTGGTGGGCTGCTCCGGCGGAAGCAAGGCCGACAGCTCCACCCCCAAGGACTACTCCCAGATCATCCACGACGCCCGCAGCGACGAGGACAACGAGTACGATATGATCTTTACCAAGGGCGAGGACGGCAAGTTTACCGCCATTGACGGTTACAGCGCCGAGTACAAGGCCGGCCAGCTGAACGAAGAGATCCGGGACATCCTGATGCCCCCGCTGAACCTGGAGGATGACCAGTATACCGCCTTTGCCGCCAGCATTTCCAGCATGATGGTGCGCAGCTACGCCGTTGCCATCGTGAAGCCCGCCGAGGGCAAGACCAATGAGGTGAAGGCCGCACTGGAGGCCTATGTTGCCAGCGAACAGCAGTCCATGGAGCATTATCTGGAGGATCAGTACCTCGTGGCTAAGGCCGCTACCGTCACCGTAGCCCCCACCGGCGAGGTGGTTCTGGTTTGCGCCGAGGATCACGACACTATTCTGGCCAACATCGAAAAGGCTTTGGCCGCGTAAAAGTTTTTTGAAACCGCACTCTGCTATAGGGTGCGGTTTCTTTTTGCGGCGGGTTATGCTATAATACCCCCGTGGATCCATACATCCGCAGGAGAAAAATGTATGAGCAAAGCAACCATCGTCATCCCCAATATCAACAACGGCAAGGGCTGGCTGAAGGACTCCATCGAGTCCATCTACGCCCAGACCGAACAGGATTTTGACCTGATCGTGGTGGACAACGGTTCCACCGATGAAAGTCTGGAACAAGCCCGCAGCTACTGCACCCGCCCCAATTTTACCCTGATCGAAAACGGGCGCAACACCGGCTTTTCCTACGCAGTGAATCAGGGCATTGCCCGGGCGCAGAGCAAGTATGTGGTGCTGTTCAACAACGATGCCTTTGCCGAGCCGCAGTGGCTGGCCGAGCTTTTGCGCACCGCCGATGCGGACCCCAAGATCTTTGCGGTGCAGAGTTTGATGATCCGGCACTTTGAGCGGGAACTGGCCGATGATGCCGGGGACTATGTAACATGGATGGGCTTTGCCTGCAAGACCGGCGATGGCCGCCGCGTCAGCCGCTACACCAAGCAAAAGCGTATCTTTTCGGCCTGCGGCGGCGCAGCGCTGTACCGCAAAAGCATTCTGGACGAGATCGGCGGTTTTGACGAGCACTTTTTGCCTACTTTGAGGACGTAGACCTGAGCTGGCGCGCCAACAATGCCGGCTACAAAAATGTGCTCTGCCCCCGCCGCCAAGTGCTACCACATCTGCGGTGCCAGCACCGGTGCGGTGCGCTACAACGCCTTTAAAAGCCAGCAGAGCGGCCGCAACAGCATGCTGCTGCCACTCAAAAACGAGCCGCTGCTGATGCTGGTACTCAACTTTATCCCGCTGGCGCTGGGCTATCTGCTCAAGTGCTACAAGTTCCACAAGCAGGGCTTTGGCGAGGCTTGGGATAAGGGCATGCACGAGGCCTTTGCCCTGCTCAAAGCGGGCAAACTGGACAAGCGTCCCTTCCGCTGGCGCGATCTGCCCAACTACATCCCGATGGAACTGTGGATGATCTGGAACATGGTGCCCTACCTGTGGTATCGGCTGGTGGTGGTACGGTTTGATTTGAAATAAAACGTACAAAAAAACACCCGACTGTGAAAACAAACGCACAGTCGGGTGTTTTTTTTACATTACATTTTACCCTGCGGTGCTGGCGGCATCCTCAGCGGCGGGGGCTTCTGCCACGGCGCTGTCAGCGCCCGTTTCTGCCTGCGCTTCCGGCTGGACAGCCGAGGCAGCAGCCGAATCTGCCGCAGCAGAGTCTCCGGCAGTTGCCAGAATGGCGTCCTGCACATCGCTTTCTGCCATAGGCTCCGGCTGCGCGGCAGCGGAGCTTGCTGCGCTTTCGGGTTTCGTCTCACTCTCGGTCAGGCCGGTCAGATACCAGCTGCCGCTCTGGCGCTCGAACAGGTAATCCATATACTTGGTGGGGGTGTCCGAGGACTGGTTGATGATGCTGTCATCTGCGCTGGCGGTGGGGATGTAGCCCACGGTGACGTGCAGCTTGCCGCTGCGCTTGAACAGCTTGACCACGGTGGCGCGGTAGTAGCCCACCGTACCGGTGATGGGGATTTTGTAGCACTGGGTGGTCTCGTCAAACTCGACGGTCATATCCTCCATGTCAAAGCTGCGGTGGGTCAGCTTGAAGCCGGGGCCCAGCAGCTTTGCCAGATAGGCGTCCACCTCCACCGAGGGCAGCAGCAGCTGCTCGGTCTCGGGGTCAGTATTGTAGTTTTCAAAGCCGCCCTGCGTCTCCTGAAATACTGTACACACAGCCCCACACGGCTGCTTCCCGCAGGGTCAGGTCGTCGATGTTCTCAATGCCGTCAAAGGGCATGGGGTCGAACAGTACCAGGCCTTCCAGCTTGTCCTCGTATTCCTGCTTTTGTGCGGTATCGTCAAACAGGTTTGCCACAAGGCCCACACCGGCCCGCAGCACCGTGATAAACCCGATGAGCACCAGCACCGTGATCAGCAGACCCAAGGTCTGCCGCCAGCGGCGGCGCTTGATCCGGGCGTGTTCTTCCGGGGTGATCGTATTTTTCATTGGTCTGAGTCTCCCAAAGTTTTTTGTCTACCCAACAGTATACCACATCCGGCCGCAGAGTGCAAAACCTGTACCGGTGGTTTTTTTTGTGAAAGCAGGTTTTTTATTCCCAGTCCTTCCATATTTCGGGCTGATAGCCCACAGTGGCCTTGCGTCCGTTGCGCACGATGGGGGTCTTGAACAGCTGCTGATTTTCAAACAGCTTATCACTTCTTTCTGCCAGTCCACCAGTGCATCCAGCAGCGCAAGGGTCTGCTTGTCCTTTGCTGCCGGATTTACCAGCGCTTCCCAGCCGCCCAAGGCGCGCGCCACGTTATCAAACTCGCCCCGGCTCATGCCCTTTTTTCCTTCAGGTCGATCATCTGGAATTTAATGCCGCGCTCCTTGAAATAGCGCTGCGCCTTTTTGGTATCAAAGCACTTGCTCGTGCCAAAGATCTGGATATTCATCTTATCTCCTCCTACCGGTTCCCGGCGGTCTTATTGTACCACACCGTAAACCGCTTGCATAGGCATAATTTGCGGCAAAACGGGCAATGCTTTCCGCAAGGAGGTGTTTGCATGAACGCATTCGTAGACCCTGAACTGTGCATCGGCTGTACCCAGTGCGCCGGGCTGTGCCCCGCCGTGTTCCGCATGGAGGGCGTTCTGGCTGTGGCAGAGCCCGGCCCCATCCCGCCGGAGGAGGTGCCGCAGGCCGTCACCGCAGCTCCAGAGCTGCCCGGTAAGCGCCATCCGCATCGAGGAATAAGCCCGGCATCGCTAAGGCTGCTGCACAGCTTGTGCGGCAGCTTTTTTGCCGCAGGACGATTTGAAATGCCCTCCGCGCTGCTCCGGGCATAAGCAGCGGAAGAATATTATAAATTATGCGATTGTCGCGGCTTACAAGCCGCGACAATCGCATTTTTACGAGAGATGGCATCACGAAAAGCAGCCACTTCTTTTTTTGCGCAAAAAGTTCCCGCGCGGTACAGTTTTGTGCTATACTATAAGATGTGAGATTACGCAACGGAGGAACTGCATTATGCGTTTACTGGTCATCGACGGCAACAGCATCGTGAACCGCGCCTTTTACGGCATCAAGCTGCTTACCACTAAGGACGGACGTTATACCAACGCCATCTATGGTTTTTTAAACATTCTGCTCTCCCTGCTCAAGGAGTGCCAGCCGGACGAGGTGGCCGTGGCTTTTGACCTGAAAGCCCCCACCTTCCCCGGCATAAAATGTACGAGGGCTACAAGGCCACACGCCACGCCATGCCCGAAGAGCTCGCCATGCAGATGCCGGTGCTCAAGGAGCTGCTGGCAGACCTTGGCTACCGCACCGTCACTGCCGAGGGCTGGGAGGCGGACGACATCCTTGGCACGCTGGCCGCTGCTTGTGCCGCCCGGAAGGACGACTGTTTCCTTGCCACGGGAGACCGGGACAGCCTGCAGCTGGTAAGCGAGAGCACCACCGTGCTGCTGGCTGCCACCGTGATGGGGCGCAGCAAGACCGTGGTGATGGACGAGGACGCCATTCAGGAAAAAAATACGGCCTTGCACCTAAGCAGCTCATTGAGGTGAAGAGCCTGATGGGCGATACCTCAGATAACATCCCCGGCGTGAAGGGCATCGGCGAAAAGACCGCCCTCTCGCTGGTGCAGGCCTTCGGCTCGCTGGAGGGCGTGTACCAGAACATTGACGACAAGCGCATCAAACCCAAGCAGCGGGGAGCACTTGTTGGAAGATAAGCCCATGGCCGAGTTGAGCCACACGCTGGGCACCATCCGCACCGATGCCCCCATCGACACCGCCGAGGGTTCCTACACCGTGGGCGAGGGCAACAAACCCGCCGCCGTGCGGCTTTTGCAGGAGCTGGAGATCCACTCCCTGATCCCCCGGTTCGGGCTGGACGGCGTAGCGCCGGAAGCCGCTGCTGAGGAAGAGGCTGTGGAGCTGCCGGAAGCAGAGCTCACTCCCCTGCCCCTGACCCCCGCCGGGCATTATCTGGTGGATGCCCGCCCCGCCGTTACCGGCAAGCAGGGCACCCGCAACGTGGTATTGCAGCTGGAAAGCTGGTACGCCGTGCAGGATACTACCGTCTACCCGCTGGAGGACGCCGACCTGCTGCGGCTGCTGGACAACGCCGACGTCACACTGGACGTGTTCAATTCGGCGCCCCTGTACGCCAGAGCCATGGCCGCCGGCGGCTGGGGCAGCAGCATCGTCTGGGACGGCAAGCTGGCTGCCTATCTGCTGGACGCCTCTGCCTCCAAATATCAGATCAGCGAGCTGATCCCCGCCTACAAGGCTGCTGCCGCCTTTACCTGCACCGATTACCCGGACGCCGGGCGGCTGGCCGATCTGTTTGCCCGGATGAAGGCCGAGATCACCGCCTGCGGAGAGGATGCACTGTACAACGAGATCGAGTTCCCGCTGGCACAGGTGCTGGCTGATATGACCCGCACCGGCGTGCTGGTGGACAAGGACGGCATCGAGCAGTTCGGCGTAAAGCTGCGGGAGGAACTGGAGCAGGTGCTGACCCGCATCCACATGGAGACCGGCAGCGCCACCTTCAATCCCAACAGCCCCAAACAACTGGGCGAGATGCTGTTCGACACCATGGGTCTGCCCCACGGCAAAAAGACCCAGCGCGGCTGGTCCACCGATGCCGAAACGCTGGAAAGCCTGCGCGAGTACCCGCTGGTGGAGGACGTTTTGCAGTACCGCGCCTACCAGAAGCTGAACTCCACCTATGTGGAGGGTCTGCTCAAGGTCATTGGCGAGGACGGGCGCATCCACTCCACCTTTAACCAGACCGAAGCCCGCACCGGACGGCTCTCCTCCGATAATCCCAACCTGCAGAATATCCCCATCCGCACCGAGCTGGGCAGCCAGCTGCGCGCCTACTTTGTTGCAAAGCCGGGCTGTGTGCTGGTAGACGCGGATTACAGCCAGATCGAGCTGCGCATCTTGGCACACATCACCGGGGACGAGCACATGCAGCAGGCCTTTTTTGAACGGCGAGGATATCCACCGCAGCACCGCCGCCAAGATCTACGGCATCCCGCAGAGCGAGGTGACACCCCGGCTGCGCTCCTCTGCCAAGGCCATCAACTTCGGCATCATGTACGGCAAGGGCGCGTACAGCCTTTCCAAGGATATCGGCGTGACCGTGAAGGAGGCCGACGCCTTCCTTAAAAACTATCTGGCGGCCTTCCCCAGCGTGAGCGGCTATATGGACAAGACCATCGCGGACGCCAAGGCAAACGGCTATGTATCCACCCTGTTCGGCCGCCGCCGCACCCTGCCGGAGCTGGCCAGCACCAACTTCAACGTGCGCGCCAGCGGCGAGCGCATGGCCCGCAACACCCCCATTCAGGGCACCGCTGCGGACGTGATCAAGCTGGCCATGGTGCGGGTGTGGAAGCGCCTGCGGGACGAAAAAATGGCCAGCCGCCTGATCCTGACCGTCCACGACGAACTGATCGTAGAGGCCCCGGAGGCGGAGGCCGAGCAGGCTGCCCGCATCCTGCGGGAGGAAATGGAAGGCTGCGTGCAGTACGCGGTGCCTCTGAGCACCGATGTGCACGCAGGCAAAAACTGGCTGGAGGCACACTAAAATGATCATTCTCGGAATCGAGTCTACCTGTGATGAGACCGCCGCTGCACTGGTGGAGGACGGACGGCACCTGCTGAGCAACGTCATCTCCACCAGCGTCAAAAGGAGCAGGCGCTGTACGGCGGCGTTGTGCCGGAGATCGCCAGCCGCCGCCACTGCGAGTTTATCAGTGCTACGGTCAAAAAGGCTCTGCTGGACGCCGGCAAGACCATGGAGGATGTTGACGCCGTGGCTGTCACCTTTGCGCCGGGGCTCATCGGTGCGCTGCTCGTCGGCGTGAACTTTGCCAAGGGTCTGGCCTACTCAGCGGGCAAGCCGCTGGTGCCGGTGCACCATCTGCGGGGACACATCGCCGCGCTCTACCTGACCCACCCGGAGCTCAAGCCGCCCTTTTTGTGTCTGGTGGCCTCCGGCGGGCACAGCCACATCGTGGAGGTGCAGGACTATACCCACTACCACATTCTGGGTCATACCGTAGACGATGCTGCGGGCGAAGCCTTTGACAAGGTGGCCCGCACACTGGGTCTGCCTTACCCCGGCGGCCCCAGCGTAGCCGCTGCCGCAAAGACCGGCGACCCCAAGGCCTACCGCCTGCCGGTGCCCCATGTGGAGGGGCAAGTACAACGTGAGCTTTTCCGGCTTAAAGACCGCCGTGCTCAACGAGGTGAACAAGGCGCAGATGAAGGGCGAGGAAGTGAACGTACCCGACCTTGCTGCCAGCTTTCAGGAGCGCATTGCGGGCATTCTGGCCGAAAAGCTGCTGCTGGCTGCTGCCGATACCGGGGCAAAGCAAGTGTGCCTTGCCGGCGGCGTAGCCGCCAACGGTCGTTTGCGCCAGCTGGTGAATGACGGTGCCCAGAAACTAGGCGCCAAGGTCTACCTGCCGGAACTGAAGTTCTGCGGCGACAACGGCGCGATGATTGCGGCACAGGGCTACTACCAGTACATTGCCGGGCATACCGCCGGGCTGGAACTGAACGGCCTGCCCACCCTGCCCATCGACTATGAATAAACACAACACCGGAGGTGTTCCCATGACTGAGCGCAACCCTATCCTGCAAAGCCTGTTCGACCGCAAGTCGGTGCGGGTGTATGAAGAAAAAAAGCCCATCCCTGCCGAGATGAAGCAGGCCATATTGGAAGCTGCCGCACAGGCGCCCTCTGCGGGCTGTCAGCAGCTGTATACTATTTTAGATATCACCGACCCGGCACTGAAAGAAGCGCTGGCCGAAAGCTGTGACCACCAGCCCTTTATTGCCAAAGCACCGCTGGTGCTGGTGTTCTGCGCCGACTGCAAAAAGTGGTACGACGCCTACTTGGAAGCGGGCTGCACACCCCGCACCCCGGGCGTGGGCGATTTGATGCTGGCAGTCACCGATGCTGCCATTGCTGCCCAGAACGCCGTAGTCGCCGCCGAAAGCTTTGGCATCGGCTCGTGCTACATCGGGGACATCATGGAAAACTGCGACACCCAGCGCAGTCTGCTGCATCTGCCGGACTATGTGTTCCCAGCAGCAATGCTGGTGTTCGGCTGGCCCACCCAGCAGCAGAAGGACCGCGTAAAGCCCCAGCGCTGCGCCATGGAGCATATCGTGCACGAAAAAACGGCTACCGCACCATGGGCGGCGCAGAGCTGCGGGACACCTTCGGCTACAAAGCCGGAAACGCCCCTTTGACCAGTGGTGCACCGCCTTTTGCAACCGCAAATATAACTCCGATTTTTCCAAGGAGATGACCCGCTCGGTGGAGGAATATCTCGGCCAGTTCCGGTGATCTAAAACGTTTCTGAACCACAAATTATAGCAACAAAAAGCGGCAGCTGCACGGTATTTTGTGCAGCTGCCTTTTTTCGTTTATCTTTGGTTTTCCGCAAACAGTGCGCCCAACTCCGGCAGGATATCATGCGGCAGCATCCCGTACTCGCCGCGCTTTGCGGCGGCGCGGTCGGCGGCGGCACCGTGCAGATATACCGCACAGGCAGCAGCTTGGTAGGCGGGCAGACCGCAGGCCAGCAGCGCCGCAAGCATCCCAGCCAGTACATCCCCGCTGCCGCCCCGGGCAAGCCCCGGGTTGCCGGTGGGGTTCACGCACACCCGCCCATCCGGGCTTGCCACCACAGTGCGTGCCCCCTTCAGCACCACCACAGCATTCCACGCCTTGGCATACCGCAGGGCAATGCCCTCCCGGTCGGTAGCAAGCGCTGCTGCCGAAAGGCCGGTCAGGCGCGCCATCTCGCCGGGGTGCGGGGTAACTACCAGTTCTCCCGCCGCCGGGTGCGGAAAGGGCTTGCCCTCGGCCAGCAGCTGGGCAGTGGCGTTCAGGCCGTCGGCATCCAGCACCGCAGCCCCCCACAAAGCCGGGCAGCAGCTGCTGCACCAGCGTGCGGGTCTCGGTGGCCCGGGCGGCGCTTTGCGCTGTGCCGCCAAGGCCGGGGCCCAGCAGCAGCACGGTGGCCTTCTGCCGCCGGAGCAGCGGCACATTTTCCGGCGCAATGCCGCCCTGTGCGCCCTCTTTACAGGGGCACAGGCAGCACTCCGGCAGGCGGGTGACAGCAGCGCTGACCACCGGCTCCACACTGGCAAGGGTGACGATGCCCGCCCCCGGTGCGCAGTGCACCCTCGGCTGCCAGCAGCGCAGCGCCCCGGTAAAGGCACTGCCCGCCACCGCCAGCACACTGCCAAAGGTGCCCTTATGGCTGTCCCGGGCACGGGGCGAGATGTTCTGCCAGACAAATTCTTCGGTAATTTCCACAGCCATGGGCGCACCTCCAATGAAATGATTTGAATGCCCTCCGCGTTGCTGTGGGCATTTTTAGCGGAATAATTATTTTAGATTTAGCATTTGCAGCGGCCAATAGGCCGCTGCAAATGCATTCTCTTAAAATCAGGGGCGGCATTACGCCTGCCCCTGCACAAGGGCACGGATCTGTTTTTCCACGTTCTGTACTTCCTCGTGGAACATCCGGGCGGAAACGCGCAGTGCGCCGTGGCCAAGGATGATGACCTGCTCCATACCGTCCGAGGTCGCCACGCGGACGCGGCGGCTCTTGCCGATTTCATGGGTGACCCGCTCGATGAACATATCGGCGGTCTCGGCCCTCCTTGGTATAGACCACATGGATATTGTGGTACTGCTCGATGGCACCGGGGCTGCCGGGCACGCGGTAGGCATCGAACACCAGAATGAGCACGCATTTCTGGTAGCCCTGATAGTTGCACAGAATGTCCATCAGCTTGCGGCGGGCGGCGTCCAAGCTTTCCTTCGCCAGCGCGTTCAACTCGTCCCACGCAAAGATGATGTTGTAGCCGTCCACCAGCAGATACTCCGGGGCAATTTCCCACTGCTCTGCGTCAAAATCCGGGTGTTCGGTCTTTTGCACCGGACGGAAGGCCGCCAGCGGGTCCCGCTTGATGGGGCCGTAGGTACGCTCAAAAATTTTGAGCAGCTCGGCGTCCTCCTCCAACGTGGCGCGGTAGGCCATGGCGCGGCGCTGGGGCGCAGCCTGCACCTCCGGGCGGGCAGGCTTTGCCTTGCCCCAGCCGCTTTCCACGTGCATGTGGCTGCGCACCTCGCTCCACGGCACTACAAAGCCCGCACCATGGGCGCAGAATACGGAATCTGCGGGGTTGTCCAGATCATGCTCCGGCTGGTAGCCGGTTTCTGCAATGACCTCCTGTGCATTGTGACAGGGGCGGTAACCGTCCAGTGTCAGGCTCAGATGTCCCCTGCCCCGAGTGTAGCTGACCACCTCCATGGGGTAGCTGCGCATGGTGGATACCGGCGCAAAGCCGGTCAGGGTGGCAGTCTCCGCGCCGCTTTCCGGCGGATCAAAACTGCCCTCCATGCGCTGGATATCGCTCATGGCGCGGCCGATGTTCTCCACCGGCACTTCCAGCCGGAAGGCGTACCACGGCTCTAACAGCTGGCTTTTGGCCAACATCAGTCCCTGCCGCACAGCGCGGTAGGTGGCCTGCCGGAAATCACCGCCCTCGGTATGCTTGAGGTGCGCTTTGCCGGTGAGCAGGGTGATTTTTACATCGGTCAGCGGTGCGCCGGTCAAAACGCCAAGGTGCTGCTTTTCTTCCAGATGGGTCAATACCAGCCGCTGCCAGTTTTTATCCAGCACCTCTTCCCGGCAGTCGGCGGCAAACTGCATCCCGCTGCCCCGGGGCAGCGGCTCCAGCAACAGATGCACCTCGGCATAGTGGCGCAACGGCTCGTAATGCCCTACGCCCTCCATGGGCTCGGTGATGGTCTCCTTATACAGAATGCCGCCCGGGCCAAAGGATACCTCCAGCCCGAACCGCTCGGCCAGCAGGCTGCGCAGCACCTCCAGCTGCACCTCACCCATCAGCTGCACATGGATCTCGCCCAAGCTTTCATTCCACACTACATGAAGCTGCGGTTCTTCCTCCTCCAGCCGGTGCAGCTTGCCCAGCGCGGCGTGCACGTCCGCCCCCTCCGGCAGCAGCACCTGATAGCTGAGCACCGGCTCCAGCACCGGCACATCGCTGTCCCGCTCTGCCCCAAGCCCGGTGCCGGGCTTGGCATGGGTCAGGCCGGTCACGGCGCACACCTGTCCCGGGCCGATAGCCCCTCGGACAGAGTATACTTTGCGCCGGAGTACAGCCGCAGCTGGTTCGCTTTTTCGGCCCAGGGCTCGCCGTCCGCTTCGCCGGTGAGCTGGGCTTTCACCTTCAGTTCTCCGCCGGTGACCCGCAGCCATGTCAGGCGGGCGCCCTGCTCGTCCTGCGATACCTTAAATACCCTTGCGCCAAAGGCGTGCAGCGCCGGGGCGGGGCGGGTGTAGCGGTCAAGCCCCTCCAAAAGTGCATCCACCCCGTCCAGCCGCAGCGCTGCCCCGAACCAGCACGGAAAGACGTGCCGCCGGGCAACTGCGGGGATAATGTCCGCATCGGTCAAGGTTCCCGCGTCCAGCATTTTTTCCATCAGCTGCTCATCGCACAGCGCCAGTGCTTCGTTGCGGGCGGCAGGCCCTGCGCCAAAATCCACAAAGCCCTCGCCAAGGCGGTGGTTCAGCTGGCTGAGTAACTGTTCCCGGGTCATGCCGGGCAGGTCCATCTTGTTCACGAACACCAAAGGTAGGCACATGGTAGCGCCGCAGCAGCCGCCACAGCGTTTCGGTATGGCTTTGCACGCCGTCCGTTCCGCTGACCACCAGCACGGCATAGTCCAGCACCTGCAAGGTGCGCTCAGTCTCGGTAGAAAAATCCACATGGCCGGGGGTGTCCAGCAGGGTGATGGCGGTATTGCCCGCCGTAAGCAGCGCCTGCTTGGAAAAGATGGTGATGCCGCGCGCTTTTTCCAAGCTGTCGGTGTCCAGAAAGGCATCTCCGTGGTCTACCCGCCCCAGCTTGCGGATAGCACCGGCGCGGTAGAGCATGGCCTCGGAGAGGGTGGTCTTGCCGGAGTCCACATGGGCCAGAATGCCCAGTACGAGTTGTTTTTGCGTTGTTTCCATGCACTGCTCCTATAAGCCGTTTTCCTAAGTACTGCGCACCATTTCCAAAAACAGCTTTTAAAAATAATTTCCTGTTTATTGTAACACGCTTTGGAGGGAAAAGAAAAAGTTTTCCGGTACAAATCCCGCAGGCAAAAAGCAGCACCGGACAGAAAGTGGTCTGCCCGGTGCAATTTTCTTAAAAAAGATCCAGCATATTGTCCAGATAGATTGCCTCCCGCACTTGCAGCTGGTATTCCGGCTTTATCATGTAGTAAAGCAGAAATTCCAGTACCAGTGCGCTGCCAAGCCCCCTCTGCCCTCTATCTTGAACTGAGAAAAGCCTGCGGGCAGGTACCGCTGCCGGATGTCCTCCACCCCAATAAATCCGGGGCTGCGCATCGCCTTGGAAAAGCGGTAGCCCCCGGCGGCATCCGGGGCGGCGCAGCGGTGGTCCGGGCAGTCCTCGCCCAGATTCTGGCGGCTGACTGTCTCATAGCAGCGCTTGCGCTCGGTGCAGCCGAACCAGCAGCACTCGTTGCACAAAAACTCTACCTTCGCCTTTTTGCTCCGGCGGCAGGGTGCGCAGCTGTTCCAGTGCCGGGTTCAGCCGGAAATCTGGCACCACATACCGGAACTGCGGCTTTTCCAATTCCTGCCGCAGCTCCGCAAACTCCGTGAGCACCTTGGTGGTGGAGGACACCAGATACAACTCCGGCCAGCGCTGCCGCAGATAGCCCGCCAGCAAATCAGAATGGACGATGACGCCGTTTGGCACACTGCCGCTTTTTGCAAACTGTTCACACAGGGCGTTGCACTGCGGGTCAGCAAGGTGCTCAGCCCGCAGCAGGGAGTTACTGAAGGTCAGCCGCCCGGAGATGCCGTATTCCCGCAGCAGCGCCAGCACCTCGCGCGCCGTTGCTCCGCCGCAGGAGATGCGTCCCCCGCCCCAGATACAGCCCGCCGGTGCGCCGTAGATGGAGCCGATGGTGCACCAATCGTAAAAATATTCCCGGTGCTCCCGGTACAGCGGCAAAAAGCAGCGGTACAGCTCGTAAAACTCGAACAGGCCGGGCAGATGATAACAGGCAGCTGCGGGCTTTTCCATAGCGGTTCCTTTCCTGCAAAAAGGGAGCTGCTGCGTAAAAATGCCGTGCAGCGCCTCCCCTGTTTTATCGTATTTGCTTTTGTTACACGGTAGCGCCGACCTGAGGGGCACCCCCGGCAAGCTGCTCGGCCGTAAGCGGCTGGGCTTCTGCGGGGGGGTTCAGCCGCTCCTTTGGCCACCGCCAGCATCAGCTTGATCCGATTCTCCTGATTGACCCGGGTGGCACTGGGATCGTAGTCGATGGGGGTGATGTTGGCGCTGGGGTACAGCGCGCGGATCTTGTTTACCATGCCCTTGCCCACGATGTGGTTCGGCAGGCAGCCAAAAGGCTGCGCGCACACGATGTTCTCGTACCCGGCCCGCACCAGCTCTACCATTTCGGCGGTCAAAAGCCAGCCCTCGCCCATCTTGGCCCCCAGCGAAATGATGCCGTGGGGCTTTTCCACCAGCTCCTTGAAGGGGCCGGGGGCATAGAACCCGGCATCGGCTGTGGCCTTGAGCATGGAGCGCTCCACGCTGTCCAGCCAGTTGAGCAGCTGGTCGGTACCCATCTTCATGGCCAGCTTGCCGCCGTAGAGGACATGGTCCTCGCCCATATTGAAGATGCAGTACTGCACAAAGCCCATCAGGCCCGGCAGGTTCACCTCACAGTCCTGGCTCTCCAGGAACTTCTCCAGGTCATTGTTGCCCAGGGGGGAGTATTTCACGTAGATCTCCCCTACCACGCCCACCTTCACCTTGGGCACCCGGGTCACGGGGATGGCCGCAAAAAATCCTTTGCAATGAGCGGGAAGGTGTGCTTCATTTCCCGGGCAGTAAAGCCCTTGCCGGCCAGCAGAACGCGGCCCAGACGCTTGACCCACAGATCGACCATCCGGTCAGCGGCTCCCTTTTCGTTCTCGTAGGGGCCACCTGATTGCGCAGGGCACAGAGCATATCGCCGTAGAAAATGCAGGCCAGCGCGCGGCGGGCCAGCGGCAGAGTCATCTGGAAGCCGCTGTCTTTTTCCAGACCGGAGAAGTTCCTGGCAACAGGGATCTGGGGATAGCCCGCCTTGACCAGGGCCTTCCGCAGCAGGTGGATGTAGTTGGAGGCCCGACACCCGCCGCCGGTCTGGGTGATGAGCAGGGCCGTGTGGTCCAGATCATACTTCCACTGTTCAGGGCGTCCAGGAACTGGCCGATGACCAGCAGGGCGGGATAACAGGTGTCGTTGTGGACGTATTTGAGGCCAAGCTGTGCCACGGCGCTGCCGCAGTTGCCCAGGATCTCACACTTGTAGCCGTCGTAGCGCAGGGCGTATTCCAGCAGCCGGAACTGGGTAATGGCCATGTTGGGGATGAGGATGGTGTGGGTCTTTTTCATCTCCGGGGTAAATTTTGGATAATTGTATTCCATAGGTTCCTCCTATGTATCAAACAAGAGGCTTCCCCCTTGGGGGCGGCCTTTTCCTCTGCCGCCTCGTCGCGCTCATCCAGGGCAGCGAACAGGCTCCGCAGCCGGATGCGGACAGCGCCCAGGTTGGTGATCTCGTCGATCTTCAACTGGGTATACAGCTTATTGCCCCCTGCAAAATCTCGCGGGTCTCGTCGGTGGTAATGGCATCCACGCCGCAGCCGAAGGACACCAGCTGCACCAGATCCATATCCTTCTGGGTGGTGCAGTACTTAGCGGCAGCGTACAGGCGGCTGTGGTAGGTCCATTGGTTCAGCACGCTGGTGGGGAACTTCTGCACCCGGTTGGAGATGCTGTCCTCGGTGACCACCGCAGCCCCGTGGCGGGTGATCAGATGGTCGATGCCGTGGTTGACCTCCGGGTCTACATGATAGGGACGGCCTGCCAGCACAATGATGCGCTTACCCTGACGGCGCGCCTCGTCAATGATCTCACTGCCCTTTACCCGGATCTTTGCCATGTGCGCTTCGTACTCCGCGTAGGCGGCATCGGCTGCGGCCTGCACCTCCCGCTCGGAGATGCCGCCAAAGTACTTGGGCAGCACCTCCTTTGCCATCTTGTGCACAAAATCCTTGGAGACGGTGGATGCCCACATAATCATAGATGAACTTTTTGCCTTCCAGCTCCGGGCAGTTGCCTGCCAGAACCTCCGGGTAGTAGGCCACCACCGGGCAGTTATAATGGTTGTCGCCCAAGCCCTCGTCCACATTGTAGGTCAGGCAGGGGTAGAAGATGGCGTCCAGCTGCATCTGGCTCAGCGCCTTGATGTGGCCGTGGCTCAGCTTTGCCGGGAAGCAGGCGGTATCGCTGGGGATGGTAGCCTGTCCGGCCAGATACAGCCCGCGGGTGGACACCGGGCTGGTGTGCACCGCAAAACCAAGGCTCGTCCAGAAGGCGTACCAGAAGGGCAGCAGCTCATAGAAGCCCAGACACATCGGAATGCCGATGGAACCGCGCTTGCCGGGCACAGGCTTGTAGCTGGCCAGCAGCTGCTGCTTGTAGGCGTACAGGTTCAGGCTGTTGTCCTCACTTTTGCCGGTAACGGGCTTATCGCAGCGGTTACCGGAGATGAATTTGGCGGCCATCGGCAAAGGTATTGACGGTCAGCTGGCAATGGTTGCCGCAGCCGCCGCACTTGACGCTGACCACCTGCTGTGCAAACTTTTCCAGCTCCTGCTCGTCCATCATGGCAGAGGTGGTCTGGTTGTTTTTATGGCTCTGGCGCAGGCCGTACAAAGCAGCGCCGTAAGCGCCCATCAAGCCGGCAATGTCCGGCCGGATGACCTCCACGCCCATCTCTTTTTCAAAGGCACGGAGCACGGCTTCATTATAAAAGGTACCGCCCTGTACCACGATCTTGCGGCCCAGCTCTTCCGGGCTGGAAGCGCGGATCACCTTGTACAGCGCGTTCTTGACCACGCTGATGGACAGGCCTGCGGAGATATTCTCGATGCTGGCACCGTCCTTTTGCGCCTGCTTGACCGAGCTGTTCATGAACACAGTGCAGCGGCTGCCCAAGTCCACCGGGCGGTCTGCGAACAGACCCAGCGCGGCAAACTCCTTGACGTCATAGCCCAGTGCCTGCGCAAAGGTCTGCAAAAAGCTGCCGCAGCCGGAGGAGCAGGCTTCGTTGAGAAAAATGTCGCTGATGGCGCCGTGCTCTACTTTGAAGCACTTCATGTCCTGGCCGCCGATGTCGATGACAAAGTCCACGTCCGGCATAAAGTGCTTTGCCGCCGTGAAATGCGCCACCGTCTCCACCAGACCGTAATCACAGCGGAAAGCGTTCTTTACCAACTCCTCGCCGTAGCCGGTGGTGGTAACACTGGCCACCTGCAGCCCCGGGGTGCTCCTTGTAGATCTTGAGCAGCTGCTCCCGAATCAGAGGCAGCGGGTTGCCAAGGTTGGGCTGATAGTTGGTGTACAAAATCTGGCTCTTTTCGTCCACCACCACCAGCTTGACGGTGGTAGAACCGGAGTCGATGCCGATATGCACCGGCCCGCAGTGGGCACTAAAAGCCACGCGGGGCACACTGTGGGACATGTGCCGTGCGTGGAAAGCCTCGTACTCCTTCCTTGCTGGCGAACAGCGGCGGCTCGCTGGCATAGGTAGCAGTGGCGGCGTACTTGTCCAGCGCATCGGCCACCTCGGTGAGCACAAATTCCTTATCGGCATACAACGCAGCGCCCAGCGCCACATACAGCAGGCTGTTTTCCGGGCAGGTGCCGGTCACGTTCAGCGCTTCGTCAAAGCTCTTGCGCAGCACGGTGCTGAAAGTGAGCGGGCCGCCCAGATAAAGGATATTGCCCTTGATGGGGCGGCCCTGTGCCAGACCGGCTATGGTCTGGTTGACCACAGCCTTATAGATGCTGGCGGCGATATCCTCGGTGCGGGCACCCTGATTGATCAGCGGCTGCACGTCGCTTTTGGCGAACACGCCGCAGCGGGAGGCGATAGTGTAGGTGCGCTGCGCCTGTTCGGCGGCCTTGTTCATCTCCTCAGCGCTCATCTTCAGCAGGGTGGCCATCTGGTCGATAAATGCGCCCGTGCCTCCCGCACAGGAGCCGTTCATGCGCACCTCTGTGCCATTGGTCAGGAACAGGATCTTGGCATCCTCGCCGCCCAGCTCAATGACACAGTCCGTCTGGGGCACAAAGCGCTTGACCGCCACGCGGGTGGAGAATACCTCCTGCACAAAGGGCACACCGCAGCTGTCGGCCAAGCCCATACCGGCAGAGCCGGAGATGCTGAGCAGCGCCTTGCGGCCATGCAGATGCTCGGCATCAATGCGCCGCAGCAGCTCCTGCGCCTTTTCCAGAATATGACTATAATGTCGTTCGTATGTAGAATACAGCAGTTCATCATGCTCATCCCAGCACCACGCACTTGATGGTGGTGCTGCCGATGTCAAGACCTACTCTCACGTCGTTTTCCTCCCTAAGGACAAATGCCGGAGACGACGTCCCCGGTAAAAGGCAAAACAATTTCTTTGCCAAAAATTAGTTTGGTAACGAATCATTCATTGAATCGCATACAGCTGTATTATAATCCAATTCCGTGGTGCAATCAATGCATGTGCTTCATTTTACACGGAAAAAAATAGTATTTTCCGCGCAAAAAGTTAAACATTTTGTGAACTTGTCTTTATGCGACAGCACCGGGGTGTCTCGGCAGGGGTTTTTAACCTTTGCCAACAAAAAAGGACTGCCGCACAGGAGCATCTCCCCCGCAGCAGTCCTTATTCACTGCCGGATGCCGCTGTCCACGGCCGAGACCGAAACACCATACTGCTCACTGACCGCCTGCAGGATCTCCTTGCGGATCGCCAGCTTCTGGATGGTGCCATACACCACGCCCACTGCGCTGGACAGATAGCGGCTATTCATGTCCGGCTGCCGGATTCCCCAGCCCTCGTACAATTCCTGACACCTGCGTTCCATCTGCCGGTTCTGCCGTCCCGGCATCCGGATACAGCTCCCACAGCAGGCTTCTGAGCTCCGTACGGCCAACATAACACAGGCCTTCGCCGGACTCCGGGCAGAGGATGCTGCTGTTCTGCCGCCGGGCTTCATCGATCATCAATACCGGGGGCCTTGCTTCCGTGGTGCGGAGCTCCGTCAGAAGTTCCAGCCCACTCATATCTTCCAGCTGGCTGCAAAGGATCACTGCGTCGAATCTCCGGCCCTGCTGCAGCTGCTCCAGCAGGCGGCTGCCGTTCTGAAAGCAGGTGCACTCTGACCCGGCGCATTGCTCCTGTATGTAATTCTTTTTTGTACCCGCAGTTCCTTGCGGTCGTAGCTTCCAAGGGCGATCTGCAGCGTTCTGTCTGTGTTCTCATTCTCCACACAACGCGCCGCCTTTCTGCCTGAGCTGTTCTGTGTCGGCCAGTTCCTCTACCACATCCTGCCAGATCTCCGGCTGGACGCCATTCTCACACAGATACCGCAGGATCCGGTAGCCGAATTCCGGTGCCGCCGCGATGTACCGGCTTTCCATGCACTGTCGGCTCCCGGTGCGGCAAAGGGTCAGACGACAGCCGCTTTCGTCGTCCGCATCCATCGAATACACCAGCGTATATGCCTTCTGCAGCCCGTCAATTGCCGAAAACTGACGGATCATAGGTGAAAATGTACGTTCCATAATTCTTCCTCCTTGCTACAGGGTTCCGCAGTATTTTACTGTATTCCCTGTTTTTCCTGTTTTGCTGTAAAAGCTTTTCCGAGTATATTCTAAGGAGCAAAAAGGGAGTGGTACAACCCTGAAGAAGCGTCTATTTTCATCAGGCTGCATTTTTACGCTATACTTTATTTTTTTTACAACTTTTTACAACGCATGTTCATTTTGACCAGCATTTACCACGGTTTTTTTAGCATCTGGTCGCTTTTGTCCGGCCCGGCCGTGCCGCTTTTTTTTTTCCGCGGCATCTCCTGCTCTTAAAATAGCACGAATGCGACGCAAATTCAACTTTTCGACTCATTTTCCCGGTCTTTTCCCGTTTTGGACAGCCAGTCTCTGCCAACAGCACATAATTTTATCCATTCCGCAGAAGTTTTCACCCGATTATACACAGTTTTTTTCATATTATTACGGTAAAATAAAAAGAGTATGACATTCTGCGAGAGCGCAGCTTTTGATAGTTCATTGGAAAGAGCGGCACCGTTCCTGTGGGGAGCGGCCGGAAAGGCTTGCACATGCTCCAACTCAAACACATCAAAAAAGAATACAAGACCGGCGATCTGATCCAGAAAGCGCTGGACGACGTCAGTCTGAACCTGCGGGACAATGAATTTGTTGCCATTCTCGGCCCCAGTGGTTCCGGCAAGACCACGATGCTCAACATCATCGGCGGCCTGGACCGGTACGACAGCGGCGACCTGATCATCAACGGGGTCTCCACCAAAAAAATACACCGACCGCGACTGGGACTCCTATCGCAACCACACCATTGGTTTTGTGTTCCAGAGCTACAATCTGATTCCCCACCAGACGGTGCTCTCCAACGTGGAGCTGGCACTGACCATTTCCGGCATTTCGGGTGCGGAACGCCGCAGCCGGGCCGCCAAGGCACTGGAACAGGTGGGCCTGGGCGACCAGTTGAACAAGCGGCCGAGCCAGATGTCCGGCGGTCAGATGCAGCGTGTCGCCATCGCCCGCGCTCTGGTGAACAATCCCGACATCCTGCTGGCGGACGAGCCCACCGGTGCACTGGACAGCGAGACCAGTATTCAGGTCATGGACCTGCTGCAGGAAGTTGCCAAAGAACGCCTTGTCGTCATGGTCACACACAATCCGGAGCTCGCCGAACGGTATGCCACCCGCATCGTCCGTCTGCGCGACGGCATCATCCAGTCCGACACGGCCCCCCTTCCTGCCGGACGATGCCGTGCTGGCCCCGCCGGTGCACAGGAATCTGGGCCATTCTTCCATGTCTTTGCTGACGGCCCTTTCCCTGAGCTTCAACAATCTGCTCACCAAAAAGGCCCGCACCCTGCTCACCGCATTTGCCGGTTCCATCGGCATCATCGGCATTGCGCTGATCCTCTCACTCTCGGCCGGTGTGAGCAATTATATTCAGGACATGGAGCGATCCACCCTTTCGGAATATCCGCTGCAGATCACCTTATAACGGCATTGACCTTGCCGCCCTGCTGAACCCGGAGAGTTATACCACTGCCGTTGCCGATACCACCGGCGTCGGCAGTGTATCGTCCTCTTCCGCCCCGGAGGGAATGGTCACAGTGCGGGAGCTGCTTTCCCAGCTGACCGAGGACACCTCCAATTCCAACGACCTTGCCTCCCTGAAAGCCTATCTGGACAGCCCGGACTGCCCCATCCCGGAGGACTGCTTCCATCGAGTACACCTACGGCTCGTACCCGCTCATCTACCGCCAGAATAAGGACGGCACCGTGCGTCAGGTGTATCCGGACAGCACCATCTCTTCCCTGAGCAACACCGCCTCTGCCGCCGGCATCGTCTCCTCCATGACCAACCAGAATGTGTTCACCGAAATGGCCGAGGCACCCTCTGTACGAAGAACCAGTACGATGTCAAGGCAGGCCGCTGGCCGAATGGTGCCAACGAAGCCATTCTGGTGCTGAACGCAGACGGCAGTGTCAGCGACTATGCGCTTTACCTGATGGGCATTGAGGATGAAAACGTGATGCTGCGTTTTCTGGAAGCATATTCCAGAACAAAAACACTCCTGCGCCCACCGGTTACAGCACCTATCCCTACGAGACCTTTGTGGGGCTGAAGTTCAAGATACTGACCCTTTCCGACCTTTATGCCTATGACGAGGAACGTCAGATCTGGCGCAACCAGTCCGGCGATGAAGCCTTCATGGAACAGGCCGTTGCCGACAGTCCGGATCTGACCATCGTGGGCGTCGTCCAGCCCCGCGCAGACGCCAGCTCCACCATCCTGCCCACCGGCGTTGCCTATTCCCATGCGCTGACCTATTACGCCATCGACCATGCCGCCGAAAGCGAAGTGGTAAAGCAGCAGCTTGCCGACCCGGATACCAACGTGCTGACCGGCGAGCCCTTTGATGCCGACCAGCGCGAAACCGATCCTTGACATTTCTTCCCTGTTCTCGGTGGATACCGATATGCTTGAAGGATGCCTTCCAGTTCGACGCCAGCAAGCTGCAGTTCGACCTGAGCGGTGCGTTTGATCTGCAGGATGGCAGCTTTGACTTTTCCTCCATCATCTTGATCCATCCGCATTCCAGCTGGATCTGAACGATCTTGACCTGAGCGACATCGACATGAGCGATGTGGAGCTGCCGGACATGGACGCGCTGGATCTGAGCCAGTTGTTTGCCGATATGGACCTGTCCGTCTCGGAGGATGCGCTGCAGAGCCTGATGAAGAAGATCATGAATGGCTATAAGCGCTATATCATCGGCAACGGCATCTTGAATCTGGATAAGATCGGTTTCTCTTCCTATATGGAGAGCGACCAGTTCAAACAGATCCTTGTCCGAATCCATGGGCGACCTGCTGGACACCACCGGCCTGCAGGATCAGTTCACCGCTTCGCTGCAGCAGAACCTGCAGGGCATCATGGCCCGCTATCTGGAAAGCTATTCTCCAGAACAACTCACCCAGAAGCTGGGCGAAGCCTTGCAGACCAAACTCACCGCCGCCATTCAGACCCAGATGAGCACCGTGATGCAGCAGCTGATGACCCAGCTGACCACTCAGTTCAGCCAGCAGATCCAGTCCGCCATCCAGAACAACATCGCTCAAACTCAGCAGTCAGGTGGAAGATGCCCTGAAGATCGACCCCACCGTGTTCCAGAGTGCCGTGCAGCTGAATATGAGCACCGACGATCTGGTGGATCTGGTCAAGCTGAATCTGCAGTCCGGCTCCACCACCTACAGCAGTGTTCTTGGTGCACTGGGCTATTCGGATTATGCAAAGCCCGGCAGCATCTGGATCTATCCCAACAGCTTTGAGGCCAAGAACCGCATCGTGGAAAACCTGAACGCCTACAACGCCTCCATGCGCGAGCAGGGACAGGACGACAAGGTGATCGTTTTCTCCGGACACGGTCGGCACCCTGATGAGCGCTGTAACCAAGATCGTGGGCATGGTCAGCAACGTACTGGTGGCCTTTGTTGCCATCTCGCTGGCGGTTTCTTCCATCATGATCGGTGTCATCACCTATATCAGCGTGCTGGAACGCCGCAAGGAGATCGGTATTCTGCGTGCCATCGGTGCATCCAAGCACAATGTCTCCGAGGTGTTCAATGCCGAAACCTTCATTATCGGAATGTGCTCCGGCGTGATCGGCGTGGGCCTGTGCCTGCTGCTGCTGATCCCTGGCAACATGCTCATCCACTCCATTGCAGGAACCACCAGCGTCACCGCTGTGCTGCCGCCCAAGGCTGCACTGGTCCTGATCGTTCTGGCTACCCTGCTCACGATCCTTGGCGGTCTGATTCCCGCCCGCAGCGCAGCCAAGGTGCAACCCCGTCACCGCCCTGCGTTCTGAGTAATTTCCTTTCTCGACAAGCAAAAGGAGTCGCTGCATCACGCAGCGGCTCCTTTTGATGTCCGGTGCTTTATCTCAATTTCTCGTGTAATTCCTCATGCAGTTCCTCGCGCTTTCTTCCTTCAGTTCCTGCTTGAGAGTCCGGTCGATCTCCCGTGTCTCCTGCCGGATCTCAGCCAGATTCTTTTCGATCACAGGGTTTTCTTCGATTTCTTCCCGGATGAACATGAGCGCAAAGCTTACCAGCAGCAGCCCGCAGGAGATCCAGATGGTCTTTCCTGCCAGCCGCGCTGCGCCCATGCTTCCAATACCGGCACCCACCGCGAACAACAGAATGATGCCAAAATAACGCATCATCCGATCCTTAACTTTCGGTTCATGGGTCTTGCTCCAGATGCAGAATGCTTCCACACCGCTGCGCATGTTGCCAATGCACATGGTGCTGGCATAGGCATTGCCGTGTACCTTGCGGAACGTCTGCACCTGCATGGCGCAGGAAAAGGAGACGATGGCGTTTGCCAGCAGGTTTTGCTCCTGTGGCAGAAAGCCCACAATGAACAGCAGAAGCACTTCGCCCAGCACCACCAGCTGCCGCCAGTGAAGCCGCTGCATGTTGCAAAAAGCTCTCCCGCATCTTTTCTGCCACCAGTACGCCCAGCGCAAAAGCACACAGAGGAACCAGATAGTGCAGCACCCGCTCCCAGTTTCCGTCCATCAGGTTGGAACTGAGCAGCACGATGTTGCCGGTCTGCGCATTTGCAAACACCTTACCGCGGAACAGATACGTATAGGCATCCTGCAGCCCGCCCGAAAGCGAAAGGAACACCGCCGTCAGGAAGGACTCTGACATCTGCCCATGATGTTTTGTTTTCATATTACCTTTTCCCCCTCTTTTCGTACCCTATTATAATATATTTTTACAGCTTGGTCCATATCAATTTTACATGTCATGCATGTATATTCCTGCATCCTGCCAGCGCCAAAAATACGGCCCGCCCGGCCCGCACTTTGCATTCCCCTCACAGGTTGTGTTAGAATAAGAAAAAAAGCTTTTCCAAAGGAGAACTTCCTTATGCCGAATATTGTCGAGATCACCGACCTTTCCGCGCCGGAGCTGGACATCTACGCCCGCCTGACGCAGGCGCAGCTGCGCAGCCGTCTGGAGCCGGAAAAAGGCATCTTCATTGCCGAAAGCCCCAAGGTGATCGCCCGCGCACTGGATGCCGGGTACACACCGCTCTCCCTGCTCATGGAACGCAAACAGATCACTGGCCCGGCTGCCGATATCCTGACCCGCTGCGGGGACGCCCCGGTATACACGGCCGACCGCGGCACGCTGGCCAGTCTGACCGGCTTTGAGCTGACCCGGGGTGTGCTGTGCGCGTTCCGCCGTCCGCTGCCCCGCAGTGTGGAAGAGGTCTGCCGCAATGCGCGCCGGGTGGCCGTGCTGGAGGGCATTGTGGACTCCACCAATGTGGGAGCGATCTTCCGCAGCGCCGCTGCACTGAACATGGATGCCGTGCTCGTTACTCCTTCCTGCTGCGACCCGCTGTGCCGCCGTGCCGTGCGTGTGAGCATGGGCACCGTGTTTCAGGTGCCCTGGGCGCAGATCGGCACCTGCCCTGCCGACTGGCCGGAAAACGGCATTGCTCAGCTGCACAGTCTTGGCTTCAAGACTGCTGCCATGGCTCTGAGCGACCGTTCCGTAAGCATTGACGACAGCGCTCTTTCCGCCGAGCCGAAGCTCGCCATCGTGCTGGGCACAGAGGGTGACGGCCTTGCCCACAGCACCATTGCCGCCTGTGACTACACCGTAAAAATCCCTATGTCCCACGGCGTGGATTCCCTGAACGTTGCCGCTGCCAGCGCTGTTGCTTTCTGGCAGCTAGGCAACCGCTGAGCGATGCTTTTTGGCCCTGCCCAAAATACTTGACAAATTTCCCGAACAGAGTTACACTTACAGGGTCATCACATGGGCCTATAGCTCAGTTGGGAGTGCAAGCGTATCGCTTTTGTGCCCCACGGAGTTGTGGGCATTCAAATGGGGAGTATGTCGGTTGGTCGCCAACCAGAGTGCCCTAAATATGGGCCAATTTTTCGCCAGCCGGGAAAAGG
>VOFJ01003006.1_pt1 | contig 33741 bp, 39 predicted proteins | sample 5384081 | NCBI WGS metagenome assembly VOFJ01 (sample SAMN12384729, study PRJNA508395) | human gut metagenome | isolation source: healthy gut I | host: Homo sapiens | reverse complement strand
GCAACAGTTCAGTAGTTTATCAGAACTTGCTGTTCGTGTCAAGCAGTTTTTTCATCTTTTTTCGAAGATGATCACCGCCCTTTCACGGTAGGTTTACAATATAGCATATTGCCTTTTTCCCTGTCAATAACTTTTTTACCATATCTTTACAAGCATTTCATGTTGTCTCAACAGTGTCTGGTTATTTGGGATAAAAAAAAAGAAGCCCAGAGATCAGGATTCTCTTTTCTGGCAGAGCTAACGGAGAAAGAGGGATTTGAACCCTCGCGCCGCTTTAACACGACCTACACCCTTAGCAGGGGCGCCTCTTCAGCCTCTTGAGTATTTCTCCACATCGTTCTGAATGATCCTCTGCCAATATGCTATTGGTATGCGTCATTTCTGAACGCATAAATTATTATATCTATTTATATTGCGTCTGTCAACCACTTTTTCAGGAAAATTCTGCAATGGCATTTTCGATGCGTTTTTTCACCTCTACCGCCAGCTCCAGCGTCTTCATTCCTTTATATTCTTCATAAGGAATCGGGTCAAGGTAAATTACCTTAACGGTTACCGGCTTGATCGTATGGCTGTCAAATGGAACGAAGGAGTTGATCAGTGCTGTCGGGACAACCGGGCACTTTGCCTTATAAGCACTTTTAAAGCTGCCGCCCTTCATTTCCAGCATCTGATTCCCCCGGCGGCTTCTTGTCCCTTCTGCAAAGATCAGAAAGTTATCCCCGCCTTTTACCCGCTCTGCCACCTGATTGATTACCTGCAAGGACTGCCGGATATCCTCCCGATCCATTGACAAAGAGCCGGTAATCTGAAATACCTGTTTTAATAATAGGAAATTTTCTCACTTCTTTTTTATTTACAACGCCGAGGAAATGATCACAGGTTCCGGCAATCGCCAGGACATCAAACATTCCCTGATGGTTCGGGTACAGAATAAACGGTTCCTCCGGCAGTTTTTCCTGACCGTGGGCTTCTAATACAATTCTCCCGCCCTTGCATGCACGCTCTACCCAGAACTGCAGATGCTTCCAGCGCTCTTCTTTTGTATAGCGCTCGGGATGCGCTGCCATACGGCACAGCTTCGGCCAGCAGACAATTACGAAGAACAGGTTGGTCACCACCATCAGGATAATTCGTTTCATACAAATTCCTCCCTGTATTTTTCTGCAGCGGTTTCATACAAATCGGTTCCTTCCGAGTCCATGCAGACAATGACCGGAAATTCTTCTACGGTTAACTTGCGGATTGCTTCTGTGCCAAGGTCTTCATATGCAACAATCTCTGCTTCCCGGATGGATTTGCATAATAATGCGCACGCTCCGCCGACCGCAGCAAAGTAAACAGCTCCATTGCGCACGACTGCTTCTTTGACCGCGCTGCTCCTGCGTCCCTTTTCCAATCATGCCGAGAAGTCCCAGATCCAAAAGCTGGGCGCATACTTATCCATTCGGCTCGCGGTTGTCGGTCCTGCAGAACCGATCGGTCTTCCCTCCCGCGCCGGGGACGGTCCCATATAGTAAATAATTGTTCCGTCGATTGAAATCGGCAGCTCTTTTCCTGCTGTAAGCGTTTCCTGCATCCGTTTGTGGGCCGCATCACGGGCGGTATAAAATTGTTCCGGTCAGATATACATAATCCCCGGCTTTGAGCTGTTTTGCCTCCTCGCGGGTCATTGGTACTCTGATATGCTTTTCCATTTGTATTCTCCCCTTTATGCGCTTAGAGTTCTCTTTTGGCATGGCGGTTTACATGACAGCAGATGTTGACTGCAACCGGAAGCCCTGCAATATGCGTCGGATAGGTATTAACATGAACCGCCAGAACGGTCGTGGTGCCAAGCCCAGTCCGCCGGGGCCGATTCCTGTCTGGTTCAGCTCCTGCAAAACCTCTTTTTCCAGGTTGCTCACCCATTCAATTTCTGAATGTTCCCCTGTCGTGCGCAGCAGTGCTTTTTTCGCCATCAGGGCGCATTTTTCAAAGGTACCGCCGACACCGACACCGACAACCATGGGAGGACAGGCATTCGGTCCCGCATCCTTTACCGCCGTCAGGATAGCATTTTTGACACCCTCCAGACCATCTGCCGGTTTCAGCATAAAAACGCGGCTCATATTTTCACTTCCAAAGCCCTTGGGCGCAACCTGAATCGTCACGCGGTCTCCGGGCACAATTTCATAATAGAGCACGCCGGGTGTATTGTCCCCGGTATTTACTCGCAGAACGGGATCTCCAACAACGGATTTCCGAAGGTATCCTTCTGTATAACCAAGACGGATTCCTTCCTGTACTGCCTCTTCCAGGCTTCCGCCTTCAAAATGAACCTCCTGTCCCACTTCCAGAAAAACGACAGCCATTCCGGTATCCTGACAGATCGGGATCTCATCCTTTTTGGCAATTTCCAGATTTTCAGAAAGCTGATTTAGAATCTGACGCCCCAGAGGAGATTTTTCCTCCTGACAGGCTTTTTCAAATACGCAGCGCATATCCGGGGACAGACTGTAATTGGCTTCAATGCACATATCCCTTACCGCGTCCCGCACCTTTTCTACCTGAATGCTTCTCATTTGTTTTACTCCTTACATATATTCACAGTTCACTCGTGCCTATAGTATACCGCGTTTCCTTCCGACTAGCCACTCCTTTTTTGACCTTGCCTTACTTTTTGACATTTTCAAAGAACAGTCCTATACTGTGCATGCATAGAATGATATGCTTGCATGGAATGATCCCCAGATTTGATTAAAAAAGAAAAGAGACTTGCCATGATATTTTTTTACAGATCCTAATCTGCCTCGCCGCGCTGTATGTGTTTCTGATGCACCCCAGAATCCGCCGCGCAGACAGCTCCCCCTTTCTCGGCACATTTTTTTGCCCACAGGGGGCTGCATGATAACAACCGTCAGATTCCCGAAAACTCCCTTGCCGCCTTTCAGAGAGCAGTAGATGCCGGATACGGGATCGAATTGGATGTCCAGCTTTCTGCCGACCGGATCCCTGTTGTCTTTCATGATGCAACTCTCAGCAGAATGTGCGGTATCGACCGGAGGGTAAACGAACTGACCTTTGCAGAGCTTCGTCAGCTTTCCCTTGTAAATACGAAAGAGCAGATTCCTTCTTTTCAGGAAGCATTAGCCCTTGTAAACGGAAGGTTCCGCTTCTGGTTGAGCTTAAAATGGAGCATCTGGATTTCGATATTCCCCGAAAAGCCGATGCGCTGCTTTCCGAATATTCCGGGAATTACTGTATCGAATCCTTTCATCCTGCCGCACTTTACTGGTATCGAAAAAACCGCCCGCAGATTTTCCGCGGGCAGCTTTCCACCAATTTCAATATTGAAAATCACTCTCTGAGTCCGTTCCAGTATCTGTTCGGAAAAATGATCCTGAATTTTATCAGCAGACCGGATTTTATTTCTTATAATCTGCTGTTCCAAGGGGATATCTCCCTGAAGCTGGCGCACGGTCTGTTCCATGCCCCCTGCGCTGCCTGGGTTCTTCGCTCGGAAAAGGAATTGGAGCAGTGTCAGAAGCAGTTTTGTATGTATATTTTTGAAAATTTTTTACCAAAGCAAAAATAACCGGACAAATACTCTCATGAAACCTTCCGATAAATTGCTGCAATTCCTGCAACCACTGCAAGTCCGATAAACGCAATCAGAAGATTTTTGTCCGTATCACACGGATCGGTATGCTGTCCTTTCCTCTGACAACACGTCAGCCTCGAAGCAAATCTGCCAGCTGTGCAAACTGTTCCAGTGTCAGGGTTTCGCCGCGGACGGTTTCTGACAGCTCCATCCGAGCCAGCACTTCCTTGATTTTTTCTTTGGACACGTTCAGCCCCGGCGCATTGGAAAGACCGTTGACCAGGGTTTTGCGGCGCTGGTTGAAGGATGCGCGGATAACAGAAAACATAAACTGCTCATCTGCAGTCTGTACCGGCGGTTCTGCATAGCGATCCAGACGGATGACCGCACTGCCCACATTGGGTCGCGGGATAAAGCAGTTCGGCGGAACGTTCGCAACAATCTCCGGCTTTGCATAATACTGCACCGCCAGGGAAAGAGCACCATAATCCTTTGTACCGGGTCCAACCTGCATCCGGTCTGCGACTTCTTTCTGCACCATGATCGTGATGCTCTGCAGCGGCACATGGCTTTCAAACAGTCCCATAATGATGGGTGTTGTGATGTAATAAGGAAGATTGGCAACGACCTTGATGGGACGTCCGCCGTTTTTCTCCTGCACCAGACGGTTTAAATCTACTTTTAAAATGTCTTCGTTAATTACTTCTACATTATCATAAGCGGACAGCCGTGTCCGACAAAATCGGGATCAGAGCTTTGTCGATTTCGACCGCCACCACATGTCCCGCCCGCTCCGCGAGATACTGGGTCATGGTTCCGATACCCGGTCCCACCTCCACAACACAGTCATCTTTGGAAATCTGTGCCGCGTTCATGATTTTTTCCAGCACATGGGTATCGATCAGGAAGTTCTGGCCGAACTTTTTCTGAAAATTAAAGTGATATTTCTGCAATACCTCAATGGTATTGGAAGGAATTCCAAGTGTTGCCATTTTTCCTCTCTTTTCTCCGTTCGTTTATTCTAATCCGTAAAACCGACATCCATTGTGCCAGGTAATATCCTCGATTTCCTGACAGGTCAGTCCTTTAAGCTCTGCCAGTGCAGCTACAACCCGGGGCAGATAAAGCGAGCTATTGCGTTTGCCGCGATACGGCTCCGGTGCAAGGTACGGGCAGTCTGTTTCCAGTAAAATTCTCTCGATAGGAAGCTCTGCCGCCGCTTCTTTTAATTTTTTTGCATTTTTAAAGGTCAGCACACCGCCGATACCAAAATAGTAGTCCCATTTTTGAAACTCCCGTGCTGTTTCCTTCGTATAAGAAAAGCAGTGAATCACTGCGCGGAGTTGGCTTCCGCCCTCCGCTGCCATCACATCCAGCGTGTCCTTTGCCGCATCTCTGGAGTGGATGATGACAGGCTTATCCAGCTTTTTGGCAAGCTGAAGCTGTCTGGAAAAGCTTTCCCGCTGACGCGCCTGCACATCGGGCTCTTTGTCCCAGTAGTAATCCAGTCCGATTTCCCCGACAGCAACCGCTTTGGGAGCCGCCAGTTTTTCTTCCAGCCATTCGTAGTCCCGCTCCGTCAGCTCCTGCACGTTGGACGGATGAACGCCGACCGCCGCGTAAATAAACGGATACTGTTGTGCGAGAGTCAGGCTCGTGGATACAGAAGCAAGGTCCGCAGCCACATTGACGACTCTTCCGATCCCCTGTTCTGCAAGGGAAGCTTAGCAATCAGCGCTCCCCGATCCTCTTCAAACGCCTCATCATCATAATGGGCATGTGTATCAAATATCATCGTTTTGTTCCTGTCTCTTTTCTTTTCTGTGCCAGTGCCGCCCACGCAGAGGTTCTGCTGCATAAAGCCCTGCCGGCATAGGGTATTGCTTCTGCACAAGTATAGCATACCTTCCGGCTGTTTTACCAATGATTTTACCGGAAATCTTCGACAGAAAATACGATGATACGGCAGGTGCGCCTTTCATCCCTGCGAGAGTCTCCTTTTTGCCTGCCAGAGGGACAGATTGAAGTTTCGAATGCCAAGATTCTTCGTTTCCGAACGTTGGTCTTCTTCATAGGCATGCATCCATGGCACAGCGTCTCCGGTCAGGTCTTTTCGTCCGATCAGAACCGGCGCTGCATCCGCAGACAGACCGCGCAGATAGGAGTAGTCCGCGGCTGTCGGGAGGGCGTCGTCATCATCCTGCGAATACATGACGGACTCCTGGGTATTGGCTTCGCGGGATACATTATAAGATGCAATCCAGTAATCCGGACGCCCGAACGCGGGAATCAGGTACAAAAATGTGACTGCTATCAGCCAGAACCTCGGCAGTTCAAAATCACGCTTCCAGACCGCTATCATCGTCCCTACAAAGATTACCGCCATCACGAGCAGCGCCCACAACACCATCAGCCTAAGAAACGTCAGGGAATATTGGCGGATATACAGATACATTCTCCATGCGCTCGAGGCGATCAACACATAAGTCATTGCGCACACAGCCGTCAGAAGAATCTGCAGTGCCCGGTTTTTGCGAAACCCAAACAGACACACCGCCACAACTGCAAGGTTAATCACGCAAACTGCCAACAGCTGGAAAAATCCCTGACGCGCATACTGTGCCCATGTCATCTGTTCCGGAAGCATCCCTGCCTGTAAAAACAGATAAACAATCTGAATTGTACAAAATACCGCATATATTGCCGTTAAAAGAGAAAGCACCGTTAATTGCAGCCAGTGGCTCCCCAAGGCACTCCCGTCTTTTCCCGGTCAGGCTTTTGGCAAGGAGTCCACGGATAAATCCGTATGCAAACAGATAGACAAGCACCAGCATCAGGAAAACAGTAATAAAATCCGACCATGCCAGTTCTCCGAAAAACGCGATACCAGACTTGCAAACACCGCATCCGCACTCAGCAGAAGTGCTGCGACAACCATCAGCAGCGGAATGCCGATTACAAGACCGATCAGGATATAGTGACCTTTCCCATTTTCTTTTTGTTTTTCTTCTGCTTTCAGTGCTGCGGCAACATCAGAAAACGGCGTATCCAGATAGGAAAAGGTTCCAAACAGACCTTTCCAGCCGTTTCGGATAAAATCTCCCAATCCCCAATTTTCTGTATTACAAAACAGCAGCAACGTCCATAAAAGCGTCAGTCCGAACAGCATTCCTTTTTGTCATCAGGTGAATTTTCAGGTCAGCTGTTAAAAACACGGAGATACCGAGAGCAAAAATTCTGCCGCCCCATACGGAAGCGCCCTGATAAGCTTCTTTTGCAGACTGTCTCTGTCGGATGGAACCCTGCACTTTGCGGTACAATAGTAAGAATAGTACAAGGTTCCTGCAACGAAAAAAAATATAGGTGATCCCCGATGTATTCCGATATAGGCAGATCGTGTAAAAAGCAAGGCGTACAGGGCGGTCGCTGCACCAAGGCGGCGGCTGGCCGCGGCAGGGATGGTTCTGGAGGCACGATCAGCGTCTGCAGATGTCTGTGCGCAAGTCGCGGCAGTGCTACTCTCTGTTTTGGCTATGCCTGTGCCGCTCTGCAATTTTCCGGTTCCAGCTTTTTCTGTTTTCTCATTCATTTTCTACATCCTCCTCATCATCTACATATTGCAGGATATCGCCGGGCTGGCAGTCCAGCGCTTTGCAGATCGCATTCAGCGTAGACAGCCGCACCGCCTTTGCCTTATTATTTTTCAGGATAGAAAGGTTTGCCAGCGTGATGTCTACCTCTCCGGCAAGCTCTGTCAGTCCCTTTTTGCGTTTCGCCATCATTACGTCCAGGTTGATCATGATCATGTCTTTCTCCTCCATTCGGTGCTCAGATCGTCAGGTCATTTTCCAGCTTATAGGTCACAGCTGTATCAAAGACCCGGGACAGCACCAGAGAAAAAAGTCCCGCAATCACAAATACCAGGATCGTGATCAGTACCGCAGGGGTCAGATAAAGAAACAGGCGCAGCGCAGTAACTGCCGCAATGCAGAAGCTGCAGATTCCCATCCGCTTTAAGCTTTGCACATTTTCCCGGATAAAGCAGTCTCCGTTCAGCACCGTTTTAAACATCTTTCGCAACTCCTGCAAAAGTATCAATGCAAAGATTCCGGAAATTCCGAACAGGATCGTCAGTCTGAGCCAGTGCTGCCCGAAATAACTGTCATACTTTCCATAAAAGCGTATGCCAAGGGGCAGCGTCACAGTCACAACAATTCCGGCATAAAACAGCACGTCCAGAAGATATTTGGTAAACAGTGTCAGTCTGTCTTTCATTGGTTCCTCCATCCTGCCGCATACCTGTGCGGCTTTCAAAATAGGTCTCTCTTACTGTGAAGATAGCACCGTTCACATTGAAAGTCAATATTTATTTATCGAATTTCAATAAATATTTTCTGTAATGCGATATTGTCAGGAGAATAAAAAAGAATGTGCCTTGGCACATTCTCGCGCCGAGGCGCGGTTGCCTCGGCAACCATCTACCCCTGCGCCGAGTGCGCATCCTCGCGGAGCGTTTTTATCGTATGGAAACGAAGTTTCCTATACGATAAAAAAGCCCCGCCAATCCTGCAAAATATCGTGATGAATATTTTACAGAACCAACGAGGCTCATTTATCTTTTATAAAAGCTCTGCACGCTGCGGTGCTTTGGAAAATTCCGGCTTATCCTGCTTTATTTGGAACAGGCTGTGCAAGAACCACAGTCAGGATGCTCTTCTGCCCAGATTCTCTCTGCGGCAGGCGTCCACTGCTGTGCATAGGGTCTGCAGCGATTGAATACGTCCTGTGTGGATTCCGGCTGCTGCATATCGGTGCTATGAGCGCCGCTGCGTTTTACCATTTCTCCCAGAAGCTCCGGATTTTCCAGCATCGGACAGGGTCTTAAATGGTTGTGGTTGAAGGGCTGTCCCTTATGATATTCCTTAAACAGAGGCTGCTGCAGACATTCCAGCAAACTCTTATCGTGGATATTTGCGTTGGAATAATGGATGAATACGCAGGGCTCCACATCTCCGGCAGGATTGATATGTGCGTACTGCCGCCCTCCTGCAATACATCCGTCGATATATTCGCCGTCATTCTGGAAGTCAATGCAGAAAATCTGCTTACCACCGGTCAGGCCACGGATCTCGCGAACTCTGTGGATCATATACTCTCTCTGCTCTGCGTTCAGCATCAGATCCACGTTTGCACCATCACCGATCGGCATGTAATGGAAGTACCAGTTGAAACGAACGCCGTGGCTGATCAGCATGTCGATGAACTCGTCGCTTGTAACAGCCTTGTAGTTCTGACTCGTATAACAAATGGAAGTACCATAAAGCAGTCCATGCTTCTGCATCAGATCCATTGCATGCATCACCTTGTCGAATACGCCCTTCCCACGACGGTCATCTGTTGCATCCCCGATGCCTTCGATGGAAATAAAGAATGCCATATTTCCGACCTTCTGTACCTCCTTACAGAACTCCTCATCGATCAGGGTTCCGTTGGTAAACAGATGGAATACTGAATTCTGATGTGCTGCTGCCAGCTTCAGCAGGTCGTTTTTACGGCACATCGGTTCACCGCCGGTACACATATACCAGTGAATCCCAAGCTCTTCGCCCTCCGTTACCAGCTTATCCATTTCTTCATAGGTCAGGTTCAGGGTCTTGCCATATTCTGCAGCCCAGCAGCCTTTACAATGCAGGTTACAGGATGCGGTAGGATCAAACAACAGGATCCAGGGCATGTTGCAGTCGTATTTTTTTCTCAGCTCCATCACATAATTGTAACCGGAAAACATGCCTTCATAACCAAGGTTCAGCACATTCATTTTCAAAATATGAGGATCGATCTCGTTGATGGCACGGTACGCGTACTCCATCCATTTTCCGTTTGGATCCTGCACAAATTTACGGGCAGCATCAAATGCACTCGCCTTATATCTCTTGCTCAGCAGCGGCTCTGCCAGATTGATCAGCTTGACAGCCTCTTCTGTCATATGTTCTGTTCCTTTTCCTCTTACTGCTTTAATCGCTGCGTCGATTGCAACACTGAAAGCGGCACGCTGCGCTGCATGTACTACTTTGTTTTCAGCCATGTCGTTCTGACTCCTTTCTCACTCTGCCTAAATTTATTTCTCTTTCATTTGTCCCCATCTTACGACGGCTTTTGATTCTTTTCATTGCCCAAATTCCCGTTTTTGTGGCATATTTTCCCATTAAACAACATTTTGTCCCATGTGGGCGCGGACGGGATGCGCGACAGAGCATGAACGGGGTGCCCTGACAGGCGGCAGAGCGTGGACGGGGTGCCCTGACAGGCGGCAGAGCGTGGACGCTTTCCAATTGACAGACGCGGCACGCTGCACTTTTTTTTTGTATCCTGTTAGTATCGGATTGAAGAGGGCCCCCGCACGCTTTCCAATTGACAGACGCGGTAACCCGACAACAAAACAATTTCCCCCACAACAACCCGATAGCAAAACAATTTCGAAAAGGGGCGAAGATTGAAAAAGAAAATTTTTCAATCCGAGATTTGTGTCTGCGCGCACTTGACACAAACTCGACATGCGCAAAAAAACGTGCGCAGAAATGAGAGGAAGAGATGAACGATATAACGTCTTATATGTTAGAACAGACCAAAAAAAATTCTCTCCATCGACAGTCCGACCGGCATTACCGCACACGCGGCGGAGTATGTCCTCGGAGCGTATAAAAAGCTGGGTTACGATGCAAAGCTGACCAACAAGGGCGGTATTTTTGTATGTGTCAATGACGGTCCTGACCAGGCGGACGATCCTGCGGACGCACCGATTTTGCTGGAAGCGCACATGGATACCCTGGGCGGTATGGTTTGCAGCATCAACGAAAAAGGACGTCTGATGCTGAGTGCTCTCGGCGGCATGAATCCAAACAATGCAGAGGCGGAAAACTGCCGCGTTTACACCAGAAGCGGCAAGGTTTATTCCGGCACGTTCCAATTAAAAAACGCCTCGATCCATGTAAACGGCAGCTACAATGACACTGCCCGTTCCTATGATGCAATGGAGGTCGTATTGGACGAGCCTGTGGAAAGCAAGGCGGATACCGAAGCCCTCGGCATTATGACCGGCGACATCGTCTGCTTCGATCCCCGCACGACCGTAACGGAATCCGGCTACATTAAGAGTCGTTTTCTCGACGATAAGCTGAGTGTCGGCATCCTGCTCGGCTTTGCAAAATATTTAAAGGAAACCGACCAAAAAGCCCGCCCGCAAAATCTATCAGCATATCACTGTTTTTGAAGAAGTCGGTCACGGCGGCTCCGCTTCGATTCCTGCTGATGTCGCAGAAATTCTCGCAGTCGATATGGGCTGCGTCGGAGATGGCCTTTCCTGCAAAGAAACCCAGGTTTCCATCTGCGCAAAGGATTCCGGCGGTCCTTATCATTACGATGTTGTTTCTGCTCTGATCGAGGCAGCGCGCACCGCCAAGGGTTGACTTTGCAGTTGACGTATATCCCCACTACGGCTCCGACGCAGAAGCAGGGCTTCGTTCCGGTATCGATTGCCGCCACGGGCTGATCGGCTCCGGTGTATACGCTTCTCACGGCTATGAGCGCAGCCATGTAAAGGGAATGGAGAATACATTCCGGCTGTTAAAGGCTTATCTGAATCAGGATTATCACGCCTGAACCTTTCCTGTCCAGCACAAAACACAGGAAGTTTTGTAAATATTCTTTAACACCGAAGCAAAAACCTCCGGGTCTGTCGTTGCTTTTCGACGCCAGCCCGGAGGTCGTTTTATTCTGTGCTACAGTTTTCTCCACCTGCGTAGCAGAGCCCTTTATAGCATTTCAATTCGTAGCTGCGCGATCAGCCAATCACCAGCTCCCAATGCATTTTTTCTTCATTCAGGCGATACTGCTTTAACAGCTCCGGTCCGCAAGAGTTGGAACCAACACCGCTCATGCCGTAGTCCAGATGCCAGATCACATGTCCGGATTTTTCCAGCTCATAGTTGTGCATCTTTTCCGTCAGCTCCTGTGCAGTGTAGTAAGAAGCGTTAAAGGAGATCGGCTTTGTGCCTTCCGCTTTCAGTTCACCTACTTTTACAAACGCACAGTGATAATGGCTGCCATTTTCCTGAGGTTTTACATAGTCCTCGAGAAGCTCGTCTACTGTTGTCGTAAAGCGGTCTACCCAGCAGGCTCTGTGCTTATCCTGATAGCTTTCTGTCGGACCGTATCCGATGTATTCCACCTGATCCTGATCTTCCGGCAGTACCAGCTGCAAGCCAAACCGGGGCATGTAAGGGAAGGTCATATCCTTGTCGGCATCCAGCGTCAGTTTGATCTGACCGTCTGCATTGACTTCCCAAAGTGCTTTCGCGCGTAAAAATGGCTGTCTGTATACACTGGCGATGGAGAAATCGCAGTGAATGCGTACTTTTTCACCGGCGTTCTCTGCGGTGCAGTCATAAACCCGGATCCACGGTCTGTCATATCCGGCTTCTTCCCAGACCTGACGGACATTTCTGTCATTGTCAACCGGCGCACGCCAGGTTTCAAAGGTCATCGGTGCTTCGATCAGCGCCTTGCCATCTCTGACAAGCTCTGTAAACGCACCTTTCTTCTTGCCGAATACATAGCGGATTCTGTCGGAGGTAATGATCCAGGAAGCATCGTTTTCCTCCAGTGCAACTGCTCCGGCTTCTGCAATTTCCAGAACCTTTTCCCTTTCCTCAAACAGCGCAATCTGGTCAAAGCCCATGACTCTGCCCTGTCTGGTCAGCGCCTGATCTGCTTTCTGCACATAGGTCAGCTTCAGATAGGTCTGATCTCCGGAAAGCTCTCCCAGCCGAGGGATCGTGATGCACACTTTTTCATGTGCAGGGCAGGTAATCTCCCGGATCTCGCCCTCTGCTAACAGGGTGCCCTCTTTTTTGATTTCATAACGGATCTGTACGGTATCTGCAAGGTCAGCAAAATCCTGCACGTTCCACAGCTCTACAGTGCCTGCTGCCAGATCTTTTCCTGCTGCATGTACCGGACGGATTTCGTTTTTCCATTCCAGAAGCCCGGTATGGGGTCTGCGGTCCGGATACACCAGGCCATCCATACAGAAGTTGCCGTCATGAGGGAACTCCCCTGCATCGCCGCCGTAATGGAAAATATCTCTTCCGTCTGCAGCCTTGCCTTCCCAGGTCGCATGATCACACCATTCCCATACGAAGCCGCCGCAGAACTTGTCATATTTGTACATCAGCTCCATGTAATCATGGATATCCCCGGGGCCGTTGCCCATTGCATGAATAAATTCACACTGAATAAAGGGCTTTCTCATTCTGCGGTCTTCGCAGTATTCCTTTACCCACTCGGTATCCGCATACATCCGGCTCATCACATCCAGCATGGAAACATCGTTGTGATAACCTGCGGAATTGTAAATGCTTGCTTCATAGTGCAGCAGACGGGTCGGATCATAAGCCTTTACCCATCTTCCGGCGTCCTCAAAGTTGCCGCCGTAGCCGCTCTCATTGCCCAGGGACCAGAAAATAACCGCGCTCTGGTTTTTGTCCCGGATCACATTTCTCTTCTGACGATCGAGAATCGACTCCGCCCAGGCATCATCCTGCGCGATGTAGCCCATGCAATCGTGACCATCATTTGTATACAAAGTTCCTACGCCGTGGCTTTCCAGATCCGCTTCCGCAATCATGTAAAATCCGTATTCACTGCACAGCTCCGGGAAATAAGGCGCATTGGGATAGTGGCTGGTACGAATCGCATTGACATTGCTTTCCTTCATCAGCTGCAGATCGCGGATCACGTCTTCCCTGGTCACGGTTGCACCGGTGTAAGGATTGGAATCGTGGCGGTTGACGCCCCGGAATTTCACCTGTTTTCCATTGATTAAAATCTTTCCATCTTCAACGGAGATTGTGCGGATGCCGACCTTCTGCTCGATGGTTTCAGCGCCTGCCTGGAGTGTCAGGGTGTACAGATAGGGCTGCTCTGCGTTCCAGAGCACCGGAGCAGCTACAGGAATCGCTATGTTCTCTCCGTTGGAAACTGCCCTGCCGATTTCTTTGCCCTCTGCATCCGTCAGCGTACAGTTGATTTCCGGATCTCCCTCCACCCGGTCAAAACGAACCGTAACCTCTGCGCTGCCATCCTCTGCAACAGGAGTCTGAACCGTAAAGTCATGTACGAATTCCTGCGGGCGAAGCACCAGCTCAACATCCCGGAAAATTCCGGAAAAACGCAGCTTATCCTGATCCTCCAGATAGGTTCCGTCACACCATTTCAAAACCAGAACCGCCATACGGTTGCTGCCTGCTTTGGTTTTGCCGGTGATTTCAAATTCGCTGGGACTGTGGGAAACCTGGCTGTAACCGACAAATTCGCCGTTGATCCAAACATAGAAGCAGGAATCTACGCCCTCAAAATATAAGAACTGACGTTCGTCGGCTTCTTTTTCTGTCAGAGTAAAATCCTTTACATAAGCGCCGCTGGGATTTTCACCGGGTGCATACGGCGGGTCATAAGGGATGGGATAGCGGACATTGGTGTACTGCTTCTGTCCAAAGCCCTTCATCTGCCAGCAGGAGGGCACTTCCATGTTGATAAAGCCCTCTTTTTCGAGATCCTTTTCCCAGAAATGCTCCGGTACTTCTTCCACACTTGGATACCAGGCAAATTTCCAGTCGTCCCCGCTCAACAGGATCTGGCTCTCCCTTCCATCCTGTTTCGGCACATACCAGCAGCGGTTGTCCATTGTGCCGACATGCAAAGTGGAGAGATTTTCATAAAAATTCTGCACTTTCATTTGGTTGTCTCCTTTTTGTATACTTTGGTTGATACCGGGATTTTGTTCCGGCTTTCTTTTTTACAGCTCCTCACACACCTGGAAAATATAGAATTTCAGGTAGTAGGATTCCTCCGCCGCCCAGAGGATCGGATGATCCGGCGCCTGTGTTTTAAATTCCACCTGACGCAGTCTCCTATGCGCTCCGTGGGCTGCTTCGCGGATGGTCTTTGCGAACAGCTCCGGATCCATAAAGTGGGAACAGGAGCAGGTCACTAAAAATCCGTTGTCTTTTACCAGCTTCATGCCCCGCAGATTGATTTCACGATACCCTTTTACCGCATTTTTGATGGAGCTTCTGGATTTGGTAAATGCGGGAGGATCCAGGATTACGACATCATACTGCTCGCCCTTTTTCTCCAGCTCGGGAAGCAGCTCAAAGACATCTGCACAGGTAAATTTTACGCGGTCGGAAAGTCCGTTTAATGCCGCATTTTCTTCCGCCTGCTTTACGCCGGTCATGGATGCATCCACGCCAAGCACCTCTCTCGCACCCGCAATCCCCGCGTTCAGTGCAAAAGAACCGGTATGGGTAAAGCAGTCCAGTACCTTTTTGTCGGGGCAGAGTCTGTGAATTGCCTGTCTGTTGTATTTCTGGTCCAGGAAAAATCCGGTCTTTTGTCCGTCTTCCACATCCACGATGTAACGGACACCATTTTCTGTGATTTCAACCTTTGTGGGGAACGGGTCGCCAATGAAGCCTTTGAAGCGTTCCATGCCTTCCTGCAGGCGTACCTTTGCATCGCTGCGCTCATAGATGCCACGGATCATGATACCGTCCTCTGCCAGCACTTTTTTCACAAGAGAAAGGATCGTCGACTTCAAACGATCGATCCCAAGCGCCAGGGATTCCACCACCAGCACGTCGGAGAACTTGTCCACTACCAGCCCCGGCAGCCAGTCCGCTTCACCGAAGATCAGACGGCAGCATCCGGTGTCTACGGTCGCTTTACGATATTCCCATGCGTTGCGCACCCGCTTTTCCAGAAATTCTTCTGTGATCTCATGTTCTTTTCTGCGGCTCATCACCCGGATTGTAATTTTTGAACGGGTATTGATAAAGCCCCATCCCAAAAAGAAACCATCAAAATCCTTTACCGCAAGAATATCTCCGTTTTCATAGTCTCCCTCAACGCGATCAATCTCGTTGTCGTAAACCCAGGCGCCGCCGCTTTTAAGCGTGCGTCCTTCGCCCTTCTTCAGAATGGCTTCTGCGTACATATTTCCTCACAATCTGCCGCATGGCGGCTCCGAAAACGCTGACGCGCTGCACAGACTTTTTTGCAGCGCTCCACCGGCTCGGCAATTTTATTATAGTATGAAATTCTATTCGGATGTATAATAAGTCTGTCCGAAAAATATAACATTTTGAAACTAAAAGAAAGGACTCCTATGCCGATTTATTTTCGCAACGCCCCGGTGCGTGAACCCTTTATCTACGATTCCATCGGAAACCACTGGCTACAGGATGCGACCTCGCGTCCAAACGGCTACCCTTTCTATCACTATTTACAGACCGAATCCGGCTGCGGGCGGATTACCATTCAGGGAAAATCTTATCTGCTACATGAACAGGAAGGCGTCCTGATCGCTCCCTCCATCCGACACTCTTATCTGGCCCAGACTCCGGAGTGGTACACCTGCTTTTGTACCTTTTCCGGAACAGTCGAAGGCAGTATTTCCAAAATCCTGAACAACCGGCCGATTCTTTTTACCACAAAAGAGCAATGTCGGAATATACGCGCGCTGCTGCAGGATGCCATACAGCTTTTCGAACATCCTCCGGTCAACATCCCGGTACTCTCCGTCAACTGTTATCAGGTGCTTTTACAGTTTTCGGATGTCCCGGACGGTCAGAAAACTTCTTTCTGATCCGCTGTATCTGCGCTATGTTGCTAACCAGTCATCGAAGAAATAGAAACCTGCTACAGTCTGCCCCTCACAGTGGCCCAGCTGAGTCGTCAGGTATTTGTCACGCCCCAATATCTATCACGGCTGTTTCAGCGTTTTCTGGGCTGCTCGGTCTACGAATATCTGATGACCTGCCGCATCAACCGTGCCAAAAGAGCTTCTGCTGACAGCACCGCGGATGGAGGTGCAGGAAATTGCTGCGCAGACCGGCTTTTCCGATCCGAGTCACTTTATCGCCATGTTCCGCAAAAACACCGGACGGACACCGTTAGAGTTTCGAAAGATCAAGTAATGATGCGACTGGTATTTTACCTCAGGCCGTTCAGCTTTTCCCGATCCATCTGAAACGGATAGTTTTTGAGCTTCGCGGGGTTGGAAAGCAGATCATTCATGGTGCGCTCCCAGAGCTCACGGGAAATTTTTTTCTTCTCCGATCAGACTGTAAATATAGGCCTCGAAGCTCTGATGACTGCCAAAACCAAGCAAAGTCAGAACGCGCATCGCCTCTTCCTGGTCACCGTAGCAGCGCAGGAAGCCCGGCAGGAACATGCCAACCGCTTTGCCGTGGGGCGTTCCCAGTTCGCAGGTTACGCGATAGCTCAATCCGTGGGGCAGACTCGTACCGGTGTGGGAAATCGCCATACCGCCGAGGGTGCACGCCTGCATAAGAAGCTCCCTCTGCGCTTCGCCGATTTCATAGGAAGCGAGCGCATCCTTTACCTTTGCAAAGGTCCGCAGACCCATCTCGCTGTAGACACGGCTGTAGGGCGTAGCGTTCGTGTTTAAATGGCTCTCCACCAGATGTGCTAACGTATCCACCGCCGTGTTGATACAGCCGGTTTTGGAAGCAGTCTGCAGATACGTAGAATCCACCAATGCAAGCTCTGGGGAAAATATGGTGGCTGATGCTCTGTTTTACCAGCTCTCCCGCCTTGGCTTCTGTGGAAGTCTCAGAAGCAGCCGCTGTGGTCAGTTCTATTTTCGGCATCACGATTCTCGTCAAAATCGCATACGGTGTAACCTCTGAGCCGGTTCCTGCTGTCGTCGGTACTGCCGCGACTGGCAGGGCTTTATTTGCCGCCTGTTTGACCGCTGCATCTGTTTCATATAAAAAGTCTGCTTTTTTCTCCGGGTTGGCAATCATCAGCGCAATTGCCTTAGAAGCGTCCATGGGAGAACCGCCGCCGATTCCGATCACAAAATCGACCTTTTCCGAAAGCCCCAGGGCAGTCGCCCGCATCACAGTTTCCACCGAAGGATTTTCCTCGATTCCGTCAAAAACCACATAGGGCACTTGCTCGCGGTTCAGCGCATCCTTCACGTCCTGCAGGGAACCGTTTACACGGGAAGAATGCTTTCCCGTTACAAGCAGTGCTTTTGTTCCCAGCGCCGCCAGCTCCTGGCTGTGCTGCCGGACACAGCCTTTCTCGTTATAAACCTTTGTTGGCATGTATAATTTCATTGCAATTCCTCCATTCTAAGACGTGCATAAGCATACTGCTCTGTTTCTGCAATACAGCGCCGCACCCTTTCTTCTGTCGCAGGATCTTCAAAATTCAGCTCTAAAAAACGCTTTTTATAATAGCCCTGTTTCAGCACGATTCGCAGACTTTCTGCAAAATTCAGATCAAAGAAAAAGCTAAGAAAGCTGACCCAGACATCCAGCCCGGTTTTTCGTTCCTGTTTTTTGATGCAGTAATGACCCAAAATGCTCTCATATACCACATCTGAAACTGCTTCCTGGCCCACCTGCTCTGCGGAAAAACCGGTGGTATCTACAGGATTCTCCTGGGCAAACACCCGGAAAATATCGCATTTGTCCGCATCCCGGATTAACTTCGCAAAAAGCAGCGTCTTTTCATCCAGGCCATCCTCAATCGTAAGGCGGTTATGGTTTCCAATGGCCGTCAAAACCTGCTCTCTTTCCCTGGCAGAAAGCTCATCCAGGAAATCGCCCTGCCGCAGGATTTCACACCCTAACTGCGCGTGGTCGATGCTTTTATAATCCAGAAACGTGTGATAGCGCTTCAGCTGCTCAAATCTTCCGATATCGTGATATACCGCACACAGATACGCCAGTTTTTTGTCTTGTTCCGAAAGTAGGCGCGCCGCTGTAAGCTGTTCCATCACCTCCGTCACCCTTTGCGTGTGAATAATTTTTAGTTTGATCCTGGTATCGCTTCCGTCGTCATAGGCAGACGCATATTCCAGAAATTTCTGCATGGCATCCATTTTTCGTCTCCATTCTATAAGCGCATGGCAGTGACTCTACAGCATTTTCCACATATGGTCCAGTTGCCCGCAGCATGCCGTGATGCCTGCGCTTTTGTTTCTTTTATTCAATTCCGGCGGCACTGCTGCCTCAGCTTTCTCTCCGCAGCGATTCAAACACTGTGTCGTAATGCTCCGACATTTCTTCAAAGTTATTCAGCAGCTGTTCCAGCACCCGGTAAAACGTCTGCAAATCCTCCGGCGCGCGATATTTTTGTCCGCATTTTCCTGTACCAGCCCAATGACCTGACGGATTTTGGTGGTCTGCAGGCTGCCCTGCTCTGTCAGAACATAGCGGGCGCGGTAACGTCCCGGCTCTCCTTGTTTTTCCACCATTCCGGCTGCGATCAGCTCCGAAAATGTCCGGGAAATCAGCGCCGGGTCAAGGTCACAGGCCGCTGCCACCTCTGCAAACTGAAGTCCCTCCGAATGTCCGCTCAGCGCGTACAGCACCGCCGTGTGTGCAGCCTTTAATCCTACCATCCCCATTCCAGCTGTTTTGACTGCCTGTACTTTTTATTCATTCTGGAAAGAGAAAGGGTAAATTTCAAAAAACGGTCATCCTTCATGGCTCTCATTTCCTTTCCCCAGATGTTTTGCATATTCCTGTCCTTCCCGGACATAATGGGCTGCATTTTCCAGATTGGAGGTGATTTCCGCTTCCGTTACACTGCGGATGATTTTGGCAGGGCTTCCATAAAACCAGTGAGCCCTCCGGAATCTGCATATTCTGCGTCACCAGCGCTCCTGCTCCAACGATACAATTTTTGCCGACGGACGCGCCGTTTAAGATAATTGCACCCATTCCAATCAGTGTATTGTCCCCAACGCTGCAGCCGTGCACAATCGCGCTGTGCCCGATCGTGACATTTTTCCCACAGTCACGCTGTAGCCCCTGTCCACATGAATGACGCAGTTATCCTGCACATTCGTACCTGCACCGATGGATACGCTGCCTGCTCCGGCACGCACGGTTGCGTGGAACCAGATACTGCAGTTTTCTGCGATCGAAACGTCCCCATATATGTCTGCACTGGGCGCAATAAACGCCGACGGGTCAATGTACGGATTTTTCCACATCTGATTTGCCGTTACTGAAAACTTATAAAAAGTTATAAACTTCTATGTTTCATTCCTACTTCAACGAGTATGCTTTTGACGATATAAATATCTATCTACTCACAAGTTCTTGTACTCTCCATAGGCGTAAATTCCGGACTAACGTATCCGTACATATTTGCATTAACGTTTCCATCTCAGCTTGCAAATTGTTCTCCATAAGCCTTGGGATTTATAGATGCCTGGAAATCTCTGTCAATCCTATTCCCACACTCACATCTATAAACTCTGTCAGATAATTTCAAATCTTTTTTGATGTTTCCACAACAGCTGCAAAGCTTTGAGGATGGATAAAACCGATCCGCCACAATAAGCTGGATCCCTTTATCACTGCATTTGTTTTCAAGCTGTTTTCTAAACAAAAAAATCCCTGTTCCTGAACTGCTTTGGATAAATGTCTATTTTTCATCATCCCTCTGACATTCAGATCTTCAATACATATAAATCTTGGCTTTCGATTTACGATCTCCGATATGGTTTGATTCAAATAGTTTTTACGGATGTTTGTTAATCTGTGATTTCGTTTTAATAAAAGTTTTTCCTTTTTGACTACATTATTTGTTTTACAGTAACTTTCCCCTTTCTTATTTTTCTCGTAAGAACGAGAGATACTACGCTGTAATCTGCGTTTTTGTTTTTCTAGTTTCTTTACTTTCTGACTCTTATTAATGTTCTTATACTTAACAGCATCAGAGCAGACAGCTAAGTCTTTGATTCCTAAGTCTATGCCGACTCCTTCCTCATTCAGCGTTTCCTTGCAATCAGGAAATTCCACACATACACTGATCCACCAGTTCACCCATCAAAGGATATTCTCGGATTCCTATATTTAGCATCTGTCGGAATACGTCCATGTTCTGCAAGTCTTACCCAATTCCTTTTTTGCTTATTTGCCTTTCTGCTGGAAGAAAAGCCTTCAAATTTAACGTGGGTATTACTGAATTGTATCTTACCGTTGTCCTGATAGAATTTCGGCATGGATCTCTTTCTGGACTTGAATCTTGGGAATTTTTGCAAACCCTTGAAAAAGTTCTGATACGCAGTACAGGCATCTTTAATAGCCTGCTTGGTTACATTGTTAGAAATATTCAATAACCATGCGTATTCCTCAGAATGTCTAAGCCTTGTAAATTCTTTTCTGAGTTCTGAATCCGAAATGAATTTGCCGCCTTTTTCATAAGTTTCTTTTTCCCTGGCCAAAGCCCAGTTATAAGCAAATCTTGAAGCTCCTGCGTACTGAAACAGCTTAGTTTTCTGTACGTTGTTTGGGATCAACATTACTTTTATGGCTTTTATCATCGGTCTCCTCCTGCATCAATTCTCGGATAAATTTCTTCGCTTTGTTCGCTCGTTTTCCTTGTAATTTGCAGCTGAATACTGTGATTATTTGAACCAGATCTTCAACAAATTCCTTCCGTTCAGATTTTTCAGTATTATCCATCTGTCATTCTAAATTTGTTTATGGCTGGAAACGCGACAATATCCAATTGTAATGCGGTTTTTAGGCTTTACATTTATTACCTGGTTGAGTTGCTCATCAGAATAATATTTACTCAAAGTATCAACTTCTTTCAATAATATTCCACTCTAATATCTTAGAAATCTCAATATCTGACTTATATGGTTTTATAATTTATATTTAACTATTGATAGCCCCCTTTTCCGAGCAGGCTTCGCCTGTTCCCGCTCACTTTCGCTCATTGTAGCATAGAATTCCTGTCAAAAAAAGAGCGGCAGGGATTTCCCTTTATCCCTGCCGCCCTTTTAGCCTTATTTTTTTATTTCGTCCGTTTCAATGATAAAGGACACGCTGCCTGTCTTTCCGTCTTCCAGCCCGCTGAAATTATTATATGCGCCATCGTTTTCTTTCAGCGACTTTAACTTTTCTGTAAGGGACCGCAGCTCCTGTTTCTTTTCCGTATCATCGGTGTTGGAAGCGGAACTGTCGTCTATGCTGTCACACGCTTTTTCCACACCCTTTGTGTAGGTGCTGACGCCATCTGCCAGCTGTTTACTTCCATCCGTCAGCTGAGAAACCGATGCTGCAAGTCCTGCCAGCGATGGGTCAGCCTGTGCCGCCTGTGCGAGTGCTGCATTGACCTGGGACAGTCCCTGATACAGGGAGTCTGCGCCGCTTCTTAATTTTTCTCCGCCGTTTTTCAATTTGCTGATCTTACTTTTCAGATCTTTAACCTGGTCGGCGGAATCTTCCAGCTTATCCGTCAGCTCATCCAGCTTGTCAATAACCTTATCATAGTCCTTTTCTTCCAGAAGTCCGTTGGAAACCATGGTCGCCGTGAAATCCAGTTCAAAATCCTCCGCCTCGAACGAAACTTCCATAAAATCATGCAGATCGATTTCTTCCTCTTTTGTCAGCTCCATCGTATCCAAATCGAGCGCAGCTGTCACGCCGGGAAGCGCAAAACCGTAAACCAGATATTCGCCATCCATGTAACGGGAAGCGCCGTTCGTCACGGAAATATTATGCGCATTGTCTTCCGAAAGCATCAGTCCGGTGATCGCTGCAAACGGTGTGATCGAACCATTTTCCTGCGTGTTATTTTTGTAATCAAACCGGATTTTGATATTGCCGCTGGCACCGGCCAGCTCATCTGCCCCCACTTCTTTGCCATCCAGAAAGTAAGTCACCGTTACCGTCAGCGGAAGTTCGGAAGAAGTGTCCGCTTTTCCCTCGTAGTGAATATCTGATCCATAATTTTCCCAGAGGATGCTTCCATCTGCCTGCTTTGTATAGGTTTCGTCGCCTTCTTTGTTTACGATATCCGTCAGCGTTGTTACATCGGTCAGCTCTGCATCCGGTCCCGGATTTTTCAGACCTGTGGTCACAGTGATTTCCGTCGGGGTTCCGTAGGCATCCGTAAGCACATAAACGCTTTCTTCCTTGTCCGTTTCCATGCCGCTTTCGTGCCAAACGGCTGCCGCGGTAGCTGTATCCACTGCAGACGCGCTGGCAGTCGAGCCGGCAGACGTATCCGTAGTCGAGCCGCCCGCTGCATTAGTGGACGCGTTAGTCGCTGCGCTGGCTGAACCAGCGGTATCCGTCTTGGACGCGTTGCCTGATGCGCCTGCGGTCTGTGCGCCGGTATCTGCCGTGCTGGTAGTCGAGCCGCCCGCTGCGCCGCTGGTCGCCGCCGCGTCTCCACAGCCGCCGACACACATTGCAGCGGCTGTAAAAAGCGCTGCCGCAGTCATTTTATACCGATTCTTTTTATCCTGAAAGTCAAACATAATTTTCCCTCCTCACTCCACATTTTTCAGTGCCATATCCATCGGCACTTTTCCGATTCGTTTCAGCTCCAGCGCAGCCACAACTCCATAGCAGAGGATGCCTGCTGCAAACATTTCCACATAGATCTTCGGATCAATCCAGTAAGGCAGATACCCTGTCATCATTTGTGACAGCATTGCTTTCCAGATGACGCCGATGATTTTGACGCTCAGCGGAATATTGATCAGCACGCAAAGCACGACAACGATCGAGGTTGGCATAACATAGAGCCTTGCAATCTCTCCTTTGGAGTAACCGAGAATTTTTGCCATGGAAATCGACTGCGCATTTTTTTCAATGATAATTTTACTCAGCAGATAAACAAGAACGGCAAATATCAGAACTGCAAAAAAGCTGACCAGCCACATCATCCCGCCCATGGAAATCTCCATCTGACGCGTCATTTTGGTCAGCGCATCCAGATCGATCACAGAACCGATGTATTTGTCATCGATATCTGTAATTTCAGAACTGGAAAAATACCCGCCGAACATGTCCTTTCCAAGATCAAAGACATCGTTTAAATGATCTCTCGAAAGGAATACGTCCAGCGACGCTTCATATGGATAAATCTGTGTGACCGTAAAGGAGTAGGTTTTGTCTTCATATTTTTCTTTCAGTGTAATGCTATCCCCGATGGAAAGTCCAAACTTCGAGGCATAGGCGGAAGAAATCGCCGCATCGTCATCGGAAAGCTTCAGGGAAACATAACGGCTGTCCGGTTCGATTCCATAAAAGAGGATATCCTCCAGCATATAATTTTCGTCCATCGTCCGCAGGGTATAAGCACTGAACTTTTCCGCGTCAGGATTGTCCGTTTCCACCTCTTTTGCAAATTTCAGCAGGGAAAGCATGCCCTTCAGCTTATATTTGCTGTCCATCTCCGAAACCGGCATATTCAGCATATACTGGTAATCCGCGATCATATTGTCTGTGATCTCATCCTGGTAATGATCCATAATCGGAACCATCGATAGTCCAAACAAAAGCAGAATTGATGCAAAGGAAATTCCAATAAACAGAATCACATAATTCGCCATGTTCTGCAGTATGACCCGGATCCGAAACCTGGAAAAGAAACGGATTGCAGGGCTTAAACCAACTGCGCGCCTGTTCTTTTTACGGCTCAGATCGCGGCGCAGAAACTGCAGCGGACCAAGCTTCATCTGCCTGTACAGGATCAGAACATTGATCAAAAGCATCAGAAGCACTGGAACCACGGTTGTATATAGGAAAGCTTCTGCATTCCAGACCGTCACATAAGTTGGCAGGCTGTAGCTTCCATAATACATGCCGGCGCACACATTTTTCATGACCGTATATCCAAAAATATTTCCGATCACCGCGCTGATGAGCGTTACAATCACCGGCATCTCCATATAATGCCGGATCAGTTCACCTCTCCTATAGCCGCTCGCCCGCAGCGTGCCGATCACATTCGCTTCCTTTTCAATCGTATTGGCTGTTGTCACTGCAAAAACAAACGCCAGAATCACGATGATAATGTAAAGCAGGACGATCATCATCGCGCGGTCACTGCCCATATCCTCCCCGGTAAACTGAATCGCCTGATTTTCATAGCGAGGCAGAAAATCTTTCAATGATACAACACCGTTCACTGCCTCCATCAAATCTTCCGAAACTTCTTTTTCTTCCGCGTCTGTCGCAGGCTCCGTATCGTACTTCCAGGCATAATCATAGTGAAGCTGGTCCTTCTCAAAACGCGCAAAGGCCTCCGGAGATACGATTGCGACCCCGAACAGCTTCGCGTCAAACATCGCGTCATTGTTATTTTCAAACAGGCAGCTGTAATCCGGCAACGCCACAAGCCCTGTCACCGTCCAGGTATCGCCATCCGCCTGCACGGTATCCCCGACAGAAATCCCGTTATTTTCCGCGAACATCCTGTCGATTCCGATCTCGTTATCCTGTTGCGGAAGCTGTCCTTCCATCAGGCAGACCGTGTTGACCTGCTCCCTGTCTGCATAGATCCGCAGCCGCGCGCCGAAGTCCGTTTCTTCCTGGACATAAAACTGGTCGTAAAGCGTTACCCCGTTTTCCTCAATTTTGGATTTCTGCGCCTGATTCATTTTCTGTTCCGTAATAAAATGACCGTTCTCGATCTGATACTTTTCAAAGCCGTCATTATATGCCTTTATCATGCTTCCATCCGCAACTAAAAAGCCCGAAATCAGTCCGATGGAAAAGACGAGCAAAAGGAAAATCACGGCATATTTTCCGAAATCATCTTTTAATTCCCGCAAAAGCCGTTTGGTTAATGGATTTTTCATATGCCGCCCCCTTACCATTCCAGATCCTGTGCTTTGATCTTTTCCGGGTTGCGGTAGGTTTTGCGGATCTGACCGTCACGCAGTTTTACAACGACATCCGCCATATTTTTGATCGCGTCGTTATGGGTTACCATCACGACTGTGTTGCCGTATTTCCGGTTCACGGTTTCGATCAGCTTTAAAATTTCCTTTGATGTATTATAGTCCAGCGCGCCCGTGGGCTCGTCGCACAGCAGAATGTCAGGATTTTTCACGATCGCACGCCCGATCGCACATCTCTGCTGCTGTCCGCCGGAAAGCTGGTTCGGCAGTTTTTTCCCATGGGCGGTCAGCCCCAGCGTCTCCATCAGTTCATCCACATCCAGCGGATGTTCGCTTAAATACGCGCCGACTTCGATATTTTCCCGCACCGTCAGGTTCGGAATCAGGTTGTACATCTGAAAAATGTAGCCCAGATGCTTTCTGCGGTAATTTGTCAGGCGTTTCTCGTCCATGTCCTCCGTCTTTTCCCCGGCAATCGTTATACTGCCCTCATCCGCGCGGTCAATGCCGCCGATGATGTTGAGCAGCGTCGATTTGCCGGAACCGGACGGTCCAAGCAGCACGCAAAATTCTCCTTTTTCCACGGAAAGGTCGATGCCTTTTAATACTTCAACCAGACTGTCGCCCTCGCCGAAAGACTTTCGGATTCCTCTGATTTCCAGAAACATCACTTTCTCCTCCTCAATATCGTAATCTTCCTGATGGCGGGGTCAAAAGGGCTAAGCCTGCATAAGCTTGCTCATCGGTGGGTGAGACCTTTTGACCCCGACGCCATATCCATCTGATACAAAAATTTATTTTTCAGAAGTAGAATAGACTAACTTTTGTTCGCTGTCAACACCCCGAGGGAAGCTCAAGAATTTCTGTGAATTACGGGTTGTCAATTCCTTTTTTTCCCGTTATACTTTTCGGGACATAGTCTTTGCGGATTGTGAAGGCACAAAAGCACGAAGCAATCCGATATCAACACTCAGAATTCAGAAAGTACAGAGAGAACAATATGAGTATTTTAAACGTAGAACATCTGTCTCACGGCTTTGGCGACAGAGCCATTTTCCATGACGTTTCCTTCCGTCTTTTAAAGGGTGAGCACATCGGCTTAATCGGCGCAAACGGCGAGGGAAAATCCACCTTTATGAACATCATCACCGGTCGCCTGCAGCCCGATGAAGGTAAGGTCGAATGGTCCAAAAATGTCCGCGCCGGTTATCTGGATCAGCACACTGCCCTTGAAAAGGGCATGACCATCCGTCAGGTACTGACCTCTGCCTTTGATTTTTTGCTGGATATGGAACAGGAATTAAACGGGATTTATGAAAAGATGGGCGAAGCAGACGAGGATACCATGCAGCAGCTGATGGAGGACGCCGGAACGCTGCAGGAGCTTTTGACTGCACACGATTTTTATATGATCGATTCCAAGGTTGAGGAGGTTGGCCGCGCCCTCGGGCTTTCCGAAATCGGTCTGGACAAGGATGTTTCCGAGCTGTCCGGCGGTCAGCGTACTAAGGTACTTTTGGGTAAGCTTCTGTTGGAGAAACCGGACATCCTGCTTTTGGACGAGCCCACCAACTATCTCGATGTTTCTCATATCGAATGGCTCAAACGGTATTTAAATGATTATGAAAACGCTTTTATCCTGATTTCTCATGATATTCCGTTCTTAAACAGCGTCGTCAACCTGATCTACCACATGGACAATCAACAGCTGACCCGCTACGTAGGCGATTATGACAAGTTCCAGGAGGTTTATGCGATGAAAAAAAAAAGCGCAGCTGGAAGCCGCCTATAACAAGCAGCAGAAAGAAATTGCAGATTTGAAGGATTTCGTTGCCCGCAACAAGGCGCGTGTTTCCACCAGAAACATGGCGATGTCCCGTCAGAAAAAGCTGGATAAAATGGATGTAATAGAACTGCAGGCTGAAAAGCCGAAGCCGGAGTTCAATTTTAAAGAGGCACGCACGCCCGGCAGATATATTTTCCAGACGTCCGACCTCGTAATCGGTTATGACGAGCCGCTGTCCTCCCCGCTGAATCTGTCCATGGAACGCGGCTCCAAGATCGTCATCACCGGTGCAAACGGAATCGGTAAGACAACTCTGCTGAAGAGCATCCTCGGTCTGATCGATCCCCTCTCCGGCAGCGTAGAGCAGGGAGATTATCTGGAGATCGGCTATTTCGAGCAGGAAATGAGTCAGGATATTTCCACAACCTGTATCGAGGAGATCTGGAAGGAGTTTCCGGGCTACAGCCAGTATGAGGTGCGTTCCGCCCTCGCAAAATGCGGCCTTACAACCAAGCATATTGAAAGTCTTGTCAAAGTCCTGTCCGGCGGTGAACAGGCAAAGGTGCGTCTCTGCAAGCTGATCAACCGTCCCTCCAATGTACTCGTCCTCGACGAGCCCACCAACCACCCCTCGATGTGGATGCCAAGGACGAATTGAAGCGTGCACTGATCGCATATCGCGGAAGCATTCTGATGGTATGCCATGAGCCCGAGTTCTATGACGGGCTCGCAGATACGGTCTGGGACGCTTCCAAATGGACGACACGAACCGTGTGACAAAAAGGACAGCACGACACGCAATATGATAACATGGCTTAGCGCAGTCCAGCACTCTAAAGGCAGCCGCGTCAGGAAAATTTTCCTGACGCGGCTGCCATATTTTTAAGCTTCCTGATAAAGTTCTTTTGACCGATAGGTTAATACCTTTCCTATTTGTAATCTTTGTTTTTGAGCAACGTACCTACAAACGGTATCGTAGCAAATTCCTGCAGGTTACTTCTGATAATGTAATCGATATAATTTCCCACAATCAACGCGTATGCATAGTAGCCCATCGGGTTCGGATGAAAGCCCAACCCGAACGATTTACGCATTTCTGCATCGTATACGGGCGCATGCGCAGTCATATCCAGCAAGTAAGTAAACTCAAACATATCGCACAATTTGGCGAGTTCGCTTGCGATATAACGGATATCGTTATCACACGCTTCACCGCGCAGTTGAGGAGTTACAACAAAAATACGCGCGTTAGGCTCTATTGTTTTAAGTTTGGAAACGATTTTGCCCATATTACCGAAAAACGTATCGTCATTATCCTGCGGACAATCGACGTTGACGTCCTTGACACTTCCCAGAGGATGCCCGAACACAAACGAATCGTTGTTGCCTAACGCAATAATATACGCTTGATTCCATTGCCAAAATCCGTTTGCGTCCGCCCAACTTTGAACATACTCGCGCGCGGTCATCCCGCCGCGGGAATAATTGTTGTATTTTTGTTCCAGTAATGCGCTCTAAAACGGCGGGCCACGAGTACTCGTACATATCGGTATAAACTATATTTCCGTTTTCATCATGACTTTCAAACTCGCCCGATGCCAAAGAATCCCCTATAACGCCTATTTGCTTAAAAAAATGCCCGCAAAACCGCACGTTTCCTTAATAATATCTAACGGCTGTTCGCTTGCGCCGATTTCAAATCGTTTGTTATTCATTTTATTCACCGTCCTGTTGTTCTTCTTTAACCTTTTTAGGCTTATCCCATTCCGTACCGGTTACAGTTTTAAGATCAAGTCCGCGAGTTTCGCCGACAAACAGCCACATTATTACAATTGCCCCTACAAGCCCTGGAACCGTCATGCCCAAATACATATAACCGAACATGCTTTCGGGAATGATAGGCAGCAGTATCATAGTAATAACTGTTGCAAGTCCGCCCATAACTCCGTTAAGCAACGTATTGATTACCGTAACCGACGAACGCAGGTTTGTAGGAGACGATTCGGAAAACATAATTCCGCCGATGGTATCGCCTGCGCCCCAGTAACTGCCCATAAATCCGCCGATAGCAAAACCCGTCAAATACGGAGTCCACTTGAACATACCGCTAAAGATAAACAGCAAATAACACGTCAACGCCGAACAAGACATTGCGACTATAGTTACTTTACGTCCGAATTTATCCGACACAAAACCGGAAATCAATGTAAACAGCGCGTTGCCGACGGGATACAGAAACAAAGCAAGAGTTATTTCTTCTTCCGTCATCAGCGCCGACTTTGCCATGACCGTACTGTACGTTGCCGTACCTAACGAAGCGAGATAAAAGCAGCAACAAGCAATAATCAAAAAGCGCAATTGTCTGTGTTTGAATGCGAATTTTACAGCGGTCAGAATTCCGCCTTGTGCGTTTTGTTCGCGTCCTTCCTTGCTGCGTTGTTCACGTTCTTCTATAGGCGTTTTTAAATACTCTATTCTTTTAATCAAAAATGCGTTTGTTTCCTTAGCAAAAAGCAGCGCGAATAACGACATTACAAAACCGACAATTGCCGGCACCAAATATACTACGTGCCAACGCTCGCTTACGTTTTGCATGAGTGTAGCCCTAAGCAACGGAACAAGTAACGTGCCCAGTATCGCCACCGCTTTTACGATTGCGTAGTTACGGGCGCGAGACTTTGCATCGGAGCATTCCAGTATGTACACGCATTGCATATCGTGCGAGACCATAAAACCCATCAACGTGCCGCCTATCATGTAAACGTAGATCTCTTTGGATAAATACACAAGGAACAGCCCTAAGCCCATACATAACGTGTTAATAACCAAAAACGGCTTACGCCCGAATTTGTCCGCAAGGGGACGATAGAAAATAATAAGCAGTGTTACCGGATAGGAAATAAAACCTATGGCGGAAAAGAGCGATAATCCCGCGCCGTATTCCATACCCATATTTTTTTTTTAGAATTCTGTAACTATATTCGCCTGAAACTGAATGGATATAGTAGACGCGATTTCGTCCGTTATGTAGATGAGCGACAAAATCATAAACAAGTAAATCAAATAAAACTTGTTGCTTCTTGCGTCCAACTGCTTTTCGCGGCGGATAAGTTCCTTGGCTTCGCGCGCCTGTAATCGTTCAACATTTTTTGCCATTTTGAGTTTTCTCCTTTTGAAAATTGTAAACAAGGAAATTCTTGGTCATCTCGTCGGTAATGCCGTAGCGCTCCGCCAAATTGTGTATGGCTTGCAAGAAATCCGCGCCGGAGCAGCCTTTAGACAACAGGTTTTCTTTTTCGATAAGTTTATTCCAAAAAACATTCAAAACAATTTCGTCGGTGGCAAGGGAAACAACCGAATGATTGCGCGTATGCACGTAAACGTTGCGATCGCCTTCTTCTCCGACTAAACACTCTCCGCCGTCGATTATAATTGTTGTTCTACGGTATGGAAACAGTGTTGAAACGTCGTTGATATTGTACGAATACACCGTTGCGCCCTCGACCAAAATGCTTCCGAAGGTAAAAATATACACCTTTACCCCGCGGGATATTGCGTTTTCGATATTACTACGCAGCACTTCGAACAGCTCTCGCCAAATGGACAGCGAAATTTCCGCTTTGCGCGCTGTCGATAAGTTCCTTTGCCTTAGCAACGTATTTTTCTTCGCCCACTATATTCATTACATAATCGACGTCGGCGTTTTCCGTTGCAAGTTGTTGTAGCTCGCGTTCGGCGCAGGCAATATTCTTTTTTTCGTTTTCTTCCTTGATGCTACGTATAAGGTCTTGATACTCGATAGGCTTGTAAAAATTCGGCTCTCCGTCTATACGAATAACCGCGCCCTTTGCCACCAGGCGATTGATAACCTCGTACACCAACGAACGCGCAACGCCCGAAAGTTTTGCGATTTCGTAACCGTTTAACACTTTATGTTTAATTAGTGTTCCGTATACTTTTGCTTCATTTGACGAAAAGCCGATTTTTTCTAAAAATTCATAATTGTTCATAGTAGTTATACCCCACACCACTATTATGCTACAAATCTCTGCGTTTTCAATACCCTTTTTGAAAAATATGGTATTAAATTTACTTTTTGCGTCAATACGGGCTGTCGTCAAAAAGTACAGTTCGTCGTACAAATCATCGTCTTGCCTATCGAAACGTTCTTGCTGCTGTCGGTTGGTATTCTTTATTAGAGACTGACTGCTTAATTCCAAGCAACAGAAAAGGACAGACGACCTTAAATCGTCTGTCCTCATCCGAGAAGCACGCATTATGCTCTAACACCCTTATGAGAAGGAGCGTAAAGAGCGTGCGTTCTATTTTTCCCGGTTCATCACAAGTTCCCAGACAACACACAGCGCGGCATAAATCACGCCGCCGACCACATAGACGATCCAGGTCTTATCCCATGTGTTCGTCGAAAAGCTCCAGGCGAGATAAATTGCAGTCAGGATAAGCCAGTAAACTACGGAAAACGCTCCCATTTTCCGGTTTTTGCGCTTCGCTTCCATCGTGTAATCGCCCTCTTTTAATAGTTTCTGCATGCTTGTCCAGATGCTGCAGTTCACCACAAAAATACATGCGCCGATTCCGGCAAGCACCATCGTAACGGTCAGCAGCAGCGTTATCAGAAATTCCTGTTCCGAAAATGCGCCGACGAGCAGCGGAATCGGGGACGCCACACAGATACACGTTGCAATGATGTTCCAGAAAATGTACTGATTCCGATATTCTTTCTGTTTTTCCCGCACCATTCCGCTCACGCCATATTGCAGCTCAAACGGCTCTTCCCTATCCAGATATTCATACTGCTCGTTCTGAAACCCGGAATAGATAAACAATGCGACCGCCGCGATTACAAAAAACAGCAACAGCATTATTCCAAGACAACCTGCCAGATTTTCCGAAATGTTCAGTTTTTCATACTCCGATGCCGCGCCTAATAAAAAAGTAACGGGATCGGGGATAACACGCACAGAAACGTCCCGACAGCAATCCGTTTTGCGGATTCCCTGCTCTGTACGAGATAGGTTCCCGCCTCTTCTATGGAAATCTGGCGCACGCCGCTGTCTATCGTTTCCGATGTAAACTCCTCCAGCTCCATGTCATCATCCTTTAAAAGGTAATCTGTCGTAACTCCAAACAACGCTCCAAGCTGCAAAATTTTTTCCAGCTCCGGGACGGTCTGCGCGCTTTCCCATTTTGAGACTGCCTGTCTCGATACATTCATCTTCTGCGCAAGCTCTTCTTGCGACCAGCCGTTTTTCTTTCTCAGCCGGACAATCTTATCTGCCAAAATCATACTTCCTGCCTCCATTTGTTTTTTGTTTCAGTATATGGATTTTGACAGTTTCCCGCCACCAAACGGCGGCTTGAAATTTGTCAACCGTTGGTTGCACCCCGCACAAAATAAGGAATTTCGCAGCTTCGTGCCGCCAGCCAGATGGATACGGCACGGATCGCGCGCATGCAAATCCATGATCAGCGTTCGACTCCGGCACGTTCACATGTCGCGCTTAAATTTCTTTGATAAACTGCACGCCCTCCAGTCTGCCGAACTCTTCTATCACCTTCTCATGGGATACAGGTGTATCAAAATGAAGGGTCATTGTTGCGCCAACCACCCTGTTTCCATCCACATCCTTGCTGCGTACAATCTCCAGCCCGTCCATTTTACAGCCATGTCCCCGTCCATATGCCAAAAAAGGCACTCAGATCCTTGATACTTACAAACTCCACGTAAACTCCAAAACACACGCGCTGTTTTTCCAAGCCTCTTATCTACTGTGCTCAGGATTTTCAGAGAACACCAGATGGCTGCAAAGCCGACAATTGCTCCGGGTAGAAGCCGGAACCAAGTGCCAGTCCCAGACAGGCATCTGCCCACAGCCCCGCTGCGGTGGTCAGCCCTTTACCTGGTTCTGCCGGGTCACCAGGATCGTCCCGGCTCCCAGAAATCCGATCCCGCTGATCACCTGCGCAGCAATCCGGCTCGGGTCAGTGCTTCCAAGCTCCCGGCTCAGAAAAATTCCGTCATCATCGCAATTTCCGAGCCGATACAGACAACCATATACGTCCGAAATCCTGCCGGACGCCCTTTCTTTTCCCCTTTCATACCCTAAAATCCCACTGAAAACCATCGCAAGTACAGTTCTCAGCAGCACGGAAAAAATGGTCAGCTCCTTCAAAACGGCTATTTTTTCCAACACCATACCATGCTCCCTCTTTTTTTATCCTTCTCCTGATTTTCTGCAGGCGTTCCCGCGAAAAATGCCTGCAGCGCTTGATAATGCTATTTTACGGAACTCTGTAAACCGCCCGAACCCCATGGAAACAAAATTTCCTGCCGACTATTCTCAGCTTTTACCAAATCAATAAATGCTTCCGTAACTGCATCCGTATGATTGCTGTTTTCTCCAAACATCTCCTCTCTGTTTTCTGCCTGAATATTTTCCTGATATATGGGTTTTTCAAAAAAAAGAATAATTTCTTTTCCTGAATCTGTAATCTTCTGCATTTTTTCCATGGTATCCTTTTGATACAGTGCCCTTACTATCATCAACAGCACATAAAATATATTCATTCTCTTCCACCATCTGAATTTCTTTT
>VOFJ01001290.1_pt1 | contig 33764 bp, 40 predicted proteins | sample 5384081 | NCBI WGS metagenome assembly VOFJ01 (sample SAMN12384729, study PRJNA508395) | human gut metagenome | isolation source: healthy gut I | host: Homo sapiens | reverse complement strand
GTGTCTCTGTGTCCGACACTGGGCGTCTCCGCAGCCACTGCAGAGCCTGAGGCAGAAGTGTGCCCAGGTGAGACCAGCAACCTTACGAGCCCTGAAGCACGGCTACCGCCTCGGTAGATGTGCTGAATTGGTCTCCGGAGCATCGACAACTATGGAGAGGAAAGCCAGCGGGTTCCTGCAGAGCGCAACGAGCCCTTCACCGCCAACCCAGGCCAACCTGAACCCAAAGCCCGAGGCCCAGGTTTATAACGTGGCCATGGGCACCCGCCGTTCCACTGACACGGTGGAGCCCCCTGGAACGGCGGCCAGTACTACGATCTGACGCTGTGACGGCCGGCGGAGCGGTGTGACGGCCAAGGCAGGGCGGTATGAAGTATGGCGTCATCGGCATCCCCCCCATCGCCACTTCATCAACACCGCTCACAAAAAAACGGTGTCAAGGTTAATAAGCCGAGTACTTCATCCCCAGAGACCCCAGTACACCGAAGAGTGGCTGTACAAGGATGAAAAACGGCGAGTTCCCCTATGCCAAGAAGATGGTGGAGGTTTGCCAGATATTACGGCTTTGACGGCTACTTCATCAACCCAGGGGGCGCCTTCGATCCCTCATCCCCCTGTTCAAGGAGATGATCCAGTACCTGCGCAGCGAGGCATTTACATCCAGTGGTATGATTCCATCGCCACCCAGGCGGACGGCACGGTGGACGGCGTGGTTCGCTATCGGAACATGCTGGATTACCGGAACCGGGATTGGCTCATGGACGATACCCAGGGCCGTGTGGCCGATTCCATGTGGCTGAACTACTGGTGGAACTGGAAAATGATCGACGAGTCCGTGGAGCTGGCGGAGTCTCTGGGCCTGGATCCCTTTGAATCCCTGTTCCTGGGCGTGGAGTGCGGCTACGGCCGGTTCGAGGGCAGCGCCATGTACAGCAGCTCTGCCTATCCCGACATTGGCCAGTGCCAGTCGGAGGCAACTGTCAAATATCTGGACTGGATCCTGGACGACGACGGCAACCCTCAGATGAGCCTGGCCCTCTGGGGCGGCGACTTTGTCCATGAAGCTTACGGCAAGGTGGACAACCTCCGCTATACCGATGGGTATCAGTGGATCTCCGAAGAGCGGGAGCGTATGTGGTACACCAGCCCCAAGGAGAGCGCCGTAGATCACTCTCTCGACAACATCGACCGCACCGACGTGGAGGTTGGCGTGGATCGTGAGGTTGTGTGGAAGGGCCTGTCCCGGTATGTGGCGGAGCGGTCTGCAATCAATGGCTCTGTGTTCAACACGGACTTCAACAACGGCCATGGCATGCAGTACTTCCTGAACGGCCAGGTCTCCTGGATATGGAATGGTCCAACATGAACCTCAGGACTTTATGCCCACCTGGCAGTGGTGGGTGGAGAGCGAGGGCACGACCGCTCTGAACCTGGATTGGGACTACGGCGAAAAGCAGGAGAAGGTTCTCCTGGACGGCACCACCGGCTCCTTTGATTACAAGCAGATTGGCGCTTACAACGGCGGCTCCTCCCTGGCCATTTACGGCGACCTGGAGGCCGGCAAGAAGCAGACCGTCAACCTGTACAAGACCGACCTGCAGGTTCTGGAAGGCAGCAAGCTGTCTTTGACCTACAACAAGATCTCTGATAACGACCTGAGCGACCTGGCCTTGGTCCTGCGCTTCAAGGATGACCCCGAGACCCTGGTGGTGCTCCCCTGTTTCGAGGCAGGCCAGCAGACGGAATGGCTGGAGAACCGTGGAGTTCTCTCTGGCTGACTTTGCCGACCGTGACATTGCCGCCATCGGTGTGCAGATTGCATGCCAGCAGGCTGTGACCGGCTATCAGGTCAACCTGGGCCAGCTGAAGCTTTCTGACGGCCAGTCCCATGCTCCCGCTGCTCCCCAGAATTTTGTGGTAGACAAGGTGTTTGACACCACTGGCGAAATCGAGCTGTCCTGGACCCTGGACGAGGACTACGACACCGTGAAGCTGTACCGTGTGTATGCTGTATATGCCGACGGCTCCCAGAAGTTTGTCACCGGCGCTATGCGGATAACCTGTACATCCAGAACCTGGAAGACCGGGAGCATGTGGTTGGCTTCAACCTGTATGCTGTTGGCGCTGACGGCCCGAGAGCGAAGCTGCCTATGTGGACTTCGATACCACCGGTAACGTCTTCAACGTCCGGACTGTGAGCCAGAACGGCCAGCTGGTCGTGACCTGGGAAGAGCCCGGAGGCTGGCTTTGACTGGGTGAATGTGGGAGATGAACTATTGGTACAGTGACCGCACGGCTCCCTGCTGCTGTCACCGTGGACAAAGGGTGTGAAGACCGTCACTCTGGAAACTGGCACCGAGGACGCCAGCCGGTATCTGCTGACCCTCACCACCAGCGCCGGCTCCGCTGTGAACTACTTTGGCGAGCTGGCGGACAACTACTCCGAACCCTACGATGGCGAGGTGCGGGTCCATGCCGATGGCGGCAAATTCAGCCTCACCACCCCCAGCGTGGAGGATTGGTACCAGCTGCATCTGACCATGGACGGCGTGACCACCACCTATGCCCGTCACTCCGGCTCCAAGCTTTATAACATCGCCATGCCCGAGGGCCTGAAGCTGGCCTCTGTGGTGGTGGAAGATATGTATGGCAACCTGTCCACCCCTGTGACCTTCCGGTTCCAGAATGGTCAGGTGGTAGATCTGGATGAACAAATCCCCGCTGAGCTCATCCCCGATGAGGGTTCTCCGCAAGGCTCTCTTCGAGAAGGCTGGTGGCGACACCTACGGCGACCTGGTTTCTCTGTCCGGCGCGCTGGATCTGTCCGGTCTGGAGATTCAGGATCTGACCGGTATGTACCTGCTGGTCAGTGTGACCGAGCTGGATATCTCCGGCACGAAGGTTTCTGACCTTGCCCCTCTGGTTTCCCTGACCAACCTGAAAAAGCTCACCGCGAAGAACATCCAGCTCACCAGCCTGGCTGCCGGTGTGCTACCCGGCAATCTGGAAGAGCTGAATCTGGCTGAAAACAGCAAGCTGGCTCAGGTGGAAGAGAACGCCATTGTCGGCCTTGCCAAGCTGGCGGTCCTGGACCTGTCTGACTGCGCTGTGCTTACCACCCTGTACCTCAATGACACCCAGGATTTGACGGTGAAGGTGGAGAATCTGACCGAGCTCCAGACCCTGGTGCTGACCGGCACCCAGATGGCTAAATTCTCCATCGAGGGTATGAACAAGCTGACCCATTTCTATGGCAACAAACAGCAACCTGGCCGTGCTGGACGCCGATGAGACTGCCGCTTACACGGCAATGGACACCTTCGATATCTCCGGCAGCAAGTTTGACCTGTCCGAGAAGACCCTGGAGCGGGCGCTGGTGGACGGCCTCAAGGCCATTGCCAGCTTGAAGTTCGATGGCCAGCGGCCTGAGATCTTCTATGCTGCCCTGCCCGAGACTTTGGAGCTCCAGCAGAACTCTGGCGAGATCCGCACCATGGACTACTTTGAGGACATCTATAAGAGCGCTACTACGGTGCGCGGCACCCTGTACTCCTCCATTGTGGAGGCGGACTGGATTGCCGAGGATTACGATGCCGCCGGCCTGTGCACCGTGCCCAGCAAGGTGTATGTGGAGATTCGGGACGAAAAAGGGCACGTTTATCAATGAGCCCAAGCAGCCCGATGAACTGATGGATGTGGCAACCAACCGGGCTAAGGATGCGGAGGTTCTGGGTGTCACTGGCGAGAACGCCGGCGAGACCGGTAGCATGCTCTTTGACGGCTCCTACTCCTCCAAGTGGTGCACCGGCGCAGCCAGCGGCTGGACTGCTTTTTGTCACGAAAGAGCCTGTGCAGGTGGGCCGCTGGGTGACCGTCCATGCCCAGGCCAACAACGAGCCCAAGGAGTTCAACACCCTGGACTTTGAGCTGCAGGTTCTGAACACTGAGGCGCTGGGCATGACAGAGGAAGAATTCCTGGCCTCTGAGGGCAAAACCGATGCTGCCATCCTGGGCAATGACGCCAACTGGACCACCATCGCTCACGTAACCGATAACCAGGATGCCATTGTAGATCAGAGCTGGAGAATGCTGCTCCCGAGGCTCAGGTTTACCGCCTGAAGGTCAACATGGGCTACGGCGACACGCCCTGGGGCGCCATCCGCTTCCAGGAGCTGGAGCTTTATGCCGCCAGCAATGCTGTGAGAGACTATGAAGGCACCTTTGACACGGCGAAAGGCGGCACATTTGAAGTCTCCTTTAAGAAGGGCCTGAAGAATACCCTGCAGACCATGCAGATTCTGGTGAAGCCCGCCGGTTATGTGGATGTATCCTCCGATGCTTGGTACTACGAGGCAGTGAACTATGTGACTGCTAAGTGCCTGATGATTGGCACCGACGCCAACGTCTTCAGCCCCAATATGAATCTAACCCGCGGACAGATGGTTACCATCCTCTACCGGATGGCCAACTCTCCCGCTGTGGAAGGGACTGCGCCCTTCACTGATGTGGCGGAAGGCCGCTACTTTGCGGATGCTGTGGTGTGGGCCTATCAGAATGGGATTGCCAAGGGCATGACCGACACTGCCTTTGGGCCAGACAGCGACATCACCCGTGAGCAGATGGCGACTTTCCTGTACCGCTTTGCTGAGAAGAACGGTGTGGATATGAGCCAGGAGGCCGGCCTGTCCGGCTTTGAAGATGCCGGCAAGGTCAGCACATTTGCCAAGGACGCTATGGCTTGGGCCGTTGCCAACGAGAGTTGATCGTGGGTGTGACAGCAAAGACCCTGCAGCCCAAGGGTACGGCAGCCCGTGCACAGGTAGCGACTGTGATTATGCGCTACGCCAAGACATTCTGATTTTTCAAATCTCCCCGGGACCCGACCAAGCATCCGGGTCCCATTTTTTCCCGCGTAGGGCATTTTTCAGGGTTGTTGGGAAGCACCCGTTCATGGGTTTGCTATGCAGAATCTTTGCCGGACAATTTGCGTGGCAGGGAAGGTTTTGCTACAATGGGGGAAACGAATGGGAGGAAGGGAATATGACGCGTTTTTTTTGTTTCGCCGGAAGAGATGGGGAGAACTTCCTGGTACTCACCACCGGGAAAATGCAGCTCACGCCAAGGTACTGCGGCTGAAAACAGGGGACATGGTTACGGTTTGCGATGGGCAGGGGCGGGAGTGCAATTGCACGGTCAGCGATGTGAGCCCCGGCCAGGTGAGTCTGGTAGCCCACCATTGGGGAACTCCCGGGGAGAGGCGGTGGTTCCGGTGCGGATTTTCATGGCCTTTCCCAAGGCGGACAAGCTGGAGCATGTGATTCAGAAGGCCACGGAGCTGGGGGCCACGGAAATCATCGCGTTCCCCACAGCCCGGTGCGTATCCAGACCGGAGGAACGAGCCTTGGAAAAAAAAGCTGGACAGGTGGCGGAAAATTGCGGCTTCGGCGGCGGAGCAGTCCGGCCGGGGACGGATTCCCCAGGTCACGGTGCTGCCCAGCCGCCGCCGCCCTGGCGGAGGCGGCCAAGGCGGAGCTGCCCATCCTGTTTTATGAAAATGAAGCGGGGAACACCCTTTCTATGTCCCTGGGACAGAAACCGGGTTTTTGCCTCTGTCAGCCTGGTTACAGGGCCGGAGGGAGGCCTGGAGCCGGAGGAGGTGGCCCAGGCCAGGCAAGCCGGCTTGAAATTTGCAGTCTGGGCCGCCGAATCCTGCGATGCGAAACCGCCCCTTTGTGCGCTCTGGCTGCGGTGATGTTTGCCCGCGGAGAGTTCTAAGAGGCGGTGCGCGAGTACATATTTTTGCGTCTGCTGCAAAATACAATTTGAAAAACGCCTGGGCCAAAGCTGATAAAAGGGGAAGAAATCACAAAAAGCTGTGGTTTCTTCCCCTTTATACTAGACAAAATTTGCAAAGAGGTGATTTTACAACAGGCCCATTGGTTTTACTTCGTGTAGCGCTCGATCCAGTCGGTGATTTCCGTCAGACGGCGGACGCGGTGCTTGGGCTTGCCGGAGCGGGAGAGCTCATGGTTTTCTCCCCGGAAGTAGCACAGCCGGGCGGGAACGCCCCGGTCCACCAGGGCGGTGTACATCTGCATTCCCTCAGCCATGGGGCACCGGTGATCCTCGTCAGAGTGGATAAAGAGGGTGGGGGTCACGGCGGACTTGGCGTAGCGCAGGGGAGAGTGAGCCCACAGCTGCTCCGGGCTGTCGAAGGGGTTGCCGTCGCACTGGTCCGTGGCGAAGCGGTAGCCAATGTCCGGACACGCCGTAGAAGCTGAGCCAGTTGGAGATGGAGCGCTGGGAGGCGGCGCAGGCGAACCGGTCTGTGTGTCCAATGATCCAGTTGGTCATAAATCCGCCATAGAGCCGCCAGTGACAGCCAGCCGCTTCCGGTCGATCTGAGGATACCGGGCCAGGACTGCGTCAGTGAAGTCCATGAGGTTGCGGTAGTCCGTCTCTCCATAGTGGCCACGGATGTCCGCAAACCGGTTGCCCCGGCCGTCGGAGCCCATGGGGTTGCAGAAGAAGACAAAAGTAACCCCGGTTGGCCCAGAGCTGCATCTCGTGGTAAAACACCGGCCCGTAGACGGTCTTGGGGCCGCCGTGGATATCCAAAACAGCGGGATAGGATTTGCTGGGGTCAAAGTCCTTGGGCAGCAGGACCCAGCCTTCCACCTCCAGGCCGCAGCTTTCCAGACGCAGGGCCTGGGGGCTGGGCCACATACTTCCCTGCCAGGCAGGCGTCGTTGAAGTGGCTCACCTGCTGGAGGTTGCCGGAGGCCAGGTCATATGTATAGAGCTCCTGGAGCTTGCAGTCAAACATGGCTACCAGCAAAATGGTGTCGGTTGCAGGGCTGACGGCGAAGGAGTCGATGCTGCCGTCTTTGGTCACTACAGGGTGGCTGCTTCCGTCGGGGGACAGGCGGTACAGATGGGAATTGCCCCACCGGGTGGTCAGGTGGAAGAGCTCCTCTCCCCGGGCCTGCCGGGGCTCTCCGCCGCCGTAACGGCAGTCGCTGCCCACGCTGCTGTACATATTTTCCTCTTCGGCCCGGAGCAGGCTCAGGCAGCCCGTTTCGGTGTCAATGGTATAAACATAGTCATTTTCATTCAGACCGTGACGCAGGCCCTCAGAGCCTAAGAGCAGGAGCTTTCCGCCTACTGCCAACAGCTGGCCGCCCAAAGTGGGAAGCTTGGGATTGAGGCACCGAAGGGCATCCCCCTCCAGAACCCACAGACTGCTGTGCTCCGAGGGCTTTGCCTCGTAAGCCTCCCCCAAGAAGTAGGCGGTTTCTCCCACCATGGCCAGGGAATCCAGGCTGAACAGGGGCTCCGTCAGGCGATGGACCTCGCCGGTTTCGATGTTGCAGGCAAAGAGGGCGTTGCGCTTTTTGTTCACAAAATTCTGGCCATTGAACCAGAAGGGAATTTCGTCCAGCACCTCATAGTCCTGGTTTTCCTGGTAGGCCTTGGCCACGGCTTCCCCCCGTCCGGCCTGGTCCATCTGGTAATAGTCCGGCCAGGCGGCGTCGATGCTGCCCTCCGCCAGATACCGGGGGCCGGCGACGTGGTAAAGGGTCCCGGCGGCAAAGGGGAGGGTAAAGGCGTGGGTTGCCTCGCCGCCGGTGACATCCAGGCGGTAGAAGCTGGTGAATTCCTCTTTGGCCTCCTGGCGCTTCTGCTCAGCCTTGCTCCGGACGGCAGGGAAGAGCAGATGGGTATTGTCCTCCCAGAAGAACCGGGATTCCTTGCCCAGATCTGTGAGCTGGCGCAGGCGGCCTGCTTCCCAGAGCCAGAGACGGGTTTCGTAGCAGTTCTCCTCCTCGTTGCAGTTGGTGACAGTGAAGGCGGCCCGCTGGCCATCCGGGGCAAACTTGGGCTGAGCCAGGAAGCGGTAGCGCAGGAAGTCGGTTAGTTGCAGCTGATCCATGGTAGCATTACTCCTTTTCTTGTTTGTCGGGAAGACTCTGGATCTCCTTGTATATGCTTTGCATTTGCAGGTCAATGGCGGAGATGGCCTGGGCGGCGTCCCACATCTCCTGGCAGATGTGCGGGGGATATCCTTCTGGGACTTATACCGCAGGTCATGCTCTAAACTGGCCCAGAAGTCCATGGCTACGGTACGTAATTGCACCTCCACATTGACGTGCTCCGTGTGATCCGAGAGATAGATGGGGATCTGAATATCCAGGTGCAGACTGCGGTAGCCGTTGAAATTGGGGGCCTGAATGTAGTCCTGCCGCTTTACCAGGCGGACATCCGACTGGCGCAGCAGCATCTCTGCCACGGCATACACATCGTCAATGTAGCCGCACACCACCCGCACACCGGCCAGATCGTTGATGTTCTGTTTGGCGGAATCCAGAGTGACCTCACAGCCCCTCTTTTGCAGCTTGGCCAGGATGCTGGCTGTGGACTTCAGCCGGGTCTCGATGTGATGGATGGGGCTCCGTCCGGTGCGAATCTGAAATTCATCGTTCAGAACCTCAAATTTCATTTGCAGCTGCTTCAGAGCGGCCTGGTACAGGTGCTGCAGAGCCAGGTAGTCCTGGTAGTTCTCAAACAGGTCCAGAGTGGCGGAATCAGACTGGGGCATGAAAATTCCTCCTTTCACGGCAGGTATCCAAACGACTGGCATGTCAGCCTATGGGATATCTCCTGGGCGGTTCAGATTCCCTCTTATTGTACTGCCGGCCTGGTGGGGAATCAACCCCCAAATTGACGGCAATGTGTTTGCAGCATTGGTGCACATGCCTTCTATAACTGCAAAAAGAATTTGAAGGATTACTATTTCAACAGCAGGAGCCGGTTGAATCCGAAGGGGACTGCCACTCGGGTGCAGATTGCCGCCATCATCATGCGCTACTGGGAGAAATTCTGAAGTTACCACCTATGATCAAATCTAAAAAAGCGGGTGGCCCGAGTGAGGCTTGGGCCACCCGCCATTTTTGCGACTGCGGGCAAAGCGTTGGGATGATACAGAGTATAGACCTCTCACTTGTCTGAGGATGCCCGAAGCGCAAATGGGAGCGGGGTCTTACAGATCATGTGTTTTCATCACTGGAATTTTCGGTCATACAGGAGCGCCGCAATGAGCACCACAAAGCAGGACCCGGCGTTATGGACCAATGCGCCGGTGGTGGGATTCAGGGGGCCCAGTACAGAGAGGGTGACAGCGATCAGGTTGATGAGCATGGACATGGAGATGCTGAGCCGGATGGTCTTCACCGTGGCGTTGGAACGACGCTTCAGGTAGGGAATTTTTGGAAATATCATCATTCATCAGGGCAATGTCTGCCGCTTCCACGGCAATATCACTACCCATACTGCCCATGGCCACGCCGACGCTGGCGGTTTTCAGAGCCGGCGCGTCATTGACGCCGTCGCCAATCATGCATACGCTCTGCCCCGCTTCTTGTAGCTGTGTGATGCACGATACCTTTTCCCCTGGCAGGAGTTGAGCCCGGACCGTCGAAATACCGGTACGGCTGGCAAAAGTAATGGGCAGCGGCTTGACTGTCTCCGGTTAGCAATACGGTGCTGACATGCATGGCGGCGAGCTGCTCTACCATGGCCTTGGCTTCCGGACGCAGGACGTCGGACATGGCCAGAATGCCGAGGCAGCGTGCTCCCTCAGCCAACAGGACGGATGCTTTTGCCTTGGGTGCGCAGGTGCTCCAATTTAGCTAGAATGGCGGATCCGATCACGACGCCGTTTTCCGTCAGGTATTTCTCATGGCCGCAGAGCAGGTTTCGCCCGGGCAACCTGGGCCCGGATTCCTTTCCCGGCCACCATTTGAAAGTCTGTGGATTCTGTAATGGGAAGGGCTTGCTCTTTTGCACAGGCCACAATGGATTTTCCCAGGGGGTGCTCGCTTTTGGCTTCAGCAGAGGCTGCAAGGGACAGGAGGGCACGTTCGTCCAACCCCTCCTGGAGGGGTATAATGTCGCTGACCTCCAGGCGGCCATAGGTCAGAGTTCCGGTTTTGTCAAAGGCAATGGTATCTGTTTTGCCCATGTTTTCCAGCGCTTCACCGGATTTGATGATTACGCCGTACTTGGTGGCCTGTCCAATGGCTGCCATAATGGCGGTGGGGGTCGCCAATACCAGGGCGCAGGGACAGAACACCACCAGAACGGTCACCGCCGGAATCAGATCCTGCTTGATGAGTCCCGTGGCGATTGCAATCAACAGGGCGGCCGGTACCAGCCAGCTTGCACACCGGTCTGCAATGCGCTGCATGGGGGCCTGCTTCTTTTCGGGCCTCCTGCACCATGCGAATCAGCTTTTTGCAGGGAGCTGTCCTCTCCTACTTTGGTTGCCTGGATGTCAATGGACCCAAAGCGGTTGATGGTGCCGCAGAACACCTCCTCGCCAGGCCCCTTGTCCAGGGGAAGGGACTCGCCAGTGAGGACGGACTGATCCACGGAGGTCTCTCCCGGATGATGACGCCGTCTACAGGGACGGTTTCGCCAGGCAAGATGCGCAGAATATCACCGGTTTGGATTTGCTCCGGCGAGACCAGCTCTTCCTCTCCGCCCCGGATTCTCCGGCCTTGGGTGGGGGCCAGATGGATCCACTTTTTAAGGCCTTTTCTGGCGCGGTTTGTGGTCATATCTTCCAAAATGGCGCCGATGGCCATAATCCACGCCACCTCTCCGGCTGCAAATAAATCTCCGATGGCAATTGCTGCAAACATGGCAATGGTGATGAGCAGGGCAGAGGAGATCTTGCTGATTCCGGGATTGTGAAGGATTCGCCAGACCGCAAGGTACAACAGGGGAATGCCGCTGACGATTACTGTGATCCACGCTGGGTCTATGGGAAGCGCAATGCCCACGCGCGGTAGCACAAAGCTGAGGAGCAGGAATACACCCCAGCATGGTCATAGGAAGCCCGGATAAAAAAAAAAATCCACTTGTTTTTTTCATGCTGTTTCCTCCTAAACGCTTGACGATCCAAAGCATATCCTGTACACTATGTAGGATACAGAACGGTTTGTTTGGTTCTATTATAAGAGCGCTGCAAGCAGGGGGACAACACGCAAAACACCCGCTTTGTAAGATACCGGACATTGAGGAAAAAATGTATGGGAGAACGACGATGGACAGACGGCAACAAAAAACAAGAACTGCCATTTTTCAGGCCTTTCGCAAACTCCTGGAAATAAAGCGGTTTGATCATATTACGGTGCAGGAGATCATTGAGGAGGCCAATGTGGGCCGCAGCACCTTTTATGCCCACTTCCCCACAAAGGATGAGCTGCTGAAGGCAATGTGTACCGATCTATTCAGCCATGTATTTTCCGAAGAGCTGATGCGGGAGCAGACCCATGACTTTTCAGCAGGCAGCGGCGAATTGCAGGACAAACTCACCCATCTCCTATACCATCTGCGGGATAACCGGGGGGTGACATCGTGGGGATTTTGTCCTGCGAAAGCGGAGAGCTGTTTATGCGCTATTTCAAAGAATATCTGGAGGAAATGTTTTCCCAGTACCTGGAGGAGATTCAAATTCACGCGCCGGAGGACTTTGTCCTGAACCACCTGGCAGGAAGCTTTGCCGAGGCCGTCCGCTGGTGGCTGAGAAATGCCATGCGGCCTGCCCCGGAAGTTTTCTCCGCTTACTTTATGGATACGATTAAAATGTAGGGACAGCGGGCAAGCTGTGCAAAAAAAGCTTCTTCCGCCTATCAGGTGACGCTTGGATATCAAATGGGATTTGTACCTTTTTTTCAGATTCGCCAGCGTGAAAAATCCATTACGGACCCAAGTCTCGTCCTTTACATGGCTTTCAGGCTGCAGAAGCATGTAATCATACACAAAGGTGCGAAGGCCTGATATTCTATCCAGTGGCACTTTGTCCAAAAATTTCCTTGACATTCTCCTATGGGGACTCTATAATGAACAGCGGGGTGGCAATCTGCGCCCTGCAGTATAGCATGCCGCCAGGAATACAATTGAATCCGTCCATAGGCTTCTTCGTGCTGCATCTGCTTGCAGCAAAGGGAATTGGGTGCAAAGCCCAGCGAGTCGGTCACTGTGAAGTCCCAATGGGGAATAAGTCAGGATACCTTGAAGAACCTAAGTTTCTGCCGGAACCGGAAACTGAGATCCCTGTATGCCATGCAAACAGTTTGTACCCATTACGGTTTCGTAATGGGTATTTTTTGTTCCTGGGAACATGAAGCCGGTTGTATTCCCGCGGTATTGCGCTGACAAATGTGGGCAAATGCCCAAACATGATCAGGAGGCAGCTTTTTATGATCGAACTGACCCAGCATGGCACATATTTGGTAAACGGAGTTCCCTGCGAGGGGGTTCCAATTCCGCCGGAGGAAGCCAAGCGGCAGACCATGGCCTACAAAATTCTGCAGGCCCATAACACCTCCGGCGATCCCAACCGACTGAAAATTCGTTTTGATGCCCTGGTTTCGCACGATATCACCTATGTCGGGATCATCCAGCAGGCCCGGGCCTCTGGGATGAAGGCTTTCCCCATGCCCTATGCCCTGACCAATTGCCACAACAGCCTCTGCGCCGTAGGCGGGACCATCAATGAGGACGACCATGTCTTTGGCCTCTCGGCTGCCAAGAAGTACGGCGGCATTTACGTCCCGGCCAATCAGTCGGTGATCCATTCCTACGCACGGGAGCAAATGGCCACCTGCGGCGGCATGATTCTGGGATCGGATTCCCACACCCGATATGGCGCTTTGGGCACCATGGCTGTGGGCGAGGGCGGTCCGGAGCTGGCAAAGCAGCTGCTGAAGAATACCTGGGACGCTCCCATGCCAGAGGTGGTCCTGGTCTATTTGACCGGTGCGCCCCGCCATGGCATTGGTCCTCACGATGTGGCGTTGTCTCTGGTCAAGGCTACGTTTGACAGCGGCTTTGTCAACAACCGGGTGCTGGAATTTGTGGGGCCTGGTGTTGCCAGGCTGCCGATGGATTTCCGCAATGGCATTGACGTCATGACGACGGAAACCACCTGCCTGTCCTCCATCTGGGAAACCGATGAGAAAACCAGGGAGTTTTATGCCGCCCACAACCGGGAGGATGCTTATAGGCCCATGCATCCCGGCGCCGTAGCCTATTACGACCGGATGATCACCATAGATTTGAGCAAGCAGGAAGCTATGATTGCGCTGCCCTTCCATCCCTCCAACGCCTGGACCATCCACGAGTTCCAGGAGCGGGCAGCGGAGCTTCTGACACAGGTGGAGGCTGACGCAGCCCGCCGGTTCCCAAAAAGCCCGGGTGAAAGCTCACAGACAAGCTCCGGGATGGGGGCGTCTGGGCGGATCAGGGTGTCATCGCCGGATGCGCCGGCGGCCTGTTCGACAACATTACCGAGGCGGCGGACATCCTCCGGGGCGGCTCCACCGGCAACGGTGCCTTCACCCTGGATGTGTACCCCACCTCGGTGCCGGTTTCCATGGAGCTGACCCGCCTTGGGGCAACCTCCGATCTGCTGGCAGCTGGCGCCCTCATCAAGCCCAGCTTCTGCGGGCCGTGCTTCGGCGCCGGGGACGTGCCTGCCAACAACGGCCTTTCTCTGCGGCACACCACGCGGAACTTCCCCAACCGGGAAGGCTCCAAGCCCGCGGAGGGCCAGTTCGCCGGCGTGTGCCTGATGGACGCCCGCTCCATTGCCGCCACGGCGCTGAACGGGGGTAAAATTACCGCCGCCACGGATGTGCCCTACCAGGTGACCCACCCGGCTTATCATTTTGACGCCTCTGCTTATGACAAACGGATTTTTTACAACGGCTATGGCAAGCCCAACCCGGAGCAGGAGCTGGTGATGGGCCCCAACATCACGGACTGGCCGAAGATGCAGCCCCTGGCGGAAAATCTGCTGGTGGAGCTGGCGGCGGTGCTCCACGATCCCGTCACTACCACCGACGAGCTGATCCCCTCCGGCGAGACCTCCTCCTACCGGTCCAACCCCCTGCGGCTGGCGGAGTTCACCCTGTCCCGCCGGGAGCCTGCCTACGTGGGCCGGGCCAAAAAATCGCCCGGCTGGAGGCCGAGCGCCCGCGCCGGCCATCTGCCGGCGGAGCTTCGGACTGTCCTGAACCGGGTTGGAGATGGGGAAGCCCTGGCAACACACACTCAGTTCGGCTCCTGTGTCTTTGCCAACAAGCCAGGAGACGGATCAGCTCGGGAGCAGGCCGCCTCCTGCCAGAAGGTGCTGGGTGGGTTTGCCAACATCTGCTACGAGTATGCCACCAAACGGTACCGCAGCAACTGCAATCAACTGGGGCATCCTGCCCTTTTACCTTGGGACCGGATACGGCTTTTTGATTATGAGCCTGGGGACTGCATCTTCGTCCCGGAGGTGCGTCAGGCAGTCGTCCAGGGAAAGGAAGAGATTCCCGCCAAGGTGATCCGTCAGGACGGCACCGTGAGGGAGCTTTTTGCTCCATCTAAAGGGTTTGACTCAAAATGAAAAAGGAAATCATCCTGGACGGCTGCCTGATGAACTATTACGCAGCCAGAACAGAAGAATAAAGGAGAGAGCATCGCAATGGAAAAGATTCGAATGGTAACGCCCCTGGTGGAGATGGACGGCGATGAGATGACCCGCATCCTGTGGGCGATGATCAAAGAGCAGCTGATCCTGCCCTTCGTGGACCTGAAAACCGAGTACTATGACCTGGGCCTGCTCCATCGGAACGAGACGCGGGACCAGGTGACGGTGGACGCCGCCTACGCCACCAAGCGGCTGGGCGTGGCGGTGAAGTGTGCCACGATCACCCCCAACAATCAGCGCATGGAGGAATATCCGGAGCTGACCCAGATGTGGAAGAGCCCCAACGGCACCATCCGCTCCATCCTGGACGGCACCGTGTTCCGTGCCCCCATTCTGCTGGACTCCATTCACCCGGTGGTCAAAAAATTGGAAGAAGCCCATCACCATCGCCCGTCACGCCTACGGCGACGTATATAAGAGCGTGGATCTGTACACCACCGAGCCTGGCACCTGCACCATGACGTTCCGCGGAGAGAGCGGCCAGGAGAAGACCCTCACGGTGCAGAAGGTGGACGGTCCCGCCGTGTGGCAGGGCGCCCACAACAAGGAAAAGAGCATCCGCTCCTTCGCCCGGGCCTGCTTCCAGTACGCCATCGACACCAAGCAGGACCTGTGGTTCTCCACCAAGGATACCATCGCCAAGGTCTACGACGGCGAGTTTAAGCGGGTGTTTGAGGAGGAGTTTGAGGCAAATTACCAGGAGCGGTTCCGGGAGCTGGGCATCACCTACTTCTACACCCTGATCGACGACGCCGTGGCCCGGGTCATTCCGGTCGGAAGGCGGCTTCATATGGGCGTGCAAGAACTATGACGGCGACGTCATGAGCGACATGGTCGCCACCGCCTTCGGCAGCCTTGCTATGATGACGTCTGTCTTGGTTTCGCCAGATGGAACCACAGAGTACGAGGCCGCCCATGGCACCGTCACCAAGCATTACTACCGCCATCTGAAGGGGAGGCCACCTCCACCAATCCCATGGCCACCATTTTTGCATGGACTGGAGCGCTTCGCAAGCGGGGGGACAGCTGGACCAGCTGCCGGAGCTGCAGGCCTTTGCCGGTAAGCTGGAGCAGGCCTGTTTGGACACCCTAAATGCCGGTGTGATGACCAAGGATCTGGTGAATTTGGTGGATGATCCCGCCGCTACTCAGGCGGTCACCAGTGGGGGAGTTCATCGCCGCTGTCCGCCGCCGCCTGGAACAGACACTATAAGGGGGCCTGGAGATGGAGCTGAAGGTCAAGAGCACAGCTGGGACCACAGAGTCCAGCGATATTCTGATTATGCTGGAGCCCCGGACAGAGGGCGGCATTTCCCTGGAGCTTTCCAGCAACGTGCTGCAACAGTTTGGAAAGGAAATTCGTGCGGTCATCTTGGAAACTCTGGAACAGTACGGCGTACAGCATGCCTATGTGATTGCGGTGGATAAGGGCGCTTTGAATTGCACCATTCGGGCCCGTACCGCCACTGCCATTTTCCGGTCTGCCCAATCTCAGGAGTACATATGGGAGGTGCCACAGGATGTATAGGAAGGACCGGCTGAGAAGAAGCATGATGTTTTGTTCCCGGCAATAACCCGGGTATGATCCGGGACGCCCGGATTTACGGGGCGGACAGCATTATGTTCGACTTGGAGGATTCCGTGGCCTACACAGAGAAGGACGCGGCGCGCTTCCTGGTTTATAACGCGCTCCGCACCCTGCACTTTGGCTCAAAGGAGACGGTTGTCCGGATCAACGACCTGTCCAGCGGCCTGGGCGTCCAGGATCTGGGGGCGGTGGTTCGTGCCGGCGTCCAGGTGGTTGGCCTGCCCAAGACGGACAGTGCCCAAGATGTGATCGACTGCGAGCGGAAATTGCCCGGATTGAGGAGCAGGCAGGGATTCCTGTGGGCACGACGGGCATGATGGCGGCGGTGGAATCTGCCAACGGCGTCCTGCATGCGGCGTCCATTGCCAAGGCCAGCAACCGGCTGATTGGCATCGCGCTGGGGGCGGAGGATTATGTGACGGATCTGAAGACCACCCGCTCGGATGGAATTGAGCTGCTCTTTTGCCCGGTGTATGATTCTGAACGCAGCACGGGCGGCTGGGATTGCGGCATTGGACACGGTGTATTCCGACGTCAACAACGAGGAGGGCTTCATCGCCGAGGCCACCCTCATCAAGAAGCTGGGCTTCGACGGCAAGTCCGTTATCAATCCCCGCCAGATCGGAGCCTCTGCACCAGGTGTTCATGCCCAGCGAAAAAGGACTTAAACAAAGCGCGCGCCATTATGGACGCCATCGCCGAGGCCAACGCCCGGGGCAGCGGAGTTGCCAGTTTGAAGGGTAAGATGATTGACAAGCCTGTGGTGGTCCGCGCTCAACGGCTGCTGGACCTCTATGAGGCCGGCAGCAAAGTGGATGAAGTGGAGGAAATCTGACATGATTGATTTGGAAAAAGATTCCCCCATATTGACGAAATCTCCCACCACGGGGTATTCTCCGGCACCCACCCCAAGAAGACCGCAACCTTCCAGGAGCGCTGTCGAAATCGGAATAAAGTGATGCCGTCTCTGGAAGAAGCCATTCGGAAAACCGGATTGCGGGACGGCATGACCATCAGCTTCCACCACCACTTCCGCAACGGCGACCACATCATCAACATGGTGCTGGATCAGCTGGCGGCCATGGGATTCCGGAATCTGACCTTGGCGGCTTCCTCGCTGGCTGCCGTCCACAGCCCCTGATTGGGCACATCCGCTCCGGATTGATCACACACATTGAGACCTCTGGCCTGCGTGGCGCCTTGGCAGAGGAGATTTCCAGGGGCCTGATGGATTTCCCTGTGGTATTTCGTTCCCATGGTGGGCGGGCCGCTGCCGTCTCCTCTGGCGACCTGCACATCGATGTGGCCTTCCTGGGCGCCCCCTCCTGCGACCCCTACGGCAACGCAAACGGCTACAGCCGGGACGACGAGGACGGCATCGCCTGCGGCTCCCTGGGGGTATGCCCGCACAGATGCCGAATATGCAGATCAGGTGGTGGTGATTACCAACCACCTGGTGCCGTACCCCAATGCCCCTTGGGCCATTCCGGAGCATGATGTGGACTATGTGGTGGTGACAGATGACATTGGCGATTCCAAGGGCATCATGAGCGGCGCTACCCGCTATACCAAAGACCCCAAGGAATTGCTGATTGCCAAGACGGCGGCAAATGTGATTGAAGCTGCAGGGGTATCTCTACGACGGCTTCTCCATGCAGATGGGCTCCGGCGGCGCGTCCCTGGCCACCGCCCGGTTCCTGCGCCAGAAGATGCTGGACCGGCATATGCGCTGCCGCTTCGCCCTGGGCGGCATCACCGGCCAGATCGCCGCCATGCACGAGGAGGGCCTCATCGACCGCATCCTGGACGTGCAGAGCTTCGACCTGGATGCGGCCAAATCTCTGAAGGAGAACCACTTCCACCACCAGATCAGCGCCAGCTACTACGCCAGCCACCTGGCTGCAGCGGCGGTGGACCAGCTGGACTTCGTGATCCTCTCCGCCCTGGAGATCGACACCGACTTCAACGTCAACGTCCTCACCGGCTCCGACGGCGTCATCCGCGGCGCCATCGGCGGCCATCCGGATACTGCCCAGGGGCCAGCCTGTCGGTGATTGTGGCGCCCTTAACGCGGGGGGCGAATTCCCACCGTAGTCAACCATGTGGGGACTGTGGTGACCCCGGGCGATACGGTGGATGTGCTGGTGACAGACCAGGGCATTGCGGTGAACCCGCGCCGCCCGGATGTGAGAGAACTGCAGGCTGCCGGTTTGCATGTGTTTAGCATAGAGGCGCTGCAGCAAAGGCCCAGCGTCTGGTGGGAATTCCGGAACCGCTGCGATACAAGGACAAAATTGTAGGGGTTGTGATGTACCGGGACAACACCATTTTGGACGTGATCCGGCAAATTGATGAGGGAGTAGAGACGGCAAGAAATGGGAGGGGCCAGCAGGCCCCTCCTAATTTCTTGATAAGAGGTGGGAAAACTTGTTGTAGAACTTAACCAAGCATGGTGCAGTAGCGCATCAAGATGGTAGCTGCCTGTGCCCGGGTGGAGGTACCTTTGGGATTCAGGGTATGCTCGGTCATGCCCTCAATCAGGCCCGTCTCCACGGCCCAGGTCATAGCTTCGGTGGCATAAGGACTGACCGAGCCGGCGTCTGTGTAATTACGCAGATCTCTCCGGTTGCTTCTACGGTCTTGCCACTCAGGCGGGCAAAGCGAGCGAAGAAGACCACCATCTGCTCTCTGGTTGCAGACGCATTGGGAGCAAAGCGCTCCTTGGTTACGCCTCGGCAATGCCACTGCCATAGGCCCAGGCGACCGCCTTGGCGTAGTAGAGCCTTCGCTTACATCGGTGAAGGGCGCATTCGTCTGAACCTGGGGTTCATCAGCCAGGCGGTACAGCACCGTCACCAGCTGCCCCCCGTGTGATGTTGGTGTCAGGGGAGAAGATTCCCGTGTCCATGCCATTCATGAAGCCCTTTGCCAAAGGCAAAGTCAACGCCCTCGTGGTACCATCTGCTGCAGTCCAGATCGGAGAAGGCTTTGGAGGGACAGCGTTCGGAATTCTTCACCACAGGCTCTGTCTCCTCTTGACCACAGACGGTGCAGGCGCGAACCTGGAGGCCGTCATGGAAGCAGTCTGCCTCCTGGGTGACGGCCCCATTCGCCGAAGCTGTGGCCGGTGGCTGGAATGAGCTTACCTGTCTGGATGACTTCGTTGCAGACGTTGCAGACGGTGTCACCGGTGTAGCCGTCCTCTGTGCAACTTGCCTCCTTGACCAACTGAAGTTCGCCCTGGTGGCCCAGAGGCTGGCGGATGTCGCTGGTGTAGTGGTAATCACAATGCTTGCAGGCGTGCTCGGTGTAGCCATAGCCGGTGCAGGTGGGTTCCACCACAGTGGCTTCGCAGTCATGGCCGGTGGCGTCTACAAAGGCGTCCTGATAGCTGCTGCCGCAGACGGAGCAGGTGTGGGTGGTATAGCCCATGTGGGTGCAGTCAGGCTCCTTGACGACGGAATCATACGGATGCTCCGTCTTGGGGATGGGCTGGGTGTAGCGCTTTTGCCACAGTCACAGGTGAAGGTCATGACCCCTTCTTCTGTGCAGGTTGCTTCCTTGGTGACGGTCTGGGTGTAGGTGTGGCCCAGGGCGTCGGTGTAGTCGCTTACATAGCTGTGGCCGCAACCCTCTCGGGCGCAGGTATAGGTGGTGTAGCCCATTTTGTCATGGGTGGGAGCGGTTACGACTGCCTGATAATCGTGGCCCAGGGGCTGCACCAGGCTGTCCATGTAGCTGTGGTCGCAGCGTTTGCAGGTGTGCTCCGTGTAGCCGGCAGTTTCGCAGGTGGCGGCTACGACTCGATCCTCATAATTATGGCCCAGAGCTGGGGTGAAATCGTCCCGATGGTTGTGACCGCAACGTTCACAGATGTGCTCCGTATAGCCGTCGGAGGTGCAGGTGGCATCTACGACCACATGGGTGTAGTCGTGTGCCAGTGCAGAAATTTCGCGGGTCTCCCCCCATAGTCGCAGCGGGAGCATGTGCGGGTTTCGATGCCGGCCTCCAGGCAGGTGGGTTCCTTTGTTACGGACCACTCGCCCAGGTCATGGCCCAGTACAGGGATCACTGTGCCGCGGACAATGAGCTTGCCGCAGTCACAGCAGTAGGTGTCGCCGCTTTGTAGCCTTCCTGTGTGCAGGTAGCCGGCACGGCATCCCGAATCTCTGTGTTATAGTGGGTGCATCTTCCGTCATTTAGGGACACTTCGCACAGGGAAACGGGCCAGACATTCCGGCCAAAGTCACCCAGGTAGAACGCTTCATAAGTGCAGTTCGGCAGGGACAGGTCGCCGTTGGCATCGTAGACGTCATGGAGCTCCAGACGGTACAGCTTGCTGGTGGTGCCGTCAAATGCGGACAGATACACAGCGCCGTCCTCAGCGGCAACCATGGAGCTGAACTTGTTTCCGCCGTAGCCGGGGAAGGTTTCCTTCAGGTTTCCGTTGCAGCGCCGGGCGCCGGCGGAGTAATAGCCCACCGTGCCGGACTCATCCTTGCCATAGTAAATGAAAATGTTCCAAAGGCCGTCCTTGTCGTCCATGCAGAGGTAACGGTCGCATTCATAGCCAAGATAGTTCGCCGTTCCCAGGCAGGCAACCGCAACAAAAAGACTCTGCATTCCAAGCGTTCAGGTTCGTCTTTGCATTGATCTTTGGGCCGCCGATGGCCATGGGATCTTTGCAGGGGTAGAAGTAGCCGTCATAGATGCAGGAGAAGAGGGGACGCTCTTCCGTGGAGTGCGTGGAGCTGTATGCCATATCCCACAGGGCGGGGGCACTGCCTGTCTGCTCCGTCTTGCCGGTGGCTGGATCAATCTGGTGTATGATCTGATTGCTATCGTGCACATACAGCTTTTCGTTGGCGGGGTCATAGGAAGCGGCCACCACGTTAGTGTCAGAGGAAGGCCTGGCGTCCAGGTTTCGGCATGCTCCAAATCCCAGGAGAAGAGCATGGGATTGCCCGCAGCATCCTGCATCACACCCATGAGGGTGACCGGCACATGGTTGACTGTGACGGTGCAGCTGGCGCTGACATCCGGGCTCTTGTTGGAGGTGGCCGTAATCAGGCAGGTACCGGCGCTGACTGCCGTAACGTTACCGGCCGCGTCCACGGTCGCGATGCTTTCGTCGCTGGAGGTCCAGGTGACACCCTGGTTCAGGGCCGTCCAGGGCTGCACCACGGCAGCCAGACTGGTACTGCTGCCCTTCCACATGTCGATGGAAGTTTTGGAGAGCATGATGCTGTCAGCCTTCTCCGCAGGATCTGCCCATGCACCGTTGGGACCTTGATTCTTGTCCGGGATCAGCAGGCCGGTCAGCTCATAGTTGACGTCGTTGTGCTTTTCCACGTAGTAATCGTTCTCGGGGTAAATTTCGAAGATATAAGAGAAGAGGAACCGGTAGGCGCCACCATAGGTCCAAATGTATTCATAGCTGGCCCAGATCAGATGCCCGGTGTTGGGGTCTACTTCCATGGACGAGGCATTAAAGCTGGTAAATGTGTCATCCCACACGGTTGCTACCTTTTCGGGAGCGTCCATGGTATCCAGGGTGAACTTGTAGACATTTGGCGTATCGTATTCGTTGCAGTAGAAGGTGCCGTTGCCGTCGCAGGCTAAAGGTGAGGGTTGTGAAATCCTCATTGCCGATCTTGCCGACTGTGGTAACCTTACCGGTGAGCTTATCCACCGTCACCAGCACGCTTTCGCTGATGACGCCGTAAATATTGCCATCGGCTTCGTTGTAGGTCATGTCATTCAGGGGCTCGCTTAGCCAGGCGATCAGCGTGGCGTCGGTGAGATTGCTGTCCGGCATGACGTACAGCTCGTTGGCAGCGGTAGAGGCAAACACAAAGTGATCCACCATGGTGGCAGCGGTGATGATGCGGAGTTTCTGCGTAGGCTGTCCCCAAGTCTTCCCGCGTGGACGTGGTGTTCAAAGCGACCCAGAAGCGCTGGTACAGGTTATAAGCAATCATATCGGGCAGGGCAGTGGGGTCGCCGATGGTCTGGTCGATGACATAGGTGGTCTTGTTCATGGCATAGTCATAGACCTGCAGCAGGAAGCGGGTGCCGTTGACGTTCTTGAGATCCAGGGTGTATTCCGCTTCGGTGTTCGGCGCAATGTTCTGAACTGCGCCAACCCGCATCAGGTCATTGGTGCCGCTGCTGTTAAACAGAACCACGCCGGCCACATATTGGTTGTCCTTGGCGGTTACGGTCAAGGTCTTGCTGGCATGGTCGATGATCACAGGGTTGCTGCCAACCAATTCCGGGGCAGTGTTGTCGATGACCATGGGGACAGACAGAGAAGCACCCTCACCCAATGCATCCCAATTGACGAAGCCTTCGCTGTTTTGGTAGTATTCGGGGGGCCAGCGTCCAGATCGCGGTGAGATTGTCTCCCCTCGTCAGCCGTGGGCGTTAGATTGCCGAGGGCGATATTGTAAGCCGTATTATACCATGCGCCGGCGAGCTCGTAGTAGAATGCGCAATCGATGCGCTGCTGGAATTCATTGTTTATCAGCACCGAATTCTCAGTGTTGTTCTGGAGCTGGAAGCGTGCGGCGACTGCATTGCGGATGCTGGAGAAGTAGATCGAGGTGAGGGGTATCGCCCCGCTGGTTGTTGAAGGCGTTACGTTCCGGTATGTAGTGATCATCGGGGACGATGGGGTTGCCGCCGAATGCATAGACACCGGTCTGCCCGCTGTAGGTCACGCCGAAGCAGTTGGTATAGGCGCTGCCCAGATAGGGGGTGCGGATCTCATCGTCCGCTTGATATTCTGCATAGCTGCCCACATCGAACATGGAGGGGGTGGTCCAGTTGCCATAGTAGCCCAAGAGGGGATGGAATGCTGGGTGCCTTGCGCGCCTTCGGAGGTTTCCCCCACTTTTTTGCATAGACGAATCCTTCCAGATAAGCTCCGGTGGGTAGTTATTCCGCATGATCCACTTGTTCATGGCGGTCATGGTGATATGGACTGTTACGCTGGCAGACCCATTGGCGGGAACGGTTACGGAGTTGCCCGTGGCGCCGTCGGTGCTGAAGCTCACAGTAGCAGGGAATACGTCCGTACTATCAGACATATGCCACTTTTTATCTCCCTGCAGGTTGACTTTCTTCCTGCCGCAAGGCCTGTGTGAAGAGATCTGCGGACAGGTCATAGGTCTTTTTCTGCGTCCGTCAGGTTATGAATGGTGAAAGAAAAAGCTCCAGGACCCCGCTTGCTGGGGATCGTCGCCCAACTCTACCCTTTACCTTACCATCGGCGTAGGAGCTGGTGGCATTTTTTCATCCATGAGGATGTAGGAATCGGCAGAAACTGCTTTCCCAATATTGGCAAGGCCGGCGCCCTGCTGTAGAATGGACCAGTATTTTCCGACGCAATCATTCCGGGCCATGGGAACGGCCGTGGACATCAGCAGGCTCTGGGCCAAAACCCGGGGGTGAGACCGGTCTTTTCCGCCAAGCCCGTTTCCCGGATGTACTGGGCCACCAAGGCGGCCATACCGGCAACCTGGGGAGAGGCCATGGAGGTACCGGACATGGTCTCGTATGCCTTGCCGCCGGGCACGGCGCCGTTGACAGAGTAGATTTTTGCCGCCAGGGGCGGTAATCTCTCTCCGGCTTCATCTCCAGGGAGCCCGGAATGCCCCAGCTGGAGAAGGTGCTCATGGTGTAGGGACTGTCGAAGATTGCGGCGCCGATGCCCTCGGCCACAGTCAGGCTACCCAGGTAACACCGGTCTTTGCCGGTATCGTCTGTGATGGCTGTAGCCCGGTCTCTCATCATTTTGCCCTGGTCCTGGGTGATGGAAACCACTGGGGCGGTTTGGGTATAACCAGTCAGGTCTATACCAATGGAGCCTTCGGTATTGTTATAAATTATGGTGGCAGTGGCGCCGTATTTGACGGCCGCCTCAGCCTTCTGGAAGAAGGAGGTGGTGCCGCGAGAGCACACGGCGATTCTACCCTCCAGCACATCGGCCAATTGGGAAAATTCCTCTTCTGTGCCGACGCCATCAATCAGGATGTATTCGTGTTTGCCAGGAATGGAGTTGAGGGGCTGGTTTGTGGTGCCTTGCCCTTCACTATAAAAAATACGTAATCCGAGCTCGTATCGCCTACGGTAAAATATGCACCAGTGGCGCCGGCGTTGTCTGCAGAGGCGATCGTCAGAGGATTGGTGTAAGTACCGGGGGTACCGGCGGTCTGCATGCTCACATCGTCGGCATACAAATAGCCACTGTTGCGGGCATAGGTGGGCCAGGCGCCGGAGTTGCCTGCGGAAATGGTAACCACAATGTCAGAGCTGGCCAGCTTGTCCAAAATGGCCTGATAGATGCTCTTTCGTGCCGGGTATTGCCAGGGTTGGGAGCGCCCAAGGACAGGTTCACTGCGTCGCAGCCCAGCACAATGGCATCCTCCATGGCGACCATGTAGTCGGAATCATATGCGCCGCCGTTTTTGCCGAACACCTTCATGGCAATGATCTGGGCGTCCGGTGCAACGCCTTGCACGAATACAGAGGGGATCGCATGGTCGTATCCGCCGTTTCCGTCGGGGATATAGGCGTTAGCTGCCGCGATGCCTTCCACATGGGGAGCCGTGCTCGCCTTTGGGTATCGTTGTCATGGGTGATGTCCAAATCATCGTCCACGTAGTTGTAGCCAAAAAGAAATTTTGGAGTTGACATACAGCTGGTCAGACGTGACGCCGGTCACGTGAAGCTGGTCCATTACCCGGTTGATTTCTGCCGGGTTCAGCAGGTGGTAGTCTGCTACCGTCTTACCAGCATTGGATGCCTGTTCCTCCAGGGAGTAGTCAAAGGCGCCGGCGTCGAAGGACTGGTGATCTGTGTCGATACCGGTGTCAATGACGGCAATCCGAGATCCTGCACCGGTGTAGCCGGAGGCATACGCTGCGCTGGTACCGATCATAGAGGAGGAAGTGGACATGTTGGGATCCGCTTCCAGCTCGGTATTTACTACAGCGGGGTCATACCGGTCTTCTACGTACACACGCTTGACGCCTGGCACCTTTTTCAATTTCCGCGATTTGACCGTACTCCACATTGGCGGAAATCGCGTTGGCAGCCAGGGTCAAATTCCAAACCACAGCATCCAGCTTTTCACCAGTGGTTTTTCGATTTTGGCCTGCATATTGGCCTGGTTCTGCTCAAGCCGGCGCGGTAGGCCATGGCCGCATGGTTGTTAGCAATGTTCTCTGTGGAGAAACCTGCGTCCAAGGTGGACTCTTTCTCCAGGACGATAGAGACACGGGTCCTATCTGTGCTTGCGGGTTGTATTTCTGTGACCTCCTCTAACTGCTTTGGTAACACATTGGCGGAAACCTCTTGGTTGTCCACCTGCGTGACGCGAAGCTCTGCGCCGCTGCTGTTCGCGCCTGTGGCATTGGCGGGGGGGCGATCAGGCCCGCAAACAAAGCCAGGACCAACAGCATGGAGGCAAGTCGCATGGGGATGTGTCTGTGTTTCATCATGTTTCTCTCCTTTTCCAAATGGCTTTGCCGGAAAGTGGCCGGCAGCTCCTCTAAAAATTGGCATGGACGGTACCAATTGAAGATTCTTGGGAGGGTATGCAGCTGCTTGAGAAGATGGAAACCGCGGTGACAAGATTGCGCCATGAAGAGACGGGGCATTTTACGTATAAAATGGTAGATTCACTATTACAGCTATTGCTGTGCAGATTTAGTATAGCACAGTTTTTTACCAAAAAAGAAAGGCAGCAGGTTTGGGAAAAAAAAGCCAAAGCCTGCCGCCTAAGAGACGCTATTTTGTGCGATTTATGAAAAAAGTCCGCAAAACCTCGTGAGCCTTATGGTACTGACGATTGGCCACATACCATTCCTCCAACCAGCCTGCGTGGAACTGGACAAAACCCATGGGGAGTTGTTTTTTCATGCTGCGGATGCAGGCGATCAGAATGTTACCGTACTCTGGATTCTTCAGATAGTTGGCATCGTCCAGGCGGATGCGTATTAGCTCACATATTTGCTTAAAAATGCCGCGAATCTCCTCGGTTTCCCCAGGTGTTCCATCCAAAAGAACGGTCATGGGCGCAGTCAGAGCCTGATTCAGTGCACTGCGAGACTTGTCCTTTGCCCCAACTGCTCATAGCAAATAGCCAGCTTCTGAAAATACACTGCCTCATTCCACGGTTGCTCCAGCAGGTGGCGCAGGGCATCCTCCGGCAGCCCTAACTGCAGCTCTGTGGTAGCCAGGTTATAGGCCATAATGGCCATGTCCTTCAGACGCCCCAGGCTTCGGGCCATCCGGCTGGCAGCGGCATAACATTCCCGGGTTTCTCCAGCTGATTCAGGCAGCTGTAACAGGTGCCCAGGTTACCGCAGCACTTCATCAAAATTCGCAGACTGCCCTCCCCCGATAGGCCTGATCCATCCCTCTTTGGAAGCAAATCGCTGCCTTTTTCATAATCCCCCCCGCCACAAAGGACGCGTTCCTGCCGCCAACAGGAAGTAGCTCCGGTTTGATACGTGGAGCAGCTCCTGAAACTGCTCTGTCATGCAAAGGTACAGATTGTATTGCCGGTCGTCCATGACGGAAACATAGTCTTTTACGTTTTCTGGGGATTGCCGGTGGGTAAGCCAGGTGAGCATGAGCCAGTACAGGAAAAAGGGACTGTTCTGAAATTCCTCCCTGACGCTGGGCCAAGGCTGACTCAAGCTTCTCGATATTCTCACCGGAAAACAGGCGGTCATACCATTCTTCGAACCAAGCAGATGCCTCCAGGCAGAAGTCAGGATCATCTCGCCATTCGACTCCCAGGCGTTGCAGTAGAAGGCGCAGCACCTCGGGACTGCCTTCGGCCTTCCCTTGCTCAATTTTGGAAAGATGGGACACGGCGCAGATTCCAGCGCACAGGGTGGTCTGAGACCAGTTCAGCTCCTGCCGCCGTCTGCGGATGATAATCCCTTGCAGCTTCTGATACATGGCGTTTATCTTCTGCCTTTCTATAAGATTTGCGGTGTTTCCCATATAGCATAGTACTTTGAATGAATATAAAATAAATGGATAATTGGTTCGGACTAGTTGATTCTATAAAAAATATCAATTCACATACTCGGGTATGCTCCGGACATAATAAAGAACCGCAATTGCATACTCCTCGTACCACAATCACGGTTCTTATTTGGTTGCGGAGGCAGGATTTGAACCTACGACCTTCGGGTTATGAGCCCGACGAGCTACCGGACTGCTCCACTCCGCGATAGGAACGCGCACCCTTAAGTGCCTACATATCATACCACATGGGGGGCTGTTGTCAACTATTATTTTTAAAATTTTTGATTTTCCCTGGGGAAAGCGCCCTGCACGAACCAGGGCGCTTTCCATGTGCATAAACGAAATCAGAGAGAGAAAAAGGAAGCAGAGGAAGAAATAAAGAGGAGGTGAATTGTAAAGTACTGCGGCTCACGGCTTCCGCATTTCCTTTTACGCCTCTATCTTATCTGCCGAATTTGAACGGAATATGAATAAGAAGGAAATAAAAAGCGACAAAATTGTGAATAAACGGTGGTTTTTACCGGGATGCCTCCAAAAGATATGCGGAAGTTTCCAGGATCTCGGGTGTGTTCAGACTATTATGAAGTTCTACGGTGCCCTGTGTGCCTGAGCGCAGCAGGTTTTCTGCTTCCAGACGGCGGCGGGTTTGCCAAGCGGTACCTGAGGCGCCGTCCAAGATTTCTACATGGGGTCCGGCCAGTTCTTGAATCAGAGGTTTCAGGAAGGGGAAATGGGTACAACCCAAGACAATGGCGTCCACGCCAGTTGCCAAGGTGGGGGATAGGAGATTTTGCAGGTAGTCCCGGACCTCCGGCGTGTCCAAACAGCCTGCCTCAATGTATTCCACCAGCCCCGGGCAGGGCAGGGGAACCACCCGGCAGGTAGAGGAAAAACCGATCCATCAGAGCGCAAAATTTTTGCTCCCCGCAGGGTCACATGGGTGGCCATGACTAGGATTCGCCCACCTGGATGGCGCTCAGCCGCCAGCTTCAGGGCTGGCTCCATTCCGATGATGATTTTGCCGGGGTAACGGGCCCGAAGACATTCAATGGCGGCAGCAGTGGCGGTATTGCAGGCATGACGACAACGGCCTTGATCCCCCGGGGATGAACGCTGCAATGTAGTTAGCAGTGAATTCTCGCACCTCCTCTGTGGATCGGCCGCCGTAAGGAGCGTTTTTGGAGTCTCCGAAGTATAAAAAGCGCTCTTCTGGGGAGCACATGTACCAGTTCCCCGCAGGACGCTGATTCCCCCAATCCTGAGTCGAATACCAGGATCCATTCCTCTTTTTTTTTTCATGCCTTCACCAGCTTAGTCTTATGGTCTGGGCGGCTATGCAGACCGCTCCATAAGGTCATTGTATCAGATTTTCAACCTGGTTGCAACAGGACGTTTGCCTCTGCCCGCAGGAAGGGAGCGCAGGCATGACCATGGTGTGTGATGCCGGAACTGTGACATGGACAGTTCCGAAAAAAACGTTGACATTTGAAGGAAGGTGTGGTAGTATATCACCCGTAACGGCGGTTTGTTGCCGATTATGCTATGGGCCTTTAGCTCAGTTGGTTAGAGCCTCCGGCTCCATAACCGGATCGTCCCGGGTTCGAATCCCTGAAGGCCCACCACCAACTCAGCATTTGCTTTTGATAGATAGGGGTATAGCTCAATTGGTAGAGCGGCGGTCTCCAAAACCGTAGGCTCAGGGTTCAAGTCCTTGTGCCCCCTGCCACAAGTGAAAACGCCCACTGTTTCGTGGGCGTTTTCACTTGACACCATCTTTATTTCCTGGAAGAAAAGCTCAAAAAAACCCAAATTCAGGCTTGACAATTGAGATTGGATGGGTATAATGAGGAAGCTGTTTAAAAATGCTGCTATAGCTCAGCAGGTAGAGCGCATCCTTGGTAAGGATGAGGTCTCCAGTTCGAATCTGGATAGCAGCTCCAGAAAAGTGGCTGTCTCAAAATGATTGACCGAAATCATGAGAGGCAGCCTTCTTTTTTGCAACAAATCCTCTAAAAATGAAAAATAGCGGGAGAAAACACGGAAAGCCTGGCCTTCTTCCCCCTTTTCAAAAAACAGAGCACTCTCAGCTGGAATCAAAGAGGACTTTTTGGGAGAGAATGGAATGCATGGCAAAAAAAATACTTGCACAGTGACGATTCCTGTGTTAAGATATAGCTTCAAACTTGACTGAGTGTGATGTCCTGTGAGCCTGCAGAGTCCCTGCGCCGGCGGGCTGACGAATTGCGGGTTCTCCTGGCTGCAGCTGTGCCCCGCCCTTTGGGCAGGGCTTTTATTTTTGTTTTGGCTTTTCTGCAGAACCTGGCGAAAAGGAGATATACTATGGTTGACGCTCTGCTGGATGCGCTGGTGGATACCGGCAAGCTCCTGCCGATTTTGTTTTTTTGACTTATTTGCTCATGGAATATCTGGAGCACCACGCTGGCGGGGGGGATCAGCCGCTGCCTCCAGCGTTCCCGGGGGGGCGGGACCTGCGCTGGGTGCGGCGCTGGGATTGGTGCCTCAGTGCGGCTTCTCCGGTGCCGCCTCCAGCTTATATGCGGCGGGGACCATTACCATGGGAACGCTCTTGTCCGTGTTCCTGGCTACCTCCGATGAGATGCTGCCCATTTTACTGTCGGCACAGGTGCCCCTTCCTACGGTGGGGGCCATTTTGGGCCTGAAAATTTCTGGCTGGTGCGGCTGTGGGCTTTGCCGTGGACGCCGTGCTTCGCCTCCAGCACCACCAGAGGGAACCGGATATCCACGGGTTTTGCCAGCAGGAACACTGCTCCTGTGAGGGCGGAATCTTTCGTTCTGCCCTGCGGCATACGGTGAAAAATTGTGATTTTGATTTTTTGCTGTGACCCTTCTTTTGAACCTGGCTTTCCTGTGGTTGCCTCATCAGAAGCTGCAGGTGGTATGGAATATCCCTGTGCTGGGGGGAGGTGGTTGCCGCGTTTTTTTGGGCCTCTTTCCCAATTGCGCGGCTTCGGTTCTGCTGACAAAACCTGTACGTCCAGGGGATTATGGGGCTGGGCCCTATGCTGTCGGGGCTCATGGTCAATGCCGGTGTGGGTCTGCTGGTTTTGTTCCGGTGAGCCGGAACCGGAAGGAGAATGGACGGTGGTGGGGCTTTTTTACTCCTGTCCGGTATCCTACTGGGAAGCGTTTTCGGCCTGCTTTTCGGCGAAATTTTGTGAGACTTTGAAGCATTTTTGAAGTTTTCTTGAAAAAAAAAAGGGTTTTGGTTGCTTTTTATCCGTTTTCTGCTACAATGCAGGGAAAGTATGCAAGGGTAGAACCTGCCACTTCCGGCGGGCATACCATGGGATAACCTGAATATTACCGGCGGCGCAGTCTGCCCGCCCGCTAGCTTTTGGAGGTTTTTATGGAAAATGCTGTCTTTGCGTTTCAGCTTGAGGGCACGCCTGTTGAATGCAAGGTCTTTGGCCACGGACACATCAATTTCACCCTGCGGGTCAAAAACCGACACGGGAGCCGAATATGTGCTCCAACGAATCAACCAGTACGTTTTTAAGGACCCGGTTCGCCTCATGGCCAATGTGGGAGCCGTAACTGCTTACCTGAAGGAACGGGTCAGCGACCCCCGGGCGGCGCTCCATTTTCTTCCTGCGAAGGATGGAAAGTTCTACCATGTGGATGAGAAGGGGCAGTATTGGCGGATGTATGACTTCGTAGGTGGATTCTGCCTGGACGCGCCGGAATCCGATGAGGATTTTTACCAGAGTGCCTTGGCTTTTTGGCCGGTTTCAGGAGATGCTCTCCCAATTTCCGGCGGAGACCCTGTATGAGACGATCCCAGAGTTCCACAATACCATTTATCGCTATGGGACCTTCCGGGAGACGCTGGCGGCCGATCCCTGCTGCCGCGCTGCCGGTGTGCGGCAGGACATCGACTTCATCCTCCGGCGGGAGGAGAGCGCCGGCGTGCTCCAGCGGATGCGGGAGTCTGGGGAGCTGCCTTTGCGGGTGACCCACAACGACACAAAGCTGAACAATGTCCTTTTGGATAAAAAGACCCGGAAATCCCTGTGCGTGCTGGATCTGGACACGGTGATGCCCCCGGCCTGTCCCTCTATGACTTTGGAGATTCCATTCGCTTCGGCGCCGCTACAGCTGCGGAGGATGAGGCGGATCTCAGTAAAATGGGGCTGGATCTGCACCTCTTTGAAATTTACACCAAGGGCTATATGGAGGCTTGCCCCTCTCTGACCTCGAAGGAAATTGAAATGCTTCCCACCGGAGCCAGAATTCTGACCCTGGAGCTTGCCATGCGCTTCCTCACGGATTATTTGGATGGAGACCGGTATTTTAAGGCTGCTTACCCCGAGCACAACCTGGTCGGGCCCGGGCCCAGATGAAGCTGGTGGCGGACATGGAAGAGAAATGGGACGAAATGAAGCGGATTGTGGACCGTGTTCAGTCGCAGGTCCGGTCGTGATCATGAATAGGAGGAATTTGGAATGGAGTACTTAGGTGTTCGCTATGAAGCAAAGCATCTGCCTGAGTTGGATCCTCAGTTTGTTCCCTTCGGCGTTTGGATGAATGCCTACCGGGTGGGTGCGGAGATGCCCCTGGCCATTGCTGTGGAGCGGGATCAGGGCCACATTTCTGTGCACCGCACGAAGATCCACGGAACACCCCAAATGGCACAGGCGGATTACCGTTATATAGAGCGGTTTGTGAAGTTCCTTTTGTGGTCTGTGGGTGGCTTCCGGATTTACATCTGCGGCTGCAGCCCGTTGGCTCAACGGCTGAAATCGGCCTATACCCTCACGGGAGAGCGAAAATTTGACGCCCAGTTTATGCAGGACGTTTACGAGGTCCCCATGGAGGTGGTGGATCTGCCCCTGGGCAGTGTCCAAAGGCCAACGAAACGGCCCGGCCCATTGGCGGCCATCTGGAAGGGTGCCGCATCGGCTTCGACGCCGGCGGCTCCGACCGGAAGGTCTCCGCCGTGGTGGATGGTCAGACGGTGTACTCGGAAGAGGTGGTTTGGCACCCCAAGACCCAGGAGGATCCGCAGTATCATTTTGACGGCATTGTGGAAGCCTTCCGCACCAGCTGCTTCCAAGATGCCCCGGGTGGATGCCATTGGCGTGTCCTCAGCCGGCGTGTTCATTGGCAATGCACCCATGGTTTCTTCCCTCTTCATCAAAGTCCCCGGGAAAAGCGCGAGCTTGTCAAGACGATCTATGACCGCGCGGCCAGAGAGATCGGCGATGTGCCGATCGTCGTGGCCAACGACGGCGATGTCACGGCACTGGCCGGGGCCATGGGCTTGGAATGCGGCTCTGTCATGGGCATCGCCATGGGCACCAGCGAGGCTGTGGGCTATGTGGACCGGCAGGGCAATGTCCTGGGCTGGTTCAATGAGCTGGCCTTTGCGCCGGTCGACCTCTTTGAGGACGCCATGGCGGACGAGTGGTCCACGGACCGGGGTGTGGGTTGTAAGTATTTCTCCCAGGATGCGGTCATCAAGCTGGCTCCCCAGGCCGGTATCCAGCTGGATGAGGGCCTCACACCGGCGGAGAAGCTGAAGGTAGTCCAGGGCCTCATGGAGCAGGACGATGCCCGAGCAGAGGCTATTTACGATTCCATTGGTGCATATTTGGCTTACACGGTGGTACTTTTATAGCCAGTTCTATGAGCTGCGCCACCTCATTGTCTTGGGCCGGGTCATGTCCGGCAAGGGTGGCAACCGGATTTTGGAGCGATGCCAGGAAATTTTGGGGGCGGAATATCCCCAGCTGGCGGAGTCCATTCGCGTGATGCTGCCGGATGAGAAGACCCGTCGGGTGGGCCAATCTGTGGCTGCTGCCAGCTTGCCGGAGCTTCAGAAGTAAGAAAACAAAGGACGTGTGAGCGGCCTGAAAGATAGGAAGGGCACGCTGTTTATTTCCTGCAGCGCGCCCTTTTTCTCATGAGAGGAGCGATATGATGTATTATAAAAAATGCTAAGATTTATACCCAGGATTTTCGCTTTCAAACAGGTGCTTTTTCTGTGGAAAAACGGCCGATTTGCTGAGATTCTGCCGGAATCCGTTCCGGCAGACGCAGTGGCCCTGCAAGGGGCCTACGTGATTCCGGGCCTGGTGGATGTACACAACCACGGCAACTCCGGCCGGGACTTTTCCGATGGGGATTACGAGGGCCTCAAGACCATGGCTGCCTACCTGGGCCGCTGTGGCGTTACCTCTTTTGGCCCCCCGCTTCCATGACCCTTCCTTATGATGTTCTGGCCAAGGCTTTCGCCACGGCAAAGCGGCTGAAGGAGGAAGCGCCTGCAGGCCTGGCCCGGCTGATGGGGATTCAGATGGAGGGCCCCTTTTTCTCTGAGAAGAAAAAGGAGCACAAAACGGCGCTTACTTGCGTGATCCCGATTTTGAGGCGTTCCAGGCCTTGGAGGAAGGGTGCGGTGGCCTCATCCGCATTGTGGATGTGGCTCCGGAGCTTCCGGGCTCTGTGGAGTTCATTGAGAGGGCCAAAACCCTGTGCACCGTCTCTGTGGCTCACACTGACGCAAATTATGAGGAAGCCAAGGCTGCCTTTGACGCTGGGGCT
>VOFJ01002185.1_pt1 | contig 33766 bp, 69 predicted proteins | sample 5384081 | NCBI WGS metagenome assembly VOFJ01 (sample SAMN12384729, study PRJNA508395) | human gut metagenome | isolation source: healthy gut I | host: Homo sapiens | reverse complement strand
TCACCATTTTTATGATATCCTGGAACTGCTTTGACAGTACCGATGCATGGTTCAAGATAAAATCGAGTTTTAAATCAATCCCAAGTCCTTCTAATTTGTCCAGTGCTTCCCTGGATGCAAGCATTTTATTCAAAGAATAGTCGATCACAGAAAACCCTCTGTCTAAGTCTGTATGGAAACAGACTTGGCAGTACATAACAGGAAGAAAATACATCCTTCATTTCCGGTTTCTGTAAAATGCTGCGATATCATCTAACGTGCCGCCCATGCTGTCCGGGTAGGCATTTAACATTGGTCCGATATTCATGGTTATCTTCCCTCCTCCATCTGCTTACAGTATTCTTCATAGCTTAACAGCTCTCCGCTCTTTGAAATGATGATCTTTGCCTTTGGAGCCTGATGCTCTAACATCGCCTGCTCTAATTCCAGTACCATCATGGTAAATGGGCTGTCTGTTGCACCGTCCCTGTTTCTCGCTCTTCTGTGTGCAAGTGTCTCCTGTGGCGTGCTGTTCAATAAAACAGGGATATCCACACCCTTTATAGTTATCGCTGTTTCCGTGTGTCCATTCGATCACGAGAACCTGATCTTAGAGAAATCTACTTTTTTCATACCATAATTCTGTATCTTCTCTCCCATGCGTTTCAGCCAGATCTCATCAGTGCCTGCCTTGAACTCTTTTACGATCTCTTCTACTTCATCGAATCCGATCTCATTATTTGTTCCGAGGTATCCTTTTAATCCCTCTTTTCCGTTTTCTTAAGTAAGACTCATACCAGTCATATTCCTCTGTGTGTTTTTGATTGGCATCATCTCCGTTTTTCTGGAATTCATGGATCACTTCAAAACGTTCTGCTGTAAAGGTACCTTCTTTTTACCATTCCTTTTAACGCACTCTCACGGAAGGTATGAAGACGCTCTGCATCATTGTATACAGGGATTCTGTGTGGATAATTGTCTCCGGACAGGGTGTAGCTTCCAATTCCTGCCTCTTTTAAATAGAAAGATAATAAAGAAGCGATCTCTGATTTTCCAACTCCGGAACCTCCGCAGACCGTGATCACTACTTTGCCTGTCCCGGATTTTTCAGAAGCTTCCTCTAACATTGGCAGTAATTCTTTGAAAATGACATTTGCTTTCTGCACATGTCCTTCGCCAATCTCTACTTTGTCTCCTGGCATATCTCCGTGTGCGATATTTTCCGGGATCACTGGTGGCTGCCAGTCTGTCATGTTTTTTGTGATTTCTGCAATTGATTTCATCCTTAATCGTCTCCTTTATCTTTTTAAGCTTATCTGTTCTAATGATACATTATAATAATTTTGCTTTCTACTCAATGAGCCATTGGATTGCCGGCTCTAAATATTCATTCCAGAACTTCCAGTCATGAATTCCTGTGCTTTCTTTGTATGTAAAATCCACTTTGTTTTTCAAAAGGAAATCACGGAACTCATGATTTTCATTCAGTAAGAAATCTTCAGATCCGCAAGCCATGAAAATCGGCTGGATCTTCTCCTCTTTTTTCAGCCTTTCTGTCACGAGATATTCCGGATTGTTTTCGCTCTCATCCAATTTATCCAGATCACCGAAAATCTGTGTATAGTAGTCATAATCTGCAATATCGTTGTGGCTTCCCGGCTTCATCCCTTTGATTCCGTTCACGATCAGGGCTGAGGACAGACCGAACATTTTTCCGAAATATTCCGATATTTTAATGCTGTATGAATTGCTCCAAATCCACCCATGGACAATCCACCGATAAAGTTGTCTTCCGGTTTATCTGACAGTCCGAATGTCTTCTGGCAATATGCCGGAAGCTCTACTGCTGTAAATGTCTCGTATCCACGTCCGGTTCCTTTTCCGTTTAAGTAGAAACTGTTCTCACCAGCCGGCATTACAACTGCAAGGTTGTATTTTAAAAGCCAGCTCCTGAATTAAGCTTCCTGTAAGCCAGTCCTGTGTACTTCCCGAAAAAACCATGTAAAAGATATAAGGTTTTCATCGGTCTGTCATAATTTGAATTACCAGCCAGCATCTCCGGTGGTGCATCGTTCGGTAATATAATATGAAATGTAATAATTCTGCTGAGTGCCTGTGAAAAAGTATTCACCTGTAATAATGCCATGATCGTTTACCTCGCTTATTTTTTTCAAGTTTAATTATACTAGGTTTGTTTTCTAAATTCTTTCAAAAAAAAAAGATATATATTTTCATTTTCCTAATATTTTCTACTAAAGCATCTAAATAACTCAACTTCTTCCACCGGCATATCAAGTGTAAATGTACTCAATTCATGCCATCGGCATGGTAAAACAGTTGCATTTTTTATTTTAAATCTAAATTTAGGACAAATTTCGGATTAACCTTATCAAATAATTCAACAAGCTCAAGGTCGTGATTTGCAACTTCCCTGCACTCCCTGTCGATAATCATGGTATTAATCCTGTCTTCTTCGCATGGATGCCACTGTGGCAGATATTCACAGTTTGATCTCCGTTTCTTACAAAGTTAAGTACCATTGTGCTGAGCGTTTCAGAATACTGCTGACCATATTTTTCCTCATTGAGTACATAAACCCTGTCTTCATTTCTGAAAATATAAGCAACTTCTCCTCCATGCCAGATTGGTATACGTCCGCCTTCCGAACGGTATAAGCCGCAAGGAAATTATATACCTTATTGCAAACCAGCTTTCATATGTGTTCTCACTGACTTCACAGCGGCACGGCGGCGCTGGCTGTCCATATATGCGAGGTCTAAAATATCATGATCCGGGTATGCTTTTCTGAACATTTCCATGAGTGTTTCACAGGAATCCCCATAACGGTCTTTCAAATATGCAAGCTTTCCTTCTTCGTCCTCATTAAGTGCCAGTTTTTCCTCATAAGTCAGTTTTACAGTAGGCATTTCTCCAAGTACTGATCCATAAATGATCGGCTTGTCTTTTGAAAATGGCATTAATCCGACTTCCGCCGGGAATCCCGGAAAGTAATCATTTGGCACCGGTGACCAGTCAAAAGGATTGGATCCGGTAGCTTTAAGTGCTTCGCATAAATCTTCATAAGGAACATCATATACTTTCTGAATGTTATCTTTATTAATTCCAAGATAGTCCATCATTTTCTTTGCTGTTTCCCTACTGGCTGTTCCATCATCAAGGTGATACGCTTCATCGGATCTGGCTCCACTTAATACGATACCTCTCTGAAAATATGGTCGCTGCATCTTTCAGCTGGAAAGGCACTGTACTTTTCCGCCACCCCCGCCAGAAGTGTCCACAGATTGTAACATTCTCCGGATTTCCTCCGAATGCAGCAATATTTTCATTAATCCACTTCATTGCTACCACTAAATCAGCAATACCCACATTCGGGGAATCTTTTGAACTCTTCTCCGTACTGGTCAAGATTTAAATGACCTAATATATTCAGTCTGTGGTTGATTGAAACAAAATAATATCTCCATGTCTTGCAAGGTTCGCTCCTTCAAAGGAATATTCTTCAAATGCGTTTCCTCCGAAGAATCCGCCTCCATGAATCCATACAAATACCGGTTTTTCTCTGCTCCACCCTTTGAGCCCAGATATTGGTTCTGGCAGTCTTCACTTTCTTCCTCCAGCATGAAGTCCCCTATAGGTATAAAAAGGTTTTAATTTAAGAACCTGTTTTGAAATCGGTCATGCTGATAGGCATTTTTTAATTCCTTCCCAAGGTTCGATTTCAACCGGCATCTGAAATCTTTTTGCTTTTGCATAATCAATTCCCATAAAAATATTCACTCCACCATAAGCGATACCTCTGATTTTCCCGCATTTTGTGTCCACAACCGGTCTTTCTTCTTCAAATACATACTGATTCATATAATTCTCCTCCTGTTATTTTTTATAATATATCTTCCAGATGTATCCATCTGGATTCTCTTCTACATTTCAATTGCCGGAAGCAGTTCTGTAATCTCCCCCGGTTTTACTTCAACTGTTTTCTCGAGAAAATTCCACCAAGCCATATGCTTGTGCATGTCGGGTTAAAAACTTTGTACTGTCTGAAAAATCAGCTTTCTGTATGCATCTACATAACTCTGATCTGTCCGTTCGTTGCATACCATACATCATCTTTGAAAGCCACTTTATCCAACAACTTCTCCATGTGATCCCAGTTATCGTTCTGGTCAAATTCATAACTATGTCCCCATACATAAAACAATTTCGCCGGACTGTACATGGAAAAATAAAAATCATCTGACAAAAAAGCATCTGCAAGTTCCATGACTCTTTCATCATCATGATGACAGGTTGATTCCATTGCAAAAAAAAATCCAGTGGGATATCAAATTTATAGGTAGATGATTGTTCTTGCATAAGAGATTCCGCTTAGCCTGACAGCATTTAAAATATTCTCGTCTACAGCACCAAATGCGTATGCAAAAACCGGTCAATGGTCTTCCTGTAATCTGTTCAAGCTCTTTTTTCTGCATGTTAAGATTTCTTCTGCACATCTTGCTGTATCCATCCATACATTGACTCATGATTTACTCCATGACCAGCAACTTCATGGTTTTCATAAAGCCTGATTATCTCCTCTGCAGGTATTTTTTTATATGATCCACTTCTTTTTTCCCAGCCGCCACCATCGTCCTTTCCTTCCAAACAGTCCGGAGTTCAGGTTAAAAGTTCCTCTGACTTTTCTTTCATTCATCATCCGTACTAACCTACGATCCTGTTCGATTCCATCATCATAACTTAACGTGAATGCTTTTCTCTTTTTCCTTCCGCCAGTATAATCTGTCATTTATCTGAAAAGCTCATATGTTATCCCCCTGTTTTATCTGATAATTTTGTCAGCTCCTGCTTGGATCATCTCTTCTATCTGCTGGAAATCCTCTGTCTTATCAACACCTGTTAATGTTACAAATGTGTCTGCCTCTTCCAGCCTTTTTATTATCTTTATAACGGTCAAGCTTTGTACTACAGAAAAGTTCTATCCTTATTTTTGCATTTCCTGCCAGATGATAGATATCTTTCCCCGTCCGCCAGATACCCTATCAAGATCTCCGAAAACCGCTTTTTAATGATTCCTCTGACTGATGTCTGAATCCTGCCTCCCGGTTTTTACTATCCTTGCATCTTCCTGCAATATCAAGTTCGCCATTGACAGCAAAACATCCTGCATACACATCTGGATGCTTCATTGCAAGCTTTACCGCACCATAGGCACCTGTATGGATTCCAAAATATAATTGTCTTCTTTCTTTTCACTGACTGGATATAAAAAGCGGAAAATTTCCGGGCATTCTTCCACAAGGAATTCTTCATTCTTTGTGCCAAATGCCATATTGGTTTGCAAGCGAATGACTTATCATCGGACAATTACAAACATTTTTTTCTCTTCTGCGATTTTTTCCATCAGTGCCGCATGACGCATCAAATCAAAGGTTCCCGTCCCATCCTCATGTATCATCCACAATACCGGAAATTTTTCCTCTGCCTTTTCCACTTCCTGTTCCGGGAAAAAAAACATGTGCCTCAAAAGTTCCTGCCAGTTTCACTGATAATGCATGGATTTCTATGTGTGCCATTTATGCTTCCTCCATTTTAAATACATTCTTTAATGGAATCCATTCCAGAAATTCTTTCACCTTTTTATCATAATACTCCCAGTTGTGTCTGCCATGATCCCTGATATCTATAAATTCCAATCCTGCCCGATGCATCCATTCTGCCTGATTGTAATTATCAAATGCAATCGCATCTTCCTGCCCTGTAGAAATATAAAATTCTGGCAGGTCTGTATGTTTTTTAAATGTTGTTCGATCATATAGAAATTATCATCCGGCGTATTTCGCCGGTCTTTTGCAGAACCAAACGCCGCGATCATTGTCTTAAATCCTTCCGGGCATGGCTCATTTTTCGTCTTCTCAGACCAATCTCGTTCTCCTTATAGTGTACCGGTTCATGTGGAACGATCCCTATCCATCCTGAAAAAACCCACAGCACTGAACTTTTCCGTTGTGCATCGCCCACTTTGAATGCACCATAGCCTCCCATGGAAAATCCTGCCACAAAAAATCTTCTCTTTTTCTCTGACAGTGGAAATAATTTTACAGCCAGTTTAGATATCTCATCTGTAATTACAGAAAAATATTTGTAATCTCCATGGATAGTATCCATATATCCGGAATAATAGGCACTTGGCATCACAACTGCAATTCCAGCCTGTGCCGCATATAACTCAATTGCTGTATATCTCTGCCAGTCCGTATAATCAAAACCCACCGCCACATAAAAGCCAGAGTACCGGATATTTGTAATCTTTCGACGCTCTGCAAGGAATATCCCCACTTATTTTCCGGGATGATCACGTCGATCCCCATTTCCATTTCCATCAATTTTGAATAAAATGTAATATGATTTAATGCCATGATCTCCTCCTATGTAAGATATGTCCGGATCAGATCTGCCATATGCCATGAAATCCGTGATGGATGATCTGTAGCATAAACAACTCCATCACACTCTGACACGCTTAATCTTAAAAATCTTCTGGCAAACCATTCCAGGGGAAACACACAGTTCATTCTCTTTTTCATCACTGCTTCTGCATACATCGATTCCACAGAATTGTTGACTATGCAGGCAATATTTCCCTCTGCGAACTGGATTTCTTCCACTTCTTCTGAAATAATTTTTCCAATCTGTGGCGCACCACATAAATATGCAACTCTTCCATTTTCCTCTGTCTTAAGCCTCATATGAAAAAATCTCTGCGAGAGAACTTACCGGAATATACGCGTATGAACCACGGACAAGCGCATTTCGATTTAATCCGTGATATTTTATTTTTTTCCCAGAAGCATGGTATATGGATTTCCATGATACCATTGTTTACCCAGGCTTTCTGCGATCTTTTGCAACTGCAAAATTTCACTTCGTCTACACCATTTTTTTCTTGGCTCACTGTGGTGCGACCCTGCCACTTTCATCTTTATAACATCCGGAAAAAGATAATCCCATACCAATTCAGCATCATCAAAAGTCTGTCCGTGATCCCTGTTTTTTTTACATCCATCAGTACATTATTGCCTTGACTTCCCTTATAAAATGCAAAATTATACTCATCACGAATGCCAATCTGTGGAAGTGCATCACATCCGTTTACCAGATTCCAGTACTCCTCAGATTATACCGATAGTCTCGTGATCTCCTTCCCTGTAGTGTGGTGGAACCTTGTCGAGTTCCAGCCTTGACTGCCAGATATCAAGAGGTCGGACTGATTGATTACCCTATGTCTGTTATCAAACAGCAATTTTGAATTAGTTGACACCCTGAGCCTGCCGCACCGGCGAGAATACTTCCCCATATATATCGTGCAAACTGGCCTGTCATGGCATTTCCCATTGACATTCCCTGCATATAGATTCTTCCGGCATCAATGTTGTACTTTTCCTTCATCTTTTCAATTAACTTTACTGTTTTTTTTCACATCATGATAATCTTCTACATGATTTTCCGGCTTATGAAGCAAGGGAACGTCACCTGAAATCTGTCCCAATGTCTCTATGACTTTTCCCAGTCGCATTCCATCATCCACATTCTTTTTTGATCTTTGATTCGGAAATACTACAATAAAACCTTCTCTGTCTGCCACAAGTGTCCAGGAAGTATAAACTGCCTGTCCCCAGCCGGTCATCAGTCCTCCATGCACATGGAGACTACAAGAGGTGTCTTTTTCTCTGGATCATAAGAGTTTGGAAACATATTCATACCAGACATCTTCTATATCATCTGCAAGCACCGCCCTGTACTTTTTTTAAATTTCCCGGATAAACCTGTGAATTGTTTCCATTTTCATTTACTGTCGTTTTTCCATCCAAAAGTTTCTCTGGAAGATAATGCCGGTTTTTTGTATCACAGATTCCCGGTATTAACTTTATTTTTTTATCCACTTTCTATCCTCCACTCTGAATTTTTTGCCCTTGACAATTAACTATTGGTCATCACTCTTTAAAAAAAATATCATGTAAAGACGTTCCATATGTGCAGACAGTACAATCGTAATGATCCGTTGCATAAATCATACTTCCGCATTTCGAATACTGAAGTCCCATCACTTCTGCCACAAACCACTCTGCAGATATAAACAGTACATTTTCCCTGTTCAACTGCCTCTATAAACATAGAGCGTACATGGTCATTTATCGTACATCCTATGCATCCTCTTGCAAACTGGAGTTTTTTTCCATTCTTCATATTTGCATAAATTTTTCCTGCTTCACAGATAACATATCCTCCAAATGCTTCCACAAGATCAGTAACCGGAACCATAGTATAAATTGCACGTACCAAAGCATCACCGCCAAGACCATGATATTTTAACTTCTTCCACTCAAAGGTTGGGGCTGACAGCTTTGTTTTCTTATTGTTCACCCACGCATATCTGCTGTCTGCCTTCTACTGTATAATTGATCCGATCTCCTTCTCTTTTTTCAATAGTTTCCATATATTCAATGGATCCATCTGCCTTCTTCTTGTTCCGGAAAACAGATAATCCCAGCAGATTTCTGCATCATCAAACGTCTGTCCATGATCCCTGTTCTTTACATCGCGGGTGGAATATATAATTTTTTTTTTTCCCTTTATAAAAAGCATAGTTATTTTCACCATCCAGTTTTATCACAGGAAGCTCTTACACTGGTTTACGATCAACCAGTAATCGCGGTTTCCTGCAAATGTCAAGTGGACTGTCTGTACTTCCAGGTGGTGTTCCGTCGTTTTCCATTCTTGTCTGCAATACCGGAAGTATCCCGCATCATTGTTTGGTGTCCCATCTTCCTGAACATAAGTCCCATTGTTCCATATCCCGGAGCCTTCCATCGCAAAGAATTTTATTACTGAAATGTTCAAGTATCATTGTTGTTTATTGTATTGCCGGTGGACATTTAAAATACGTCAATATTAGCCTCTTTCTTTAGTTGATCAGTGCAAACACTACAAGTACATCATGATTTCTCACCGAGGACTGATTCATACATAAATTCCCTCTCTCATTTGGAGCGACAATTTTATATAATTTATCCTCGTATCTGATTGTCCAGAATCTGCGAAGCTGTGCATTTGGGAAAATACAGATGAATCCTTCTGTCTGCAACATGTGTCCACGATGATATATACTGCCTGTGCCTATCCAGTCATTGGCTATTAAGAATCTCCAAAAAAGTATGGAAAAACAACCGGTGTCTTTTCTCCGGATTATAAGATTCCGAACATATTGATACCAGGTGCCTTACAAACTCATCCACAAGAGCCCCTTTTTTCCAGCCTTTTTGGGATAGACCTGCGAATTATTTCCATTTTCATTAACAACAATCTCGCTGTCTTTTTAAGTATTCCGGCAGATAATCCCTGTTATCATCATCAGGAATTCCTCTGGAAGTAAATTAATCTTCATCTTCTTAATTTCCCTTAGCCCTGCAAATATATTGGTTCTCTTCAATGGCGCCCACTCTGAAAGTGCCTTTTCAAATAAGGATCCCAGAAATTCCAGTCATGTGTATATCCCTTTACCTCCCTCATAATGGATTGGGATTCCACTGGAAATCAATGCATCCCTGTCTTTACGCACAACATCACGTATAAAAAATCATTTTCGCCAACTGCGATATAAAACATCCGGGAGTTTTGTTCCATTTTCAACGGCTCCTTGCATATCCGCTAAGATCATATTGTCCGTCCCTAATTTGTCCGATTACCAAATGTACTCAAATTTTCCATCTTAAGGGTGCGTACCTCATCTATGAAAGTGTTCATCCACGCTGCCGATCCGATTCCTCCCGGAAAGATCTACGCATGCCGCATACAGATCGGTCTTTTCAATCCCAGTGCCAGGGAGCCATTTCCTCCCATTGCAATGCCTGCCACAAAATTATCTTCTCTCTTTGGGGAAGATGGGAACATGGTCTGGATCACTTTCGGCAGTTCTTCCGTCAGAAACGTAAAAATATTTATATCCATATTTCGTGTATCCATGAAGAAACTGTCGTTGCCTGTGCAGTCACTGTCATTACACAGTTTTCTTCCACATAACGCTCAATATTTGATTTCCTGACAACACAGGTATCATCATCCCCCGCCACCATGAAGCAGATATACCGTCTGGAATTTCATTCCGTCCCATTCCCACTTTCTTCTTTGCAGCAACCCCTTCTTCTCTTTTTTATATCCGTCAATGGATAATACGTCAGTTCTTCTGATGGCAATGTGACCGTAATGTTTGTATGAAGGCTCAATATTTCTGAGCGGTAACTAAATCGTAGTAAACCCATTTTATCTCTCCTCCTCTTTTATTGCTTCTCCACGGGAAACAAGCCAGTTATCTTCCTCATTCAGTCTGAGTTTCATAGATGTGATTTTCATAATTCCCTTCTGGTACTCAAATCTCATTTTTTTTTCTGCCCAGCTGTTCACCCAGTGAATCCGGATCTCCAGAATATATGGCTTCACAAATCTTGCAGTTGCACAATAATTTTTTAACTGTGGAAATACATTGTCTGTCTCCTTAAGATCAGTTCTCCATCCATGGATGCTTTGATCATAGTGTCCTTTTTTACCCTGAATCTGCATTGATTCGGTCTAAATTCAAATGAGAAGTCTGTCATTTCTTCCTGCTTTGAGTGATCTCTATATATTGCGAACAGATCAAATCCGCCAGGAGGTGCCATTCCAATCCATGGGTGCATTCCCTGATATCACCCTGTATGTTCCGCTAAAAATCTATCTCCGGATGCAGTCTGTTTGGCTTGTCTTTTTTCTATTTTCAGGCTCTTTTCATACGCGACAAGTTCGTCATAAGCGGCTCTGTCTTGTGGCAGATTTTCATCATCTGCCACAAGAAGCGCCTGTTCATATAACATCCAGCGTTTCCTGTGCACCATATGGTGCAATTCCCCCTCATGTACCACAACACAAAGTTCTTTTTTCAGGCCAGATGATTCCATATTGTCCCTGTCCACCATCAAACCGGTATACCCCCCCGAATACTACACGCCCAAAGCTGATATCCATACCCACATCTGCCGTCTTTCTGTTCCGGTGCCTCATCGGTCTTAATCCGACAGAAAGTGCCTCACGGATAAATTCTTCTGAAACAATCTGTTCGTCATTCCATCTTCCATTGTTCATATACAGAATCGCCAGACGCAGATTGTCTTCTGTTGTAGCAAACGTAGCCGGCTCCGCATCAATTCCATTTGGCCATTTCAACCACACAAATCTCTCCGCATTAATCCTATTTTTTCAAATAGTCTTGGAGTAAGATAATCCTTTACATTCTCACCGGTCTTCTTCTTCACTACTGCCGCAAGCATACATGCTCCTGATGTATTATATAAAAACCTGGTGCCAGGCTCATATTCTATCGCTGCTGTAAAATAATTTGCGATCCAGTCCCCCTCAATCGAAGGATTTGCCGCATGCCCATTTGTCATGGAAAGTACATGGCGCACAGTAATCTTCTTTGTTAATTCCGGTACACAAATTTTTTTCTTTCCTCGATTTCATCTTTAAAGATGTCAACCATTTTTCTCATCCAGCGAAAGCTTTTTTTTTCTGTTACTGCAATGCCTATTGCTGTTGCAGTATAACTTTTTCCAAAAGAATGATTGCTATGTACCATTTCAGAATTAAAAGGAGCCCACCAACATTCCGCAAATACCTTACCGTGTCGTGCGACCATAAAGCCATGCATCTGCGTAGTCTCATGCATCAATTCTTCAATGCATTTTTTACCTGTCTGCTTGAGATTCCTGCCTCTTCCGGTGTAATTCTCTCTAACGCCTTTTCTGCTTCCATTTTACTTTTCCTTTCCTGTTACAAGAATGAAAAAAAAACAAGTGCACACAACATCAGGACTCCACTCAGGTCAAATAAAGTACGATACCCTGCGATTCCTGCAACCGCTCCGATCACTGCTCCACCGATCATCGGTCAATACCCTGGAAAATATCACCACCAAGATAGTAGGTACTTGTTGCCACGCCACTGCGCCCGGTTCCAACTTTATTAATGCATCCTGCCTGCAAAGAAGGCTGTGCGCTCCCTGCCCGACAGAACGCAGCACGCCTGTGATAAGGATCAGGATTAATGATGTGCTTCTTCCAAGAATAAACATGGAACTTGCTGTCAGCGCAAGCCCTGGAAGTACTGTGACCCGAATTCCTTTTTTATCCATCAGCTTTCCAGAAAATGGTCTTACAATAAATAACACAGTCGCACAAACCGTGAAATAAACGCTCACTCCACTGATTCCAAGCTCATCTGCATACATAACTAAATACGATGCAATAATTCCGTTAATAAAAAGAATAAGAACCTGCTACAATTGTATAAGGCAGTGCTTCCACTGCAAGAATATCGCTGAACACGATTTTTTTCTTTTCTTTGTTTTCTTTTTTTTTTTCTTCATGGAACAGACATAAAATAACAAGTGCGACTACTGTAAGCACTGCAGACATTAAAAATGTCATTCTCATTCCAAAATTTTCAGAAATGGTAACACCAATCCCAGAGCAACCGCTGATCCGATGACCATGCCGAGTCCAAGATAACCTATTCCTTCTCCCCATTTTGTTTTTGGAATATACTTCGAGGCAAGAGCGATCTGACAAGTTCCGCTGAATGCAAATCCAATTCCGTTAATGATGCGAAAAACCACAATCAATACTGGATTCGTAACAAATGCAAATCCCAGAAGACCTATTCCCATTAAAATATTACTCCATTTTAATAGTGTTACATTGCTCAGTCTGTCTGCAAGCAGACCACTAAATGGTCTGCGACAAAGAGATGTAATTGAAAACAGTCCTACGATCACGCCTGCTGTTGCAATTGAGATTCCGATGCTCACCAGGTATTTTTGATAAGATTGTCACTACCATATAAAAAGAAAATGCATTTAATGTATTTAATAAAAGTACCAAGATGTACTGTCTGTTCCAAAGTTTTGTTTGTTCTATTAAGTGTATTCTGATTCATAAATTTTCCTTTTTTAAAATAGGGAGAGAATCCGAATGGTTTTCCCTCCCCAGGTTTTAACTTCTATTTCATTTTATGCCTTATTTGATGCTAACCATGCATCTAACTGTGCCTGTTTTTCATCGATAATGTCCTGAAGTCCTCTTTTTTAAAGCTGTTTGTTAAACTCTTCGCGTAGAATCGATATCTACTTCCATACATAAGTGGTGTATAGTATTGAGCAACAACGTTCGTGCATGCAGTTATTTGATCTGCAACTTTGCTGGAATCAAACTGAATCCAAGTGCAAAGGGATTTTTCAGCATTTTCATTTTTTCTTCATCTGATTCATAAATATCTTCTGCTTCATAGTTCCAGGTCTTGCACAGAGTTACATTCGGCCAATATGCCATGCTTGCTGCTGGCCAGCCAATATCAGCCATTGTCTTTCCTTCTGGATACATCATCATCTGACCATTTTCGTCAAGTTCATATTCCAGTCCTTCCAACCCGTTTGCTACAATCTGAGCTGCTTGGGTCTGATAAATAATACATTCAGAACTCTCATAGCTTTGCTTCCGGATTCTTGCAGAATGGCTGATATGCCACATATAAGTTGTAACATCACCTGTTGTTGCAAGTGGCTCGGTAACTGCTGAACCGACTACATCCATACCATTCTGAACACCGGTACTAGGAATGGAGCTTTTCTGCATCCCAGGAATAACCTGGAGGTACCATCTGCAATACCAAGGTTAACGCTCATTAAGGTTGGCTGATTATTTGCTTAATGGATCGGACTTAAAGATACCATTCTCTTTCCATACTTTTACATGTTCCAGGAAGTTTTTAAAATAATCAGACTCATAATAATTTTCAACTGTTGTGCTGTGTGTGTCGGATCTGTTAATACTCCAAGATAATTTGTATCGCCAAAGTAGTCAATGCTCTTTGGAATCAATAAGGATCAGTAGATCCAGGAATAAAGTATTTATCCGGATTTGCTTTCTTTAATGAGATCATTGCATCTGTCATGCTGTCAAGATCATTGACTGTATTCCAGTCAATACCAGGCTCTTCTGCATCCTCAGTTCTGCAAAGATATAAGTTCTCTGAACTCCATGCATAGATACATGGGATACCGTAAATCTTACCATCAATCTTGCCACAATTTAAATAATCTTCTAATCCGTCATAAATATCAAGATACCCTGCCCGTCAGACTTTAACAGATCATCTAACGGCATTGCCTGTCCGTTTGTTTTTGCCAGATTATTTACAGATGTATACCAGAAAGAGCTGAATATATCCAGAGAATTCTCCCCCCACCTGTCAACATAAGGTTCAATTGTGTAGACCAATTGGCAAATTCGATGCCGACCAGTTCAATTTCAGCTCCTGCTTTTTCTCTCATGATCTCATTTAATGCATCTTCTACTTTATCAGCATCAAAAGAGTCAAAATACGATTGAATATGGAACTCTGATCACCGGATATTCCCCATTTGTTGATGCCGTTTCCGTTCCTGCTTTGCATTACTATCCCCAGATGCACCAGGTGTTTCTGCTTTGCTTCCGCATCCTGCTACCAGTGATACAAGCATTCCTGCTGTAAGAAGCATTGAAATTAATCTTTTCTTCATAGTACTCCTCCTTTATCCCGAAGAAAATTGTGATTTGTGTGTTGGTTTTCCTTCCAATCACTTTGTTTTTGTGCCTTTATCATAACAACTTTGTTTTATCTGCTCTATCATTTTTCTGTCACAATGCATCAAATTTCTAACATTTTATTTTCATTTTTCGTCATTATGTCGCTTTAAATAAGTAGTTTCATTGTTTCATCAGAAAAGAGACAGTTCACGTCAGAAAAAATGATAGATTATTTGTTCATATTGATGATAAATTGGTATCATCAAATATTGGGGGATGCCTTCCTCTATCAATTAAAAAAGGAGATTTTACTATGAAAAAAAAAAACAAACTGGGCAAAAACAAAACGTTATCTGCCGCTCTATCTCATCTTTGCCGCCTGGTGCGACCTTACCTCATTATAAATAATTATCTCCCTATGGCCGGTCTGGTACTCGCCTTTAAGAAGGTAAATTATAATGTAGGTCTGATCCAGAGTCCGTGGACAGGTTTATCAAACTTCAAATATCTGTTCACCACCAAAGATGCTTTATATTCTTCCGAATACAATTCTTTATAATCTGGCATTTATATTCTTCGGAAATCTGATGGGAATTATAACTGCTGTTGCTTTTGGATAGTATCCGTAAAAAATTTTTCAAGCGGTTCAGTCAAGTAATTATTCTGATTCCTTACTTATTGTCTACTGTTATCATCAGCTACATTGTGTATGCCTTCTTAAGTGGCAAATAATGGTTTTATGAATATGACTGTCCTTCCGGCACTGCACCTTGATAAGATCAGCTGGTATAACGACGCTAAATACTGGCCGGTCATCATCACAATTGTGTATCTGTGGATGTCCTTCGGTTATAGTTCCATCCTCTACTATTCAACATTGATCGGTATTGACAAATCGTACTACGAAGCGACTGTTGTAGATGGTGCAGGCATCTGGGATCAGATCAGATTTATTACGCTTCCTGCTTTAAAAACAACGATCATCACGCTCGTATTAATGGCAGTAGGACGTATCTGCTACTCCTGACTTTGGTTTATTCTATCAGGTACCTATGAACAGCGGTCTGCTATACTCAACAACCCAGACTATTGATACTTATGTATACCGTGGACTGCTCGAACTAAACGATATCGGCCGTTCTACTGCTTTGCAGGCTTCCTTCAGTCTATCCTCGGATTTATTTGTATCTTTATAGCCAATATAATTGTTTCTAAAATTGATAAAGACAGTGCACTGTTCTAATAACCGGAGGTATCATTATGATTTATAAAAATAAAGCTTTTCGTATTACAATGAATGTCATCATGGTTTTACTCACATTATCTTTGCATTCTCCCATTTATTCTTCTGATTGCCAGCTCTTTCAGTTCAGAAGCAGACCTTACCAAGTATGGATATTCTTTCATTCCAAGAGGTTTTACGCTTGCAGCCTATAAATATATCTGGGCAATCAAAGAAAATATTCTTCGTGCTTATGGCATGAGTTTTCTTATAACCGGTATAGGTACTGTTATAAATCTTGTTATGACTTTATTATTTGCCTACCCACTTTCCAGAAAAAAGACCTTCCTGGGCGGAAATGGATTTCCTTTTTCCTGTTCTTTACAATGCTTTTCAATGGTGGTTTTTGTTCCGACTTACCTGATTTATTCAAATGTTTTTCATATTACAGACACACTGGCCGCAATGATCGTTCCTTACCTTTTTAATGAATGCGTTCTATGTTATCATGATGCGTACCTATATTATGACAAACGTTCCAATGGAAGTTATCGAGGCATCCATGATTGATGGTGCAAATGAATTCCAGAATCTTGCAAGAATCGTTGTTCCAATGTCCAAACCGATCATTGGAACCATTGGTCTTATGTCTGCTATTGCATACTGGAACAACTGGATAAATGGAATTTATTTCATTCAGTCAAGACGTAATCTCTATGGAATTCAGAATTATCTGAATTCCGTTATTTCAAACGTTGCTTTCCTGCAGACACACAGCGTGGGGTCAGGTATTGTTACTGCGGATCTTCCTAGTATCAGTATCCGAATGGCACTTGCTGTCATTGCTATTATCCCTGTTCTGGTTGCATATCCTTTCTTCCAGAAATCATTTGTTGCAGGTATTAACAGTCGGTTCTGTGAAGGGCTGATAAAGAAAAAAGAATGAGGCCGCCTTTGTAAAGACAGCCTCATTTTTTTTTATTATTTTTCCTGCTTTCTATGAAAACGTTCTGTACTTGACCGCTGTATCAATTTCACCGGCAATGTCAGTTTCGCTTGCTGGTTCGATTTTCCCTTCAATCTTCTTGATCAGCATTTCCACTGCACATTCACCCATTTCCTGGATTGGCTGTGATATCGTACTCAGATCCATCCATTCTGCAATTTCAAAGCCATCAAATCCTATCACAGGGATTTTACGGTATAAATCTGTTTCATGAACAGACATTCCGCTAAAAGCTGTGCCGCAATCATGTCACTGGTACAGAAAATACCATCCACTTCCGGGTTTCTTTCCATATAGTCAAAAAAAACTTTTGAGAGCTTTTTTCCCATAAGTATATTCTCAACCAGACATATTTCCGGCACTACACCGGCTTTTTGCACATTCTTCTTCAAACCCCCCGTATACGGTCTGTACCAGGCAGATACTCCGGCACTCTGGAACCAATAATCAACGGATGCTTGCTTCCACATGTGGTCAGCTCTCTTGCAGCCATTCTCCCACCGGCATAATCATCTGCCATGATTGATGTAATCCCTTCTATCTCCCTTTCTATACTCACTACCGGAATTCATAATTTTTTTTGAAAACATCAGCTTCACCAAAACGGCTGCAGACAAGAATTCCATCTACCTTATTCGCCTGAAGGATAGAAAACATCTCCTGTTCTCTTTCCTGATGTTCTCCTGACTTGCAAAGCATTAACTTATATCCATGCTCATGACAGCCTTCTTCCACTGCATCTGTAAGCTCACTAAAAAAAGCATAATTTATATATGGCAGCACTAATCCAATAATATTACTCTTTTTTCTGCTGAAGTGCTCTTGCCATGGCATTAGGCTGATAATGCAGTTCCTGCATCGCTTTATGAATTTTCTTTTTGTTTTTTCACTGACAACATCCGGGCTGTTCATCATCCTTGACACTGTTGCTACAGATACTCCGGCATATTCTGCCACATCAACTATGGTTGCCATATTTATATCCTTTTTCCTTTTCTGCAATTCCGAAATATTTTCTGCCAGAATTTTATTCTTTCATTATAAAGAACCGGACAGATATATGTCCAGTTCTTTTTTATTCTTCATTCTTTCTTTTTTTTTTGCAGAAAATTTACTTTTCCAGTGCTTCATAAACAAGATCCCGGATCACCGGATGTATCTCCGAATAAACTTTCGAATCCCACAATATGCTGTGCATAGAAAATACTGATATGGTTGACCGGATCGATCATAACATAGGCTCCGGCCGCTCCATCCCATCCAAATTCTCCCTACCGGTGATTTCGATTCCGCTGTATCATTTAACACTCTGACTCCCAGTCCGTACCGGTATCCCTTCTTCCCTGTCATCACAAAATCATCCTGCATAATGCCTGTTGTATATCCAGTCATAAATAACCGGATCATTTTTTCTCCAAGAATCCTTTTACCGGTTACTCCGACGCCACCATTGCACAAAGCATCTGCGAAAAGGCTATATGCATCTACCGTACCAGCCAGTCCGGCACCACCGCTCTCGTAGTTCTCTGTAATTTTAAAACCATCACTCATGGATCCATCATCCGGTCTGATCTTATCCGATCCAAACTCACCCATATAAATGGCACAAATTCTTTTTTTCGAGTTCTCCATCCCAGTGAAAGTACATATCCTTTATTCCAAGCGGTTCGAAAAATATTTTTCTTAAGATACACTGAAAATTTCGTTCCGGAGACAACCTCTACTACAGCTGCAAGGACATCATGTCCGAGACTGTAAGACCATCTGGTCTGTGGTTCATAGATCAAAGGCATCTTTGCCATCTCTGCAACAACTTCTCTTGTACCTGCCTGATTATTGCTTTTTTCTTTGATTGCCATCAGCTCCGCTGCACCGGTATCATAAGATAAATCCTGCTGTCATTGTCATCAGATCAATAATACGTATCTGATTGTGTGCAAGATGACATGGTTCTCCTGCCTGCGGCCAGTGTATTGGAAATTTAAATTCAAATTTATCTGCAACAAACAAACAGCCGAACTCCGGAATATAATTTGTCAAATTATCATACAATCCCAGTTTTCCCTGCTCCACAAGCTGGAGTACTGCTGTCATTGTAAAAGTTTTGTTGCTGAAAACAGCCGGAACATATGACTGGCTGTCAGCGGAACTTTCTTCTTATAATCCGCATGTCCGGTTACTTTCCGATAAATCACTTCATGTTCTTTTTGTCACTTTACAGTCATTTGCCGGAATTCCATATTTTTCTTCAATGAATCCAGATATTCTGTCAGTTTTTCAAAGTTCATATTAGCACTTCTCCTTATTTTTTCTGGTGAGAGATCATCCAGTCTAAAATTCCATTCTCGTTGTGTAATGCAAGGATCCAGCTATTATGATTCTCTGCAAATCAAGCTCCTGTGAGGTAAGCCCTTCTGTTGTTCCGATTCCATATTTTTGCAAGTTCTTCCTGTGTATACAATGTAAATTTTACATCTGTTCTTCCTTCCTGCCACAGCTTGTTGCATGCATTGAGAATAAACGCATGTCTGCTGTGCTGGTGATCCATATAGGCAGATGTGATCCATACCGGAACTTTCTTGGTAAATGAAGAAGATTTGCATAGCTTTCTCCATTCATGCTCGGACAGATCGGTACCGCCGCCGCAAATAAGTCCGGTGCCACTGAAATTGTCTGAAGCACACCGCCGCCTCCCATACTCATGCCTATAAGATAAAACACGGTTTTCATCTACTTTTCCGTCTGAAATCATTTTTCTTATAATATCTGTTACTTTTGCAACATAATCACGGTTCCATCCACGTTCACCTTTCAAAGAAAACGGTGTGATTCCCATATCTGCACTGAATGGGTTTCCTCTTTTTTCATCACTTCGAACATTTCCTGCATTCCCCAGGTTTCCGGATGGTGCCTGTGGTGCCATAATGTACATATCCGACCATCTCTCCGCCAGACGCAGTGCACCGAGTGTTCCCGTTAACTGAAGTTCATTATCTTCACCGCATTCTCCACCTCCATGAAGAAACAATACTAACGGCCTCTTGCCCATACATTCCGGCTCATACATACGATAGTGTACACCATTTTCTTCATATGCCACAAACTGATCCATATCTTTGATCCAGACTTTATCTACATCTGCCCTGGTAAAAGAAACTTCTGTTCCTGCAATGGTTCCTGTCACTTTAAAATCATAGCGGTAGACAAACGGATCCAGTATCAGTTCAACTTCTGTACCTTCTTCTGTCTCACAGATGCTGATTTCTGTCACACCCTTTGCATTTACTTTACCGGTAAGGTCATTACAATTTTTTTTCTAAAATGAAATCTGTCCCGTTTGTCATCTTTACTTCTTCGCCAACAAGTATCTTTCAATAAAAGCACAAAAAAAGAATCTACAATCTGTCCATAATCTCCAATATGCGTTTTTGCAGTTATTTTTCCCAGTTTCCACATTTTTGCTTTTCCCTCCTGCATTTATTATGATTATTCTACATTAGCTCTTCAAAGTTTTCCGGTACAGCTTCTCCCTTAAACAGATCTTTGATAAGATCGACCATATTGGCAGATAAATCCGTAAAGTGATCCGTAACATACACCATCCCATTACAGGACGACAGCTGAAAATTGCATATATATTTTGCAAACCATTCCACTGAAATAAGCAGTTCTTTTCCTCTCCACAATGCCTCACAATACATCTTTGCGCACTGTGTTATCAATCACACAGCCAATACTTCCTCTTGCAAACTGAAGTCTTCTGCCATCTTTTTAATTTCAGGATCACAACTGCTCCGTCTTCCTCTGACTCATACCCGGCTCCTGTTGCTTCTGCAAGAAAAGAAAGTGGTACACACAAATAACTTCCTCTGATTTTTTCAGCTCCCTGGAGGCCATGATATTTTAATTTATTCCACATAATGGCTTTCTCTTTCATTGATATTACCCTGTTGGAAAGCCACGATTTATCAAAACCGTCTGCAACTGCAAATGCAAATGTATCACCGGTTCTCGGCAGAATTGTTTCTGTCTGCGTGATGCTTCCGTCTTCTTCTCTTCTGATTCCAGAAAACAGATAATCCCAGTAAAGGAACGCTTCGTCCAGTGTCTGTCCATGATCCCTGTTTTTTATCCAGATATACAAGATCCGCTTTTCTGCCCTTATAAAAAATGCAAAATTATCTTCTCCGATAATCTTTATCTGTGGAACCGGATCGCATTCGTTGATGCGCATCCAATAAATACGATTCCATTTGTTTACATAAAACTCATCATAACTTTTCCTGGTGGAAGGCCATTTTTTCAGGTCTCGACTGCCAGATAGCCATATGTCCTGCTTTATTTTTTTTTTCCGCTTTCATCATAAAAGATTGAATGGTTCGCATGGACACCACCGGAGCCTGCCGCACCGGCAAGAATCCTTCCATAATTTCTCGCAAACTGGCCTGTCATAATATTCCCCATTGACATGCCTTGCATAAAAAATACGCCCCTTATCAATGTTATATTTTTCTTCCATCCTTGCGATCAGTGCCTGTATCATTTTAATATCATGATTGTCGTCCATATTCTCAGGTGGAAGTACAATCGGAAGATCCGGTGCATCCTCCTGTCTGAATGTTTCAAATACGCCTTCGACAGTCCACATTCTCTTTTCATGTGCATTGGGAAAAGACAGATAAATCCTTCTCTGTCAGCCACAAGCGTCCATGAGGTATAAATAGCATGCCCCATCCTGTCATCAAACCACCATGAAGTCCTATTACAAGTGGAACCGGTCTTGATGGATCATAGCTTTCCGGCACATATTCATACCATTCGTCCTCCAGTCCATCTGCCACTACTCCGTGAAATTCCTGCAAGCGCTCTGGATATACGATTTGAATTGTTTCCATTTTCATTTACTACAATATCTGTTGTTTTTTTATTCTTTCCGGTAAATATTCCCGGTTTGCATCATCCGGTGTTCCCGGAAGGATTCTTACCTGTTTGTTCACTTGATTTTCCTCCTGCCTTATAATCAGTCCAATGGTACAATTCCAGGATCATCATTTAACATATCACGGATCAGGTCAGCCATGAACTGTCCAAGCTCTGCAAAGTGATCCGTCACATAAACAACACCATTGCAGACAGAAACAGTTTTATTCATGATAAATCTTGCAAACCACTCAATGGAAACACACAGTTCACCTTCGCGGTATAATGCCTCACAGTACATTGCTCTCATATCATTATTTAAGACACATCCAATGCTTCCTTCCGCAAACTGTGCAGTTTTTCCGTTCTCCCATGTCAATGTCACATCACGTCCGTGGTCACTGCTTTCGAATGCTTTGCTCCAAATGCCTCCGCAAGGAAAGAAAGTGGCACACAGATGTATTCACCTCTGACTTTTGTACCGCCATTTAACCCATGATATTTTAATTTCTGCCACTTGATTGCATTTGCTTTCATCTCGGTTTTTCTGTTACAAAAGAGTGCTTTTTTACATCCATCCGCTACTGCAATATTAAATGCGTCTCCCTTTCTAGGAATACGGGATCCCATATCCACAAGTGTTCCATCCGCTTTTTCTGCGGTATCCGGAGAACAGATAATCCCATACTAAAACAGCTTCATCAAAGGCATTTCCATGGTCTCTGTTTTTTTATATCTGTATAGACCATATCGGCTTTCTCTCCTTTATAGAATGCCATATTGTCTTCTCCGATAATACTGATCTCCGGATCTGTCACACATCCGTTTACTTTCATCCAGTAAAGTCTGCTGTACTTATAAGTAATAGCTTCACTGTATTCGCACCATGGCGGAAGCCCATTTTTTCCCGGTTTTGTTTCCCAGACCGGAAGTGCACCTGCCTTATTGATAACATTCCATTCCAGTCTTTATCATAAAATAATTTCAGATTAACAATCGAGCCACCCGCACCAGATCCTCCTGCAAGAATATTTCCATAATATTTTTCAAACTGTGTTGTGAACATACTTCCATTTGACATACCCTGCATAAAAATACGCTCTTCATCAATATTATATTTTGATTTGATCTTATCGATCAATGCTAACACAAATGCAATATCATGATTGTCTTCTCTGTCAGGCTTTGCATAGTTCATCCGCAATTCTTCCGGTCATTCACATTTGCCTCAATCTCCTCCTCGGTTGCTTCCAGTGTCCATAGTCTTCTGCTGTGTGCATTGGGGAATACAATAATCACATTGTCTCTGTCTGCAACCATTGTCCAGGAAGTATAGATTGCCTGCCCCCAGCCTGTCATCAGTCCGCCATGCATGGAAACGATCAATGGTGTTTTTTTTGAAGGATCATAACCTTCCGGCACATATTCATACCAGATATCCTCCACTCCATCTGCAAGTACTTCTCTGTATTCTTTTTAATCGTTCAGGATATGGCTGTGAATTATTCCCGTTTTCATTTACTACAATATCGGAATTTTTGATTTTTTCTGGAAGATACTCTCTGTTATCATCATCCGGTCTTCCAGGTCTGACTCTCATTTCTCTTTCCATCTGTTATCTCCTTTCATCTGTTATCTGGTTTCTATATCATCTCATCATAATTATCAGGAACAGCTTTATCATTTAAAATATCACGTATAAGGTCTGCCATATTCAATGACAATTCGCTGAAATGATCCGTGATGTAAATAACTCCGTCACATTCTGATACCTGAAGATTATATGCATACTTTGCAAACCACTCAGCGGAAACATACAGTTCTCCATCACGATGCAGTGCTTCACAGTACATCGCTGTCAGTTCCTGGTCTGTAACATCCGATGCTTCCTCTTGCGAATTGCATTTTTTTCGTCCATCTTTCAAAGTAAGAACAGCTGTCAGTGTATCTTTACTGTATTCAACATTCCCCATCAAATGCTTCTGCCAGGAAAGTAAAGTGGAACACATGTATAAATTCCCCTCACTTTTTTCTCCGCCATTTAAACCATGATATTTTAATTTCTCCCATCGGATCGCATTTCCTGTCATCTTTACAACCTGATTATTCTTCCATGCCCTGAACTTCCCTGAGAAAGTGCAATTGCAAAAGTATCTCCCTTCCGCTCTTTTACAGATCCGATATTCCGGATTGTTCCATCACTTTCCCTCCGCAGTCCGGAGAAGAAGTAATCCCAGATTAAAGCTGCATCATCGAAACTTTGTCCGTGATCCCTGTTTTTAATATCAAGATATACAAGGTCTGCTTTTCTACCCTTATAAAATGCAAAATTGTTTTCACCCCGTATACAAATTTCCGGAAGTGTTCCGCACTCATTTAATCTCATCCAATATAATCTGTTGTATTTATTTACTTTCAGTGCCTCTCCTTTTTTCCGGTGGGATATCATTTAACTCCGGACGGGACTGCCATACAGCAAGATGTCCGGTCCTGTTTTTAATTTTTCTCATTCTCATCAAACAGCAGTGATAAAAATGACGCACAACCGGAACCTCTGCACCTGCAAGAACATTTCCAAAATTTCGTGCAAACAAAGACGTCATCATATTTCCCATAGACATTCCCTGCATGAAAATACGACCTGCATCAATATTGTATTTTTTCTTTCATCCGCTCGATCAGTCCAAGGGCAAGATGCACATCGTGGTTTTCGTCCACATTATCTGGTGACTGTCTGATTCCATCCGGTGTCTCTGTGTTGGTGTCCGGTCCAGGAGCATTCGGGTCTGACTCCCCATTTTCCCCATTGAACCTGCCACACTCTGTTTTCACTGGCATTTGGAAATACCAAAATAAATCCGTCCCTGTCTGCCGCCATTGTCCAGGAAGTATAGATTGCCTGTCCCCATCCTGTCATCAACCCTCCATGCATAGAAAGAACAAGCGGTGTCTTTTTTGAAGGATCCTAATAACTTTCCGGAACATATTCATACCACTCATCTTCTATATTATCAGCGATCACCCCATGGCACTCTTTCAATCTTTCCGGATACGGCTGTGAATTATTTCCGTTTTCATTTACTACAATATCGGAACCTTTTTATTTTTTTCCGAAGATACTCTCTGTTATCATCATCCGGTGTTCCCGGTCTTAAAATCATTTTTCCCGTCATTTTTTTCTCCTTTCACTCCATATCCCGCTTAAATGTATCGTTAATATTCAGCCAGTCCAAAAATTTTTTTTTTTTCACATGACGGTTTACAATATTCCCAATTATGTGCACCATGATCGATCGTCCGTTCAAATTCAACCCCGAGTTTTTCGTAGATATCCATAAATTCAACATTATCCTTATAATGAGTATCCTCAACTCCGGTTGCCATATATCCGCGTGGAAATTTTTTTTTCTCCTTGCTTTCTGTTTTTTGATCATATACACAACATCATCTTCTGTGTCTTTTACATTTTTCCCTGTCCCCAAAAGCTGATGCAAACATATAAAAGCTGTCTGTATTATCCTCCTTCTCCGGCAGGATATCCGGTACATTTTTAATTCCTGAGAACAGTCCGAATGCCGCAAATTTTTTTTCTGGATCACGCGGCATCCATTTCAAAGTACCGTAACCTCCCATAGAAAATCCCGCAATAAAATTTTCTTTCGGATCATCCGATAATGGGAACAAATGTCTTACCATATTTGGTGTCTCGATTGACAGCTGTGTAAAATATTTAAAATCGCCATGCTTGGTATCCATATACCCGGAACAGTAAGTGCCACTGCACACAATCGCCACACCTGCCTCAGCGGCATATAATTCAAGTGCTGTATAGCGCGCCAGTCTGTGTAGTCAAATCCGCCTCCCCGACTGGAGCCATAAGACCGGGTATTTATATCCCTTCGGTCTGTCTGCCAGGGAATGTCCCCATGTATTTTCCGGAATGATCACATTCACTCCCACCTTCATCCGGGTGCCTCTGAAAAATAATATAATCTGAAATTCGCCATAAAATCCCCCTAACGTCCACACAGCCAGGCAACTGCTTTTTCATTGTTGTAATACATGAAAAATCTGCTTCTGTCTCATCTGTTTATTCATATACAGCCCTGTCTTTTTAAAATCCGAGTAAAGTTCAACTGCTTCTTTCTGGTATGCTGATCCTTTTTTTTTTGCTCGGTAATATAATACCGGCCGGAACTATTTTTTTTCTGCGAGTGCAAAAACATCATTATCACTGCCCTTTATATGATCAATATCGCCAAATACTGCTTTCAGTGATTCTTCATTATGGCATACGACCGTTTCCCCTGTTTGGCTCTCGCAGATTTTACCCATGTCATAAATACCATCCATGGCAATGCATGCCGAAAACACTTCCGGATGTTTTAGTGCCGCTTTCACAGCTCCATATGCCCCCGTTCCAACACCGCCAATCCAGTTCAATTCCGGTTTATCAGATAATGGCAGGTTGTTTCTGCAGATTCCTGGCAGTTCCTTTACCATAAATTCTTCATATTTTTGATTCATACTCCATATTGGTACACAGACAGTGCTGAACATCTCTTTGCGATAATAAAGATTCCGTTTTCTCTTTGCACACTTCTCTGCAGGGGTGCACAGCCAGTCCATGGAACTCCCACCATCACTGTGATATAACCACAATACCGGATATTTTTTATCGTAGTCGTTTTCTCCCAATCCAAGCTTGTCCATCTCTGGGAAAAACACCTTTGCACTGAACGACCCACATAAAACCGTCGATAGTGCATTCATCTCTATTATTGCCATAATGTCTCCTCCTTTTCTTATATAGACTATAACATTACATTTCGAAAATGTCAAACGTTTACATTTTTATTTTTATTTATATAAGTTGACTTTTTTTTGTCTAAAATAGCTAATATATTCTATATAGTTTCTTTAATTATAATATATTTATTACCATTGTAATTTATATAAAATATCAATCGTTTAACAAAAAGGTGATCTTATGAAATATCAAAAAAAAACATTATTCCATAAAAGCTGTTCTGACACGCAATTTGTCGATCCTGATTGCCACTTCTCTTATCAGCCTTATTTTTTTTTCGGTATTTTTTCCTATCGTACAGGAATACAGCAAATAAAAGAAAACAATATTTCTTCCCTTAACGTCTACGCTACAACACTTCAGACTGAAATGAAAAAGCTGGAAGATTTCACAAAAGATATCTGCTACAGTGATACCTCTTACCATCTGTTAAGTACGAATTACTATACCAGCAGCCAGAAGATACTTTATGAAGGTACTCTACGCAAAATGCTTCAGAGTGAGGTTTCTCCCTATAGCGGACTTCTTGTATTCAGTGATACCGCTGCCACATCCATGTACCAATATGGTTCTTATTTTCCAAATACATACGCCAAACACTGCTATGAATTAAAGGAGGAACTGAAAAAAATACTATCTTGATTCTCCTCCCTCTTCGCTGGAAAACTGGGCAGACATATTCGAATGACTGTTTTTCCGTAATTATGTATACCTGTCAATATAATGGGCTGTATCTTTGTTCCCTGATTGACCTGAACTTTTTGCACTGGAAGAATACGCATCCCTGGACAATTCACTTCATATCTGTTTCTTTGACCAGGAACAGATTTTATCGAATCTGGAAGAAATGAAGCTTCTTGGAATCAGTCAGAATGATCTGGCGAAATCCACTAAATTATCTTTTTTCACAGCCACAGGTAATCGATACTCTGGCATTGAAAAAATTCAGATGTATCCATCGCGTGCTGTATGTCCGTCAATTATTTTGGTGGTTCTTACTTCCAGATTGCGATTCTCTGTCTTGCTGTCATGATTGTTATATTTATAATTTTATCTATTTTTATGTATCTTTCTTTCCGGGATATACTCTCCTACCCGGTAACAAAGGATCGCGTCTCTTTGCAGAATCAATTGGGCAGAACGATATTTCTAGTTTTATTGAGTGTAATGAAAGTAATATTTTGGAATTTGAGGAAATTAACAGAGCACTTGCCCACTTAATTTCCCAGAAAATTGAACTGGAAAAGCTAAACCAGCTGGAAAAATATGAAAAAAAAATCATGCCATCTTTGCAATATTTCCAACTCCAGACCCGCTCACATTTTTTTTTATTAATTGTTTAAAAAGTCTTTATAATATGCTTGAACTGCATGAATACGAGAAGATGCGCGCATGATACTGGCTTTTCCAACCACCTGCGATATATTTTTCATGACAATTTAAAAGTATCCCATTAAAATATGAATTAGAGGAAGTGAATGATTATTATAATATTATACTTATGGATCGTTCCAAACCCATTCTGCTTATGCAGAGAATGACAATTCCCTTTCTGATTACCAGGTTCCACCTCGTTTTGATCCAGACATTTCTGGAAAATTCAGTGAAATATAATGCACAGTCTGATAAGCTGCTATGTTTTTCTATCCATATTGAAAAAACATTTTATAATGATAAACCTTATGTATTATTTAAGCTTACCGATAACGGAGTTGGTTATGGCAAAGATATGCTGGATAAATTAAATTGCGAAGAAAGTGATCTGTACGAAGATTATCATGTCGGGATTACGAACCTGAAAAAAGCGAATTGAGCTTATTTATGGAACCAATTACTATATTACTTTTTATAATGAACCGGCAGGTGGTGCCTGCACCTTAATCTACCTGCCATTGGAGGATACTATATGACATTACTGCTTGTAGATGATCAGATAAATGTAATAAATGGACTTATGAATGGAATTAACTATCAGGAACTTGAGATTGATACTGTACTTCCTTCCACAAGTGTGCAGGAAGCCAAAACACTGATCTGTGAAAATCAGATTGATATTCTCATGACAGATATCGAAATGCCGGGAGAAAACGGATTGCAGCTTCTGCACTGGGTAAGTGAAAACTATCCGGATATTGTCTGCATTCTGCTTACTTCCCACGCTGATTTTTCCTATGCACAGGAAAGTATCAAACTTGGATGCTTTGATTATGTTGTTCAGCCGGCTCCTTACCAGGAAATTAAAGACGCTCTTTTACGTGCAATTGCAAAAAGTCCATACAGAAGCTGAAAAAAATAAATATTACAAAGATGGTCTTTTTATACAAATCACAAACAGGACCTGACTGACCGGACGATTCTAAATCTTTTTTCCCAGAATCCTGCAAACCGCCAGCAAGCACTGCAGCTGTTAAATGAGATCCATTATCCGTTATCTCTACAGTCCTGCATCCGCTTAATCTCCATTGATATTTATCCTCTGACTGATAATACAGCTGACTCTTCCCTTGTTGATCTGGTCATACGCCAGAAGATTACTGACAGCCTGCGGCTCTGCGGTTTTTGTAAACCGATTTACAACTTAATCACATTAAATACCAGTAAACGGTTTGTGATCGTCCTTTTGCAAACGGAGATGCACTTTCCAATCTCTCTGTCTCTTCCTATCATGCATTTTATCAGCAGTTATCTAAACAGATCAGTCCTGAAATGTCCATTTATATCGCAAACTTTATTTCGTTTTCTGAGATGCTTTCCGAAATTCACAGGATTGATACTTTTATAGCAAATAACGTAAACAAAAAACCTTCCCTGTACTTCACTGAGCAGGAAAAAAAAATTTTGCAACATCCATGGATGTTGCGGATAATATTGCACACTGGAATCGCCTTCTGAACTCTGAACAGTACGAAAAGCTTCTGGAGAGTATTCTGTCCTACCTTGATTTTATTGCATCTCTTAATGTGACAAACTTAAAAACTCTCTGTGATCTGCATCAACAACTGACACAGCTTTTTTTTCATTTATGCCTATCAGCACGAGATTGATGTCACATCCCTGTTTACGGAAGAATATTCCTATAATTAATATATGGATGCCTTTAAAGATACTTCTGCCCTCCGCAAGGCTGTTTCCTTTATTATTCCAGCAATCCATATATCTTCTGGATCTGATTCCGAAAAAGACGCTGTTTCTCTTGCGAAAAAATATATTACAAACAACGTCTCTTTAAATCTGTCTGTAAAAGATGTTGCAGACTACGTACATTTAAGTCCGGAATATTTCACCAAACTATTCAAAAAAGAAGTTGGACAGAATATCAAGAGCTATATTTTACAGGTAAAAGTAGAAATCGCAAAAAGATCTGCTTGGAAATCCAAATATTCCAATCAGTATGGTTGCTTTAGATCTCGGTTACAGCAACTTTTTCACATTTTACCCAGGTATTCAAAAAAAATTGGAAGGGATCACACCAACTGATTACCGTAAAAATATTCTAGGGGACAACTCTTTCCTTTCGGATTCCGAATCATAAAATCAACAAAAACAGACAGCCTGCTATATATTCAGATCAGCATCCTGCCTGTTTTTCCACATTCTATGAATCCTTTATCCCGAAATTTTTCTTAATCCATTTTCCGCTCTTTAATCTCCAGGATGCACCAGAAACATTTTATTATTTCATCAATTTTCAGAAAAAAATATGTCCAGAACGCCGGCCAGTGCAAAGACTACACCCGCAAGATAGCCCAAAGGTACACTTGCGACCCACAAGAACAGAATATCTGCAACCATTAGAAACCTGGTATCTCCACCTCCGCGCAGAACCCTTTCGTCATCATACTGTTTACACCACGAAACAGCATAATGATTCCAATAGAATACATCAATTCCTTCGCAATTACTGCGGTCTCAGGAGTAATATTATAGCGGCTGATCACAGGGTCTGAGATCAGAATAATAATAATCGTAGATAATGCCCCAAGAACAATACCCATTTTCATGAAACGTTCTGCTTCTTCCTTTGCCCGTGCAACCTTTCCCTCGCCCAATGTATTTCCAACCACAACACTGCTCGACTGTGCTTTGCCCTGGATAAACACCGTACTAAGCTGCTGTGTAACCAACGTAATGGAATTTGCAGATACGAACTGGCTTCCGATTCTTCCCATTACCATGGAAACTGCACTATTTCCGAATCCATATAATGTATCACTGATCACCACTGGTATGCTGATCTGTACATATTCTTTCATAAGATTCTGGCATTTCATAAAAATATCGTGAATCCTGAATCCTATTTTTTTATCAAAAAAAATAAGATACATGCAAATAAATACAAATTCAAAAATCCTGGCGATCAGAGTCCCAAGTGCCGCACCTGTCACTCCTAATTCCGGAGCTCCGAATTTCCCGAAAATAAAGATATAATTACACCCGATATTCAGAAAAAAATGCTCCTATTGAACTGAATAACGGCCATTTTGCATTTCAACACTCCGGTAGACATTTGAGTATGCCAGAGACAGCCCCATGAGAAGACAGCTTACCGAAAGTACCTTCAGATAACTGACACCCTGTGAGATCACTGCCGGTTCAGAAATAAAAATCTTCATTATAATTTCCGGGAAACACCATGTAATAACCGTAAACAAAATTCCAAGTACCAGACATATCCGCGTTGTGATCGCAATTGTCTGTTTTAAAGCTTTTTCATTTTTCATTCCCCAGAATCTGGATGTCATAATCGATGCACCCTGTCCAAGTCCCATACAGCTGAACTGGTAAATATTAATAAACTGATTTGCAAGTGCCACCGCGGACAATGCATTTTCTCCCAGCGACCCAACCATAATATTATCCGCCATATTAACCCCGATCGTTATCATATTCTGCATCATGATTGGAACGGCAAGTCTGGCTGTTTTGACATAAAATTGCTGATTTTTCACAACTTTCTCTCCCTGTTATTTTTATCTGTCACCGATATTTCCGCTTCCAAGTCCTTCTACTGTTATCATCCGTTGGAAGCCATTCGATTGCTTTTTCAATATATCTGTCCCAAAAAATCCCACTCATGTGCTCCCCCGATTAGGTTTCGTAAGTAACATTTTCCATTTTCTTTTAAAAATGCCGCAAACTCATCGCTTTTTTTTGGAAGAAGTCCATCTTGCGACCACATGCCATATAAAATTTAGGGAAATCTATATTCTCTTCCTTTAATTTCCGCACAAGATACTTTGGATCCATATCACTATTTAACAGTTTTCAAGATCTCCGAAGCATCTCTCTCCGAATGCTTTTGTTTCATAAAACATCACTTCATCATTTTTTCTTTCCGCTTTGCCATATCTTCTGTAATCAATGCAGATGACAAACCAATAATGTATCAAATGTATCATGATATTTCAATCCATTCCGGATTGCTCCATAACCTCCCATAGAAAGCCCTCCAATAAAAGTGTCTTCCCTTTTATGTGATAATGGAAAAATCTTTCTTGTAAGTTCAACTAATTCCGCCCTATAAAATCTCCATAATTGTCACTTCCGTTTGGCATATCAACATAAAAGAATTTTCTCGGATGGCATGACAACAACCAGATCATTCATCTCTGCAAAACGCTGGATTCTGGTTCCGTTCACCCAGTCCACATAGCTTCCCAAAACTCCATGCAAAGAGATAAAGTGTTTTGTATGGTTTGTTCTCTCTTTTCGAATACCCGGAAAATCCGGCTTGTCTGCCGGAATGATCACGTTTACGGGAACCGTTCTCATAAGTGCTGTTGATATTAAATTCATATGTATAAATGCCATAATTTTTTCTCCTCTGATAACACTATTTTTTCATCAGCAACTGTTTAATTCACTATCATAAGTATACTTATATTATCTTCTATATTCTTTCAAAAATATGTCTTTTATCATCAGTTTTCTGCCATAAATGTTCTAGTGCAGTATTGCCGTTGCTCATACATCTTATTTTTCCTATCAAAAACGTGCAAACAAAAAAACGCCAGAACCAGCATTTTAAAGGAACTCCTTTATCTGCCGAAACCAGCGTTTTTCTTTGATTCCCTATATTATTGTCTTTACCCTGACTTTCTTCCCTGAAAAAAGCAATGCCAAACCTTAAGATATCTGTTATTCCGTCTTCTCGCATATCAGCATCATATTTTAATGTAGTAATCTCTTTTTGCAATGCTTCCTCTGCCAGAAGGTTAAAAGATCCTCTTCTTCCAGATTCTTTTCCCATTTTTAATTCGAAAAGAATACCCGGATATCGTTTCTCTCTGGGAATCATACATATATCATATCTTCCATCACCTGATTCTCTGTTCGATTTAATCTTATACTGATTGTCCATCAAGGCTATCAACCCCAGCATTAGGCCATGATAAAATCCTTCTGCTCCGCCGTCATAAAACTTATGGATTTATCCAGATATTCCGCCACAGCGCTTTGTAATTTCTTATGGTCATTTGCGTAAAGGCTTTCTGCGATTTTATTTGCAGTAGTTCTTGTGATAATGCCTTTCTGTAAAAAAAAAAATGTGACAGGATTTCACTCTTGTAAACTGATGCAATCTCTTTATTTGGGATATGCGGAGGAGTCAAAAAGCTGCCCTGTGTTTGTCGGCAACGTGAGAAACGGCTCCATATCGGTTTGACGATCCTTTCGATGCAATCGGTTCGAACGAGATTTGTTATGGCTGAATTTCGTCGGTCGTGCGTGACGAAATATAAGTTTGAACAATTCTATAATGACAATTTGAAATGAATGATAAAAGAGGCATAGGATTCTTTGAGCGTTACCTCTCCGGCTGGGTAGCCCTATGTATTTGCGGTTCCGTTGATATTGCAGACTATAGGCTGATATTTTTATCGCCTACGGATGGGCCAAGGCTTGAAACTCCCTCATAATGTTGCAGCCCTGCCGTAATGATAGCGGGGCAATTTTTCGAACTGTCAGTCAAAGTCGTGGCAACCCTTCACTGTTCGGATTACAGTCCGGAGCTGCGCTTAAGTTACAGTTGGGGTTGTGGGAGTACAGAAGTGCCGGTGATGTTTCACATTGGTTAAGATTGCAAACAACAAGAAATATTTAAAAACTGATGATATGAATACATACTCGATACCCTTTTGGTATTTTCTGCTATATCA